>JAABUP010002704.1_pt1 | contig 33407 bp, 40 predicted proteins | sample 5559201 | NCBI WGS metagenome assembly JAABUP01 (sample SAMN10711887, study PRJNA513373) | rock metagenome | isolation source: Antarctica rocks | place: Antarctica
GGGCTCCGTTTACCTCGCCGTTTTCGTCATATACGGACTTTGTCACCCAGACCATATCTCCGAACGGCTCAATGTACTCTCCGCTCATATCTACGTCCCATTCTCTGGTGGCTTCCACGGCCAGAGCGTCTGCAATCTCATTTCCTCGTATCTGGATATGCGACTTTACCTTACTATGTGGGATACACATGTGCAGCCCTATGTCATGCTCTACATCAGTCATTGTGCACAACAGAAAGGTACCTCCAGACCACTGTTCTAAGTTGCTGCTGCAGAAGACAACATCATGCATAGAGGCGCATGTAAGGAATCTGTGTAATTGCACCTTGATCCTAAAATTCCTTTCCAGCATGCCAGGCTACGACAAGCTACAATTTGACTGACAGTCAGCACATGAAGCAGCCTGCTGTGACCACACTTGCAAGCATCAGCACAAGTTGACTATGACCTAGAAGCGCGCTCCATTTACCAACGTCTGCTAATTAGCAAACATCGTCAAAATCCATTCCAAAAGCGTTCAGGCAGCAGCTCATGACTTGCCCAAGGCAACATCAGCTCATGTCTGCGCCAGTTGTCCTCAGGAACAATTCTGACAACACATTCACCTGCTGCAATGCCATTTCTGCATGCAAGAAGCTGATTCAGCTGCAAGCACCTTTGCATGGACCTAGCATCCAAGACAGCCACATCCCAATTGATGTGCAGCTGCTGCAGATGGCAAAGCGCATCTGCAATAGCAACAAGATCGACATGTAAGTCTGACAGCCAATGCAAATCAGTTGCCATGCAGAAAAGACGCTGGAGGTGCGTAGCCTCCTTCAACAAACAAGGCCTAAGATCATTGTCCGCTAATTCCAGTTCTCTCAGGTTGCACAAGAAAGGGCCGTTGGGCAAATCTTGTTGATCAACGCCGTACAGAGAGAGGGACGTAAACTGCGTGCAGGTGATCAGCTCAGGTGGTGCTTCTTGGAAGCCATTGTGCAGGGCAAGCCTCTTCAACTGTGGCAGCTGTCCCAGGTCTGGCAAATCCAGACCGCCATCATTTGCTTCTGCATTGCTGACTTGTAATGTACTCAGGTGAGATAGATGCAACAGCTCGTCTGGAAGCTTTGTCACTTGACAGTGAACAAGGTGCAGTTCTTCCAGCTTAGAGAGCAACGAAACACCCCTGGATAGTTCCCCAATCCCAGGCATCAGGTTTGTGATGTGCACCACCCTCAGAGCTGGCAGCATTGCAAGCTGCCCTGGAAATGCGTTCTGCACTTGATTTGAGGTGGTATGTAAGGGGCGCTCGCCATTGCCCTTGACGACAACGACCTCAAGCTCTCTGAGGCTGCCTAAAGTGTCCAGGTGGCCCTGTTGTAGAATGCCGATGTACAAATACACTTGCTTGAGATGAGAACAAAGCTGTAAGGCACAGAAGCTGCCAATTGTATGGGTCCCAGGGTTGCGATTCACTCTGAACCTGTCTGATAGCCTGGCTGGCAAGGAAGCTACTTGCTTTATCGCAGGCAGCTTCGTCAACATCGCATTGACAATCTGTTCTGCTTCCTTTGCATCTGTCGAGAACTTGGCTGTGGTGGTAGACGAGCATCGACAACTTGCCCAGGCCAGGAGCGACCACAACTTGTCCGGCAGCCTGACCTCTGCAGTGTCGATGTCAACGCTGTCCCAGGCGCGGCTGGCCTGACGAAGCGCTAGCGCCCATTTCTTGCATACGAGTGGTGCTACCTTAGCCCTGCACTCGAGGCACTCCATGACAGGCGGGTAAAGTAACAGCGCTTCTTTGGGTCGCAGAGATCCATACCTGTCCTTGAAAGGGACGTGCTGCAGCACACATTGCAGCACTTCCTCCGGCAGGGTGTCCAAGCTCGGCGCCTTTGTGTCCATGAATCTTTGACTGTTTCGCGATACCGCCTTATCAGCTGTCTCGTTGTGACGCAAAGTCATCCTGGCAGCACGCACGCACGTACCTACGCACACACATCTGGACATGAATGAAAATGCTCACGGCGTGAAATCGCGATTGAGTTGCGTTCAGCGTCATACCTTATCTAGCTCGTTTAGCTATTTTGCAGGGGCCGAAGTCGCGCAGCAGCCTATTAGTCCGAGACTTCCGCCTAGCCCATCCGCTATGAACGCCTTAGCAATGCAGTCGACGCGCACTCCCAGGTAACCTTTCGAACGCCCGATCTATGTACTGCACCCCCAAGTCGCCGTACGTATATCCGGTTTCTTGCCGGTCTTACAACTTTGCAGGAGCCTATATAGAACAACATGTCTCGTCTTCGGTACTGATTGTACCGACACGTCTGCAGGTTTGCCGTCGCTGACAAGGCCGCACGACCAACAGGTGAGAGACGTTTCGTGGGAGTCTGCGGGTCTGCTCTCGCTCTGAACCCGTCGTCCCTTCTGCTGCTAACATTCCGTGCTGTGATGTAGGCTCAAGGTGGTAAGTTTCAGGGATACAGCAGCACGTGTCCGGACAATTTTGTTCTCGTCTATGATCTTCTGCAGCCACGCTGTATCGAGTCAAGGCGAAGCACCTGCCCTGCTGCTTTGCACCACTTGCAAAGGCCTGCAGGGCAAAACCACTGCACGCAACTTACTCGTGTATATGACTCTGCAGTGCTAGAACATCTGTCATTGTAAGGGCAACCTCACAAGAAACACGCCGTCAGGTCAGCTACACATTACATTCAGCCACTTTGTTTGCAGCATAGAGCTCATGGCATCAGCAAATCATGGCTCAAATCTTGACTCGTCGAAAGGTTGATTATTCAATTGGTTCAGCCTGCTGTTTGACAGTCAGTCAGAGCCAAGGCTCCTGTCTGCTCTGCAGGTGCTCAGTGGGCTTGTGGCCGGAGTGGTCAGCTTGACAGCTCTGAAAGCTGGTGCTGTTGACTTGCAAGATGAGCGTGATGTGCGACAGAGGGGCTTTGACATCATATATGAGGCACGTGACCTAGACCTAGATCAGAGCACCAGGGATGGTCTGACACAGTACAGAAAGAACATTGACAGCACCAAGGCACGCATCAAGGAGGCCGAACGCATTCTTGACAACAACTTGGACCCTCTTATTCAGAAGAAGTACTGGTATGTGACGTCTGCTGTACTGCAACCATGTCCTGGCCTTTGCTGCAGCTGTAAACAGAGTGACTGTGCATACATGCACACATTCTCTATAAAGGTTGCAAAGACATGTGGCCTGATCAGGAAGCCTGACATCCTGCAGAGAATGCTCATCCAAAGCACTCGTGACTAAAGCATGCCTTAAGCTGGACATCTAGGGTCAAGCTGCTGCCAGCATGCTTTAATGTGTTTGGCACATGTCAATGCCTGTGTACTGCACTTGCAAGATGGTGGCAAAATCTGCTCCAGCTGTTTTACTGTGACGAGCTCGGACATCACTGCTGGTTCACTTGAGCAGGACTCAGGCGCGCGAGGAGCTGCGAAATCAGGTGGGCAACCTCAGGTTTGACCTCAACACCCTCATTGAGAGCAGTTCAAAGAGCAAGGCTGACAAGAAGCAAGCCCAGAGCCTAAAGAAGGACTTCCTGATCAAGGTATGCAGACATGCAACTTGCGTTTGCCTCTCAATACATGCAGGAGTTCATCGTTGTCCAAGTAGCCTCTGCAGGAGTATCCTTTTGGCTTAGGCTTGCTTTGCTGCAGGTTGAGGAGTTTGACTACTTCATCAGGAAGAAGGACCAGAGCAAGGCTGCCCCCCAGCTTGCAGAGGTCAAGTCTGCTTTGGATGCTGTGCGGGGTGCTCTACCAGTTTAGGTCAAGTCCAAGTCAAGCTTCAAATGGGTTGTGGAGTTGGACCGTACCACTGCAAATCATGCCGTCCCCCTGTGCCACGTTAGCTCAGCAATGATATGTGTAGAAGCATTGTTTTGCACTGCTATTCATGCCTGTTCTGATGGGTTGCAGCAAACACAATTGTGTTTGTTGCAATTGCACATTTTTTGACCATGCAAATATATTGAGAAGAATTCAGTGCTTTGCTTTCATCTGCAGCGCTCTCATAGTGTAACTACTGTTGATGCCAGACGTCCCACGCATGCTGTTAACATGTACCTGAAAGAATGCCTGGCAAGCCTGTGCAAGCACACTGCACAGGGGCAGGCTGCCTCACAGGAGCGCTAGTAGTTTTGCTGAAGTGTTGTGGTGCAGTGTCACGGCGAGAAGGGTCAAATAAGTGTAAAATCTCTCGATAGGCTCTAGTGGTTCAAGCAGCTCTTTTTAAAGTTCAACCCCTTTTAGAACAAGATATGGTAGGTCGCTCAAAAGGCATGCTCCGAAATTCGCACTATGTTGCATCCGTATAAGCAAAAATAAAATCCACACAAAGTGTTTTCAGTACATCAACACAACGCTCAAAATTGTGTGCCAGTGGTGAAACGAGACGCTCTAGATGACTTGACAGGCCAAATCTAGCAAGCACAAAAGAATTCAGCCTTGACTAGCTAGATTTGAAAACCAAAAGCCTCATTTTGTGGCTACATACTTCCGTCTAGCAGGCACAGATATGAGCTCTGCGCCGAGGTCATCCAAGGTAGGTGCAACAAATCCCAACTTTTCAAACAAGGGAGTTTGCAACACAATTGGCATCACACATGCAGTCAGACTGCCACCATACACACAACCAGTGTCGAGCCCTGTAGCATACTGGTACTGCTGGAGCTTTCGCTTAGCATCATGACCAAAAATGATGTGGTCTGGGCCTCTCCATTTAGATGCCCATGGTACCCCACGAGTCAGAGGGCAGGAAGTGTATTGTGTGCTGTCCTGCTCTTCTGATTGGCTTGCAGATGGTGCCGTGTCAACATTCCGCATCTGTAAAGCACAAAGTTTTCTCAATTGCTTCTGTACTCAAGTTTGGCAGCATGATGCACCAGTGTCACATACATTTGTGTATGTGACTCATGCCAATATTTGATGTCAGTGCAGCAGTAGTGGCTGTTACAAGCATGTGTGTGAGTTACACTGCATCAAACTGCTCATTCTAACACTCTGCAGACTCAGACACTACAATCAGCAGTTCTTCTTTCTACGCATCATCAGCATACTGTTATAGGCCTGTCTCAAAAGGAATGCCAATGCAATCCTTCAATGGCGCCTGTCGTGCATGTTGGCAGTCTGTGCCGTGACATCTCAGCACATTGGAAAAGAATGCAATACTGACTCAATACCATATGAGGCTGAGGCACTATATTCTTCTGTTGTTTAATGTATTGGTATTGCATGCATTTGTGTTGCGTTGTAAGGTATGTTTTGTCTTGTCAAGCATGCATGCAATGGTCTCACCATGTATATGTCCAGCCAGTCCTGCATTAGCTTTGGTCTGTTGGGAACCATGCCAGCGTGCACAATGAGCAAACCATGGCTGGGGATGGCATAGGTGAACGGCAGCTCAGCTAGGAATGCTGCTTCATCTGGTTTCAAAGCTTCAACCCACTGCTCTGAAGACGGCACATCCTGCCATGGTATCCAAGACACCTCAGATCAGAACACTCACATTGGTCTGTCTCACAGTGTGATGCAGCATGTGCTGAGGTTATGTCAGACTTTTGGCTCACTAAGGACTGCTAAGGTCGGTTGTCTGCTTCGTCCGGGCGACAGCACAGTCACTTGGCGCAGCGAAAGACGATTCAGATCTTGTTGCAACACTGGGCAAGGTTTCATGCATCATGATGCAAGCTCAGAAGCTTGGGGGGAAGAAGAGGCAGCAGATGCAGCAACAGCAGTTACTTGCATGCAAAAGGCGGTCGCAGCTTGCCAACACAGCCAAGCTTTGTCCTTTCTCACATAAGCAGCCCATGATGTCAACCTCCAGTGTTGTATGTACCTGAAATGACCTATCAGGCAAATGCCCTTTTCTGTATGCAGCTAGCGCTTTGTCATCATGATTGCCTCGGACCACACAGGCTCCTGTTCTCATTGCTATTTGAATAACCTGCAATAGTGTCAGAGAATGCTCTCATGCCTGAAGGAAGTTGACAAGCTGAGGCACTGTTGCAACATACTGAAGTAGGAAAGGTTGAAGCAAGAAAGGTCTGGAAAGGGGAACTGCGCACTACCTGCAATGCCATACCTGAGGACTGTTTGGGCCTTTGTTGACCAGATCACCAACAAAGACCAGCTTATCACGACCTTGATCATACTGAACCTTCACCAGGAGCTCTGCTAGCTCTACCGCACAGCCATGCACGTCGCCAATCACAATCAACCGGCCAGTTTGACTGGGGTAAAACCTCAACACTTTGTGCCAAATGTGCGGTGCAGGGTTTCCTGTACAACAGATATACCTTTAGAGGGCACCTGCTTGGCTGCATTGAGACCACCCGTCCTACTGTACCTGATGGGGTATAGCCCTTGATAGCATGTAAAGCGCTGGATTTTAGTTGTGCAAGCAGACTTAGCACAACGCCCATGCGTTTTGGTGCAGCCAACGGCGTACAGGCTGAACCCGAATGTGGTAGCAACTCATATGGCTTTCTACCTCCAGATTTACGTGTCAAAAAGGACCTGCAGACACCGCTGTGGGTTAGTATCAGTGATCTCACGGGCGTGCAAGCGACGGCAGCAGATCTCGTCACGGCGAGTATTCACACCTCGGTACTTGCGTATATGCATGCGGGTTGCGAACTGACATAGCATGACAGAACGTCCGACTGCTGTCTCCTTTCGCCAGTCATGCTTTGCTATGACATCGGTCAACGCCGTTGACCCTCACAAGGTGCTCAAGTCTTTGAGAGGTGACATTCTGGCGCCTCTCATCTAAGTACCTGCCTGCGCAATGCACAGTGTCCGCTTGCACCCTCAGGCTTCAGACGTGGTACTCAACATTTAGATGGGTGCAAGGACTCAGTTACACTGTAGTATCAGCCCGGAACAGCTGGCTGAGTGTTATACTGTAAACATGGAAACCATGTCAATGGCTTCCCATCAGCTGCTCCATTGTCCAACATAGCAAGCCCCTCCTTCAGCAGTGCTGACAGCGTTTCTGAAGCCCTAGTTTCACTCCACCTCAAAGAGTGCATTAGCTCCTCCTGTGATGTGTAACCCTTGCTGTGTGCAAGGTTCAGCGCTGCATTCTTGTCTTGGTTCAGTTCGCCAGGTACCGATTGCACCAGGCTTTTGTTGCCTAACTTCACTAGGCGGAAGCCGCTCCCAAGGGTTTTGAGCTTTCCAATGGCTCGAGTGATGTCATCTTCAGATACGGGATCAGCTGCGGCACCTCTGCGCCGCTGCAGATGCACAGTAACATGTCAGCCGAGCCAAAAGGTCTGCAAAAATGATTGTCATCTTGCAGGCAGCAAATGATCAAATGGCAGTTTTGAGTCATGTGCAACACAAAGTAGAGTCCCTGTTGTCATAGTGTCACAGAGCAAGCTTGCAGCCCATACCTGCTTGTTGGTTTGCTCTTGCACTCAGCTGTGAAGCTACTCACACTGCACAGGCACTCCAGGCAACTTGCCGAACTTGCAGATGGTAGGGTTGCTTGCCTGAACAGCACTTCTCAATGACCCAAGCTCCATGAAGCCTCCATTGTATGCTCGAGTCGCCAAGCAAGCCTCAACAATCTGCACCCCCAGCTCATAGTAGAAGTCACCAAACCCCAGCAGCTGTGCCCACATACCCTTGTTGGAGGCCAAAGGGTCAACACCCACATTTGCACACATGGTGTGGAACTGAGCTCGAAACACTGGATCTTGTCGAATGTCACTCCTGCACAATGAAGTTCCCCTTACAATGTGATGCAACAATATGAAAACCAATGTTTTGTGATTTGCATTGTCAGTGCTTGGCAGTAGCACAGCACAATGGACCGAATTGCAGAGGCCTGAGCATGACCAGCATGCACTGCTAGCGTACCTGTGTTTAATGGCAAACTCCTCCAAGCTTTTCTTGAAAATCTCCATCTGGGACTTCATATGCTCCAGCTTTGTCTGCTGTACATGTTCTCCCAACACTTTGTACTGGTCCTATAGACGAAAGGCTGGTCAATGCATTGCTGAGGTTGTAGTCAGAGCACTGCTTGCTGGGTGCGCACCCGGGTCTGGGCCCCTTTCTGTAGTCCCTGAATTCCAGGCCTTCGCCTCATGTTTGCTCAGTCAGTGACTATAATGTACGCATAAATGCATCATTGCGTTCTGATCTCACTTTCAGCACCACGTTGCGACCGTGTGGTGCTTGCGCAGCTGCAATCAGAACATACGGCAGACCAGTCTGGCGTGTAAGTTTGAGCAGTGGTTTCGGCGACAAGGGAGATCATAACGCGCAAACCCGATTTTCGTTGACCGAGCGTCTGATCGAGCGTTACGGCTTCCTCAGTGGAAGAAGTGGTGAAGTGATCAATGCGGGCACTGCTGTATCAAAACTCGTGCATGCTGAGTTGACATCATCTGGATTGAGACTTGCTTTGGGTACCGCTATCGCTGACAACTGACGTTCAAGCGGCACGCAAACTCGCATGCGTTGCATGTCCTGGACGGCCTGGTCTTCGCTGCACCGGCCTGCCTGCGCTTGTTCACATCAACCAAGCCTGAGCAAGCGATCGCCTTTTGCAGCTGGCCATGTGAAGGAGGTCACACATCGAAAAGTCCAGCATCACAGCCACGTGTGTGCGAATAGCAGAAGGCGTACAGAGGTGCAGGCAGGGAGCACAGCACCAGCCAAATCCAGACCAGGCAAGGCTTCGTCAAGGAAGAAGGCAAGCGTTGTCGGCTCACCACAGGTGGATTTTCAGCTCAAGAGGAACCTCCTGGACAAGTTTGCCAACTGTCGTTCACACAGGCGGAAAAGTGGAGATTGTTCAAGGTTAAGTTGCCCATTGAGGACGACCCTGGCAAGGACACGCATGAAACCAGTGTAGCTCTCTGCAGTGCTGTAGCCTTCAAGCTGAAGTGCAAGGTGAAGCCTCCCAAGTTTGCTCATGCTGCATTGCCATTAACTTTCACTTGTAAACTTGTGGACATGCTCACTGCGTGCTGCCACTCATCATTGCAGATAGAGACAGCCCCTTGTTAGTAACATGATTGCTGTTGGCATACTAAGCTTGCTTACACATCATGTCCCCTACACCAGCATCTAAGGACCATGCATGTGACCGGTGCCAGGTGCCTGTTAAGACTGGTTAACTATGAGCAGTGTTCAGATAAGCTATTCATGCAAACATGCCAGCAGAGCCATAGCTGCTGTCTTTCCTTGACATCATCCTGCAGCCCTCCAAAACAAAGACTGAAAATGCATCCCATGGGTCTCAAGACATAGTGTGTGTGGTATGGTGTAATTCAATGCACTCTTATATGTGAATGCCTGATTACAGTGTATGATTGTCAATCATGGGGCGTTTGCAATCAGAGTGGTATCTCACAAGGCCTGAAGCAAGTATACAGGGCAGACTGACATTCAGGAAGTACGGTGTGTTACATGCATGCTGAACATCTATGTGCATAATGTGTTTGTTGCAGGGCCTACCGTTGCCCTTGGAAGCTGTGAGTGTCATCAGGAAGTCGTTTGATGCTAGAGCCAAGCACAGAGGTTTTGCCTATGTGGTGGACATAGACCCAGAAGCTGCAAGGGCTGCTGGAGCATGCCCTCGCTTTAAGTCAGGCCAACTTGAGAGGTGACATGAGCTCTTCATCGCACCCGCCCAATAACTCATTGCTGCATGAAGGAAGCTTCGCGATATCCAAACAGCTGACTTGCAGCATTTCTGCCCCCCTGCCCCCTTTCCCCCAACCATAAGCCACACAACAAGCCCACCGTATGCGATCTGCCTCAGCATCACCCAGTTGCAGGTCCATGTTGGCTTGTTTCTCTTCCTGTTTGCGCAGTGTGGTAGGTTTGCTGAATGTGTAACATCATACCATCCTCGTCCACATTGGATGAGAGGCAGTCTTGCTGTGTGTGCATCACAGGCTTCCTCATGAGGCTGCACCTGCCATTCCTCAAATCCCAAGGAAGGCTCCAGCAATGGGCAGGCACAAGCAGGACCCCATTGTCGTTGTTGGCAGGTGAGTTCCTGCTTCATGAAGCTGATAGCGTTCTGCTGTTTTTGCAGTCTTGATGAATTGCCTCTCGCTGAATCGCCTGTTCAACCCCATGAACCACACTGGTTGCATGAGACATTGCCTGTTTGAAGATGCTGACACTATGCTGCCGAGGTGGTGCGTCACTCATGCATGCCCTCTTTGAAGCAACACACAGAGGGCCATCTCAACTCAAGCATCTGGCCTGCGTAGCAACTAAAGACAGCAGACCCCCCATCTGAGGACCCGCAGAAAAGGCACACTCTTGCAGCACATGGTTGAGACAGCGCTTGCAAGTAGCAAAAACAGCAGATGCCATGTCATGCACCACCCACGATAGATACAGCAACCAAGTATGCACTGCACTCAATCCCCCAGTAAATTAGTCAAAACGGCGCGAGGTGAGATAGGTTGTTGATGCAGTGGACCAGCAGGATTGTTTGCTGCACTGGAGCTGGCTCAGGCCAACCTTCCTGTTGTCATACTAGAGCGAGGGCAACCTGTTGAGTCCAGAGGCAGGGACATTGGTGCTCTCATCGTCCGCCGCATGCTCAATCCTGACTCCAACCTCTGCTATGGTGAGCGCCACTGCTGCTGATGTTCATGCACTGGTTGTTTTGATCATTGATCATTTCTTCCTTCGTTTCTTCATTCATTTGCTCATTAGTCCGACCGTCCATCAGTTCATGCATTCATCTATCCATCCATCCATCCATCCATCCATCCATCCATCCATCCATCCATCCATCCATCCATCCATCCATCCATCCATCCATCCATCCATCCATCCATCCAGCCAGCCATCCATCCATCCATCCATCCATCCATCCATCCATCCATCCATCCATCCATCCATCCATCCATCCACCCACCCATCCATCCACCCACCCACCCACCCACTCATTCATTCATTCATTCATTCATTCATTCATTCATTCATTCATTCATTCATTCATCAACATTGTCCAGAATCTTGGGGTTAACAGTGAACACTTAGTAAGGGTGGCATGACAAAGTCATCTGGAAGATGTGCAGACGCCGTACCACACCTATCTTTCTGACACGTGGCATTTCCTGCTCATGTGGCCTGCAGCAAGTGAAGCTTCAAGTATACAAAGCCACACTGCCTGTGCTTGGCCGTGCTGTGCGTCCTGAGACAACACAACCATCAGTAGTAGCACAGTTAGCACGCGTCAAGCTCTTAATGCTGTTTGCAGGTGAGGGAGGTGCAGGCACCTGGAGTGATGGCAAACTGACGACCAAGGTGGGGCGCAACAGTGACCCTGTGCGGCGCGTGCTGCACACACTCTACACATTTGGAGCCCCACAGGTGCAATGACACATCACCCCTTGCAAAGCTGTCATCGCTGTACCTATTGCATTATGGGCCTTGTTGCTGTTCCTTGATCCTTGATCCTTGTATTCTGACAGCACATGCAGCTGGAGTGCTGAACAAGAGACAGTGCCATTACGCTACATACACACATGGTGCACAAAGAATACATCATGCTGCATGTGTATAACAAGCATGGCGTGCATGCAAACTACATCATGCTGCATGTATGTACACATGTGTAGACATGCTCATGCAGGATCTGAGTGTAGACTCACCTCTGCTGAGCCTGATGGAAGAGCAGCACATGAGCACCATCCGCACAACAGGCACATGTGGTTGCATGATGGCTGTATGTTACCAGCATGGACCTCCCATGTGTGCATAACATAAATCCTGAATTTGGCCTTGTATCATCAATCTGGGCCTTCCTTGTGTGCATGTCCTGACTTCTAAATGGGAAATGGACAGCCACATTTGATCATCATGGGCCTTCTGTCTGTGCAAATCTTGAATCTCACATGGGAGATCATTTCATCAACATGGGTCTGCCATGCGTGCCAACACAGCAGCAACACAGTTGTGATCTGTTGAGTGTCAACCAACAGTGGTGTAGGCGTCCTACGCATGGTCCCAGATCAGCCACCTGGTGAAAGATGGGCCTTGCATGTCTTGCAGGATCCTGACCGCAGGCAGGCCACATATGGACAAACACACTCAACGCTGGTCAATTGTATGTTGCAGAACATTCTGGTGGCAGGCAAGCCACACTTGGGCACAGACCGGCTGATCAAGATCCTGCAGGCCTTCAGAAAACACCTCATGGCCCTGGGTGTTCAGATCCATTTTGCTTCCTGTGTCACCGACCTTGTGGTCGAACACGACAAAGCTGTGGGTGTGAAGCTTAGAGGTCAGCAGCTCACCAAACATGTATCATTCCTGCTTTCTGTGAGCATGGCATCAAACACAGCCCTCAGCCTGTTTGCCCTAGGTTTGCTGCAAGCCGCTACAAAATTTGAGCGATGTATGGTCATCGTCGAGTGCAGCTGAATTGCACGCTGAGTCCTGAGTCCTGACTCTGAGTCTGAGTCTGAATCTGCAACTGAACTTGAGTTTGAGGCTGAGGCCGAGAAGTCTGAGGCTAAGTCTGAGTCTTGCATGCTCAGTTGAGTCTTGCGTGCAGGGGGTGAAGTCATCCCAGCCTCAAAGGTGGTGCTGGCAGTAGGTCATAGCTCAAGAACCATGTATGAAACCCTAGCTGCTAGGGGTATTGCCCTCAGCCCTAAGCCCTTCGCTCTGGGCCTGCGAGTTGAGCACCCACAAGCTCTGATTGACAACATCCAATATGGTCAGGAATATGCAGCAGGTGTGCCCTCTTGGCATGACCATGTGCAGCAGTGATACCTACCCAGCTTCAGCAAATGCATCAATATGCCACGCTGCTACCTACCCATTTTCAGTAAATGCATTCAGGTGCCATGCTGCTAACTACTCAGCTACAGCAAATGGATCAGTGTGTCATGCTGTGCTCAGCTTGAGTGCTGCCTGCTGGGGACTATATGGACACACAAGTAAGCACACCTGGCAAGCCCTCCATCTCTGAGCTAGGCAAGCGCTACAGCGCCCGTCTGACCAAATGTCTCACTTACCTTCTCAGCACAGCCCACCAGAGCCCTGGTCTGACCATCTGCTGTAAGCACACTGCTGGACAAATTGCATGCAGTGGTCAGAAACTGAAATAAACAGTCAACGACAACCCAACGTGCCATACTGGTCAAGTGCTGTAACACGTAACAATTGAAACATGTTTGCAACGCAGTAGTCAGGTAACGAGATGCATTAACGAGTGAATGGTAGACAACATGTGCTGTAATCCCTAATACATCTGTTGGGTTCAGTAGCTGCTAGTCCATGCCACCAATCTGCTGCTGGTGAAAGAGACCTTTTAATTCGATGCATGAATGATGCTGGGCGACGCTCCTGATCTGCTGCAGGTGAAATGAGCACACCTTTGAATGCCATGCGTGGATGATGCACTTGTTTGATTCAGCGTGGAGCACCAGCTGCTACTTAACGCGTTTGAGATGAGCACACCTTGACATGCAGCACATGAATGATGCAGAGGTTCAAAGGGGCAAAGGACGCGTGCCTGTCGCTGACTACTCCCTCACAGCTCAAGCTCTCCCAGACTATGCTGAGGTGTCATCACAGACAGCCATGCATGCTGCTGCCACCCACTCCCCTGCCTCCTCTTCATCCCGGCCACAAAGTGAAGACGAGGAACAGGCTGTTCCTGACTATGTCCAGGTGTCGCCACAGACAGCCATGCATGCTGCTGCCACTCAACCTGTTTCCTCTTCTTCTTCACAATCACATGCTGAAGAAGAGGCAGGGTCAGGGCAAGGGAGGTTTCATCACCGAGCTGAGGTTGGAGGTCATGGTCAGAATGCAGAATTGCCAAGCTCTTCTTCGTCAGACTCGGCATCTAGTCAGCAGTTGCATGCCTCCTCTTGCTCCTCTACTTCAGAATATGCACAGCATCAGGACAGACGCCAGTCTGGTGCTGCTGCAAGCTCCACAACTGCTAATGGAAGCAAGCAGAGCGGTCACAATGGCAGTAAGAATGTGAACGCCAGGGAGGGGAGAGGGGTATATTCATTTTGCATGTGTCCTGGGGGTCAAATAGTCCCCACCACCACCAATCCTGAAGAACTGTGCATCAACGGCATGAGCTTCAGGTGTGCTCATTCTGCATATCTTGTTTGCCAGAGCAGACTCGAATTGGCAAAGTTTCTTCCGAATAAGCAGTACCTGATTATGTGTGGTCATGATAGCCAAGCAGTCCCAAAACCCCTTCACACAACTGCAGTTTGGTCTGCTAGACTACATAGCTGTGTCTGCATACCTGCCTGCCTGCCTGCCTGTGTGAGTGTCTGTATATGCACTGTTGTCTCCATCCAGTCCATATGTCTAGCCTGAAAGAAAAATGCCACTTTCCAGAGGCACCGCACGGACACAAGCAGTGAATCCTAAAGAGAGCATGCATGTGCAGAACATGTCCATCCTCACTCTTGTTGCATGCAGCCGGCGCAATTCCTTATGGGCCAATTCAGCCCTGGTTGTGGCTGTCCAGCCCCCAGACTGGGCCCACCTGGAACCCGAGCATGGGGCTCTGGCAGGGGTAGCCCTGCAGATACAGGCTGAAAGGTGTAGCGCTTGTCTAGCACACATGCATGACTTTTTGAGCATCATGCTGTTGCAGCATCTGTGATAGGCCTTCACTGCTGCAAGGCCTTCCAAAGTTCTGCTGCCTGCGTATGGCGTCAGCTACATCCTTTCCAGTGGGAACATGCAAATCCCAGTGTGAACAAGCAGATCCCAGAGTGAATGTGCTAATCCCTGTGGGAACAGCAAATCCCAGCGTGAACATGCAAATCCCGGAGTGAACATGCTAGTGCCAGTGCACAGCAGAGCTCTATGGCTGTGGCAATCACAGTGTATTGAGAATTGTAGTCATCCTTTGTGCATTACGTGTGCTTGTTTGAATGGCTGGTTGACAGTTTTGGATGACATTGTCGAAAGCTATGACATGCTCAACCACAACATACGCCATTCACTCTTGATAAGCAAAAGTACTCTTGCTGTCCGGATTGACAGCAACTGCCTCACCCTCAACAGCAGCTTGCAAAGTCTCTGGAGCCAAGCCAGAGCCGCTGTTGGACTGATGCCACATTATCCTGCAGCCATGTCTATCAACTGTCATTCCTGTTAACTGTCACGTTCTGTGATTATCACTTCTTGTGACTGTAACTTCTTGTGTGACTGTCATTTTTGTGGCTGTTATTTCCGGTGACTGTCACTTCTTGTATTGGTCATGTCCAGTGACCAGTGACTGTTGTGCCCTTGCTATGCAGGCTAGCTGCAAGGCTAGGGGGAGGGGACCTGGTGGCTCCTGTGCAGCGAGTCACGGACTTCTTAGCAGGCCAACTCTCTTCTGGCGCGCTTCCTTCTTCCTCGTATAGGTCAGTCCTAAACAGCAGGGTGTTTGCCCCAAATGGAAGCAAGCTCACATCAAACTCGATAGAGCATAGCCAAGCTGCATTGTTCTGTTGAGCAGGCAGCCATGTTGCATGAAATTCTGCCAGGCCACATGCTTTGTTGCTTCTGAGTCATGCCACAATTGCTTCTCAGTTATGCCACAACTGCTCATGAGTTGTGCCACAAGATAACCTGTTTCTGTGGGTACGCTCCCGGTGCCAAGCCTGTGCAGGCAATAATGTGTCAAGCTTACAACAGGCGACTTTGATGCAGTCAGTAAGCACAGTTTGGGGGCAGCTTTCACAGCTGATATCATTTGAGCAATTAACTTCCCCAGGGATGCATGCAGTCTGCAGCAATGTGTTTGTGTTGAAGATGCTGAAGTCTGCTGGATACCCATGACTGACTACAGATAATACAAATGTATGGTTCATTACTGACTCAAACTCTTGGTAAGAATTTCAAAGATTGCCCTCTCTTAAACCTTTTACTGTTTGAAAAGTAAGCATCATATCTACACTAGCAATAGTTGGTTTATGCCAGGCTGGGAGTGAAGAGCGCAGGCTTGCATGAGGTGTACTCTCCATCCATCAGTCAGGCCCTCAAGTCGGCGCTGCAGCAGTTTGAACAGAAACTTCCTGGTTTCGTCTCAGATGCAGGATTGCTGCACGGCGTTGAGACAAGGACAAGCTCACCGGTGTGCTGTGCTGCGCTGCGCTGTGCTGTGCTGTGCTGTGCTGCGCTGCGCTGCGCTGCGCTGTGCTGCGCTGCGCTGTGCTGTGCTGTGCTGCGCTGTGCTGCGCTGTGCTGTGCTGCGCTGCGCTGTGCTGCGCTGTGCTGTGCTGTGCTGTGCTGTGCTGTGCTGCATTCAGACTGCAAACAAACAAACCTTTCACAACCAAAACAGGGCGTCCAGACACGGTAGCTGTTCACCTTTTGTTGCTCTGATCACAGAAAACTGGCATGCTGATCAAGCTTCTGTTGTGCTGGCATGGACTGGTGTTGTTCTGCACGCTGCTCATTTTCAGGGGTTGCCACTGTGCTGTGTATTACTTGCAGGTCCGCATAGACAGAGGTGTTGACCTGCAAAGTCTCAGCACAGCAGGACTGTACCCCTGTGGGGAGGGGGCGGGGTATGCAGGAGGAATTGTCAGCGCTGCCGTAGATGGCATGAAGATTGCGCATGCAATTGTTCAGGATCTTGCAATGAACGCATAGCAGCAGGAGTTCCTGTATGATGGTTGTCAGGGTGGCAATGTCAGGGAGTCTGTCCAGCCCTGGGTGACCTGACTGTTGTCACTGCAAAGTCACATTGGTAAACACTGCCTCAGCACACAAGCTAACAGGGTACAAACTCGTCAGACGGGTTGTTTTGAGCTCATTACTAGCAGCGCTGTTTTTAATATTGTGAAAAAGGGAACAGTTGTGATTCATCATACGGTTGCCTGAGCAGAGGTGCTCGTTGACTTGGTGACGGCGGCGGTGTTTGAACAAATTTGTTTGCAGCCTTTGTGTGCAAACCGCTCTGCTTCTACGCAATGGATGTGGGCAGGTTGCTAAGCTTTGTTAAGCATTGCTAAGTTTTCTAAAGTTTCCTATACGGTGGCGAAGTGGCAGCGACAGCTGTGCAGCGGATGACAAATCTGCAACGGATGAAGTGGGTGGAAACTCAATTTGTCAGCTTTGGCACCTAGCGCTAGCGTCACTTACATACATACTTGTGTATAAAGCACGATGGAGTTCACTGTCTCAATTCGACTCTTGCGTGCATTCAAGCTTGTGCAGCTGCACCGGCCCAGACTCAGCCGGTTCAACATACCATGGCTCAAACCAGCTGTCAGCTTTCCTGGGGCTTGGCAGCCGCCTTGCTGCTGCTCCTCGGTTGCTTGTATCCATCCGCAGCAGCTCCTAGCCGAAGTCAGGAAGGTCGTCGGCTACTACAGACCCAGAGTAGGGTTGTCGTTACGAAGTTGTCTAGTGGATCTCACTGTGATCTCGCCGTTTTGTCCCTTCTTGTCTCCTCGTTGTGTTGGTTGCTGATAATCAAATGAGCACGTAAGTGTATAGCAACCCGGTGTCTCATCAGTCCACGTCTGATGCAGGTGCTGGCAGCATTGCAGCAGCTGCAGCTGCGAGCGCAGCAGCGAGCGCAGCAGCGAGCGCCGGGGCAGCTGCTGGGACTCTGCCAGTCTACGACTTGGTAGAATACATTGGTACTAGCGGAAGCACTCTCACGTCAGCTGACATCGGCAAGTTTCCTCTGCCTCCCAGCAACGTCAAGCTGACATGGGTAGTTGCCTTCATCGGTGATGCCACCAGTTCAACCACACCCAGCGGACAATTTGGCTGCACTGGTGGCAGCTTCTGCTCTGGCAGTGGTCTCGATCAAGGCTTGATTTCTGCTCTGAAGGGAGTTTCAAAAGCCAAGGTGCTGGCACCCTCTTGCCTGCTGCCTTCACTCGTGCTTTGCATTCTGCTGCATGTTATATCTGATGAGCTTCATCTGCTGTAGCACCTGTAAGCTTTTACGTACAGGTTTTGGCTGGTGTGGGTGGTGCTAACTACCCAAACTGGCCAACATCATCAGCTGCTGGTTATGCAAACACCGCAGCAGCAAGCCTGATTGCCTATGCCAAGTCAAACAATCTGGATGGCTATGACCTTGACTTTGAGAATGGTTTGAATGCTGACTGGGTCACGCAATGGACATCAATCATTTTCCAGCTTGGGGTAAGCTCATGCAATGTCCAATTTCGTAGGCTGCATATCTGCAGTTACTGTTCTGACTGCAATGGACAGTCTGTTGCCATCTACAGCCAGTGCGCTTGTGCAAGGGCAGTCATATAGTGTTCCAATGGCAGGTTCACACTTTGACATCTTGGTGTCATTGTCTACACCACCTGCTGTATCACATGTGTCATGTGTGCAGTCAGGGACCACCTGCAGCCGGCAAAGCAGCTCTGCATTCATCACACAATACAACCATGAGGTCTGCTGAGCACACATACTTCTGTGCTGCAGCAAGCAGGCATCCCTGTGACCATTGACCCATTTTCTGCGACCAAAGAGATATACGGGCAGCTGTATGCTGCTTTGGGCAACCTTGGCTCTACAGGGAGCGGTGTTGGGCCTCAGGTGGGTCATATTTACTGTAATGGACGAGCCTTAGACCATAGAAGATAGCGTGTAAACCACACAGTGGAAGTGTGTCCTTGTGAGCAGGCAGCTAACGGTCTGCACTGTTAAATTCACTGTGGCAGACAAGACAAGCACTGATGCTCTGCTGCACATGCATGAAGATACCACTACAGGGCCACAGCATCTGAGCTTTTGGTCTGAATTTGTACCATGGGGATTTTGCAGTCAGATCATTCAGAATTTGAGACAACTTCTGACAAACAAACTGTATACAGCGGGTCATCAGCAGGAAAGGCCCTTGGCATGTAGCTGCATACCACAATGCTGCATCTGCACAGGTGACCACAGTCATCATCTGCATCGCATAGCAGCAATGAACCCAATTGCCGTCAGCTACAAGCCGGCCAGGCTGCACATTTTGGGCGTGAGACCATTCTGCGGTAATGTGCAGGTCAGTGGTGTCAACTATCAGGCCTATGCCTTTGATGGGACCAATGGTAGTCCCTCATCTGAGCAGGATGTTACCAATGACATCACTAGAGGGTCTACCGGCGCCCTGACCGAGTTCGGGGCTGCACAGGGCCAAAAATTAGTCTTTGGGGTGGCCCCTAATCGCCCAGGCCCATCTTCCAACCCCCCCTTTGCCACAAATTGCGCTGCGCTGGGTCGCATTGTGGACGTGGTCTGTCCTGCCCTCAAGAATGGCAACAACGACCAGGATCTTGTCAGTCACTGGGCCACTGGCATCATGGTTTTTGACTTTGACACTGAGTGGAGGTTTTACTCTTGTCAATGCTGCCTACCAAGCCCTCAGCGGCAAGTGCGGCAGCATTCAGAAGTGTTAGATTTGCAAACATGAGCGGCTGTACACATGTGCATATGAGGACGCTGCCACAGTGAAGAAACAGATGAGGCTTTCTTTCCGGGTGCACCATGAGGTCACCACACTTGCACGGAACCAGTCGTCTGTAATGGCCATGGCAGGCCAAGTGTTTGAAGATTTGTTGCCAAATTTGATGAAGTATGCCCAACTTCTCCAAATCTAATTGCCTGGCTGAGCTCTGATGTGACTCGACTGTACTACGATAAGGAGTAGTTGCCTGTGCACTGAACATTGAACAGCAAACTTGACACTGCTGAACAGTTGCTATTACAGTTCAGGAACTTTTCTGGTGTGCTCCATCGAGGAGTGTGATATCTTTGGTCACAAATGCCACACTGAGTCGACTAATGAGGTGTGTTGCAGTGAGTAGTCCTATATGGTTTGTAGGCAGTCTCAACTCAAAGTGCATGCATGCACCTGCAGGGTCATATGACCCAGTCATGCAAATTTCATCACAATGACCACTGTAAGCAAGAGAGGGGAATCGATGCTGTTAGCAAGTGCAATATCGCGGTGACACTTGTGAGGGCAGCTAGACAGACGTGCTGCGGACAGACATGCAGACAAGCCTTGCATCTAGGCTTGCATCTGGGGTCAATCGAGAATTCTTACCAATCATTGCCAACGCCAACTTCATTTGCAGGTTCCGTTGTGTTCCGGTCAATCCGTTGGAGGTTGTAGCGCATCGGTGTTTGGCGTTTGGTGTGTCCCCGGCAACGAGATGTGCAACGGCCTCGTTTAATGTCAAGTTACCTGGCGACATGACTCACGTACATTCGAAGCTTCCCAACCATGCTGATCAGCACGAGGTTGATGTAGCGATTGTTGGAGGGGGTCCCGGAGGTTTAGCTACCGCAGCTGCAGTCTTGTCTGCCTTCGGAGATACTCTAAAAGTCAAAGTGAGACTTTTAATGTTCTTCGCCAACAACATGGGAGTCACGAAGACATCTGCACCTGACCTAGCTGAGAGCATGCGCAAGGCACCGAGCACACTCGTCGACTGAGGTACAAGCAAAAGCTACCTCCGCTGATTCCCGCACCTCACGCAGGTGTACGAAAGTTTGACGGAATACACCCTGCAAGGATCCGCGGTTGGCTTGCAGCCAAATGCTCAATACGCTTTGGAGGCAATTCATCCAGATCTTTTTGCCAGGCGAGCTGCAGCATATGAGTTGTCATGAGTCCTTGACCAACAGTTGTGTGCATCACTCAACATAAGGCGTCACAGTTTTGCTGTGAACAGCTTCAACAAGCTTGCTCTCACAAGGATCCATCGTTTTGCTTGCGTTGCGCAGCTGCAGCATCGCTAACAGCATCCATGCTGAACTTTTCCTTGATTGAAATGCACGCATCAGTGCCACACCAATCTATGCCAGTGCCGTCTAGTAATGTCTGTGCACATGCATGTCATCAGTTCACAACTCATGACTTCAGAAACACTGCAGATTCCAAAAATGTGGGCTTCCTGTCAAGAAGCCTGTGACACGGTATGATCTTCACGGCAACTTTGTTGAAAAGATGGAGGACAGGCAAAAGCAAACACAATTGCTGCAAGCAAAGTATGGAAAGTATCCGTTCATTCTGGGCTGGCATGAGATCAGGCAGCTGCTGTTTGACTACCTGCCTGCAGGCGTCGTCGAATTTGACAAGCAGGTATGAAATGCATAGGCTTGCGATTGACTTCAGCCCTTTCAAATCTCATCTACTGATCCATCTGGTCCAACTACTCATCCATCTCATCCATCCTACATGTATATGGCTAATGCACCATCAATGTAACCTGCGCTCCATACGGAATGCATCATGCACTGTAGATAACTGCATTACATGTATCCTCATCAGCATATTACACAATTGCAATGACAGGTGCATCACCATAGTCACAACACCTTGGGTGCAGAGATTACTTCTCCATTTTGCAGTCAAGAGATGTGTGTGACATGACCTGCTGCGCTCTGTGTGCCTTAATGATGTTTTGAGCAGTGTGTGCCGGCCATGCTGCAGATGACAAAGTATGATGAGGACGTGAACAGAGTTACCATCCACTTTGACAGGGGCCACCCATCTGTCCGAGCAAAGGTGCTGGTTGGAGCAGATGGCTACTTTTCCAGAATCCGCAAGCAGTGCCTCAATGATGGGCCACCCCTGTTTGCAGTAAGCACTGCATCTGCAGCAATACAAATGGCACAATTGTTGCTGTGCACTGACCTGCATACAGACTCAAAGAGGGCAACCTCAAAGCTTGATGTTAAGCTTGCAGGACTTCCCCTCACTTTGCTCTTATTGTTGCCTGTTGAGAAGTTGCCTGCATGGCAAGGGTAGACAACAGGGTGGTAGACAACAGGATGGTAGACACCAGGGTGGTAGACAACAGGGTGGTAGACAACAGGGTGGTAGACAACAGGGTGGTAGACAACAGGGTGGTAGACAACAGGGTGGCTGACAACAGGTCTCAATGTGGTACTTATTGCAACCTGTTGTCTACCACATCTTGCTGCAGTCTTGGCCTCAGCTTCCTATCTGTAGAAGCTTGTTGTGCTTGCTTGAGAGGAAAGTTTAACGTTTCATGTTCAAGCAGCGCTGTTCTCGTTTATGGTGTACAGATGGCAATGACACTCTCTTCCTGGCCTTGCTGTTCCATCACTTGCTGGTGTTGCTGTTCCAGCATTTGCTGATCTTTCTGTTCCATGACTGATGCTGATGTGCAGGGGTCTGTGATGTGGAGGGCTCGCATTGGCGCCCCTGAAGGCAGGCCAGAAGAGTTCTCGTAAGTTTGTGCATGCCAGTCATTCAATTTCACTCGAGTCAAACCTTTGCCATCTGCAGCCTGTGTCACGCTTACAGACCTATGGCAATGTGTGTCCATCTGTCTTGCCCTGCCTTGTGGCTCTAACAACCTGTTCCTGACCAGCACTTTGGTCTACATTGCTAGCAGCGCTGTTGTTACTGCTTGCTTCGCTCCATCCAGCATTGTTCGTTTCTTGAGTTGTGCAGAGAAAGCAGGGCAGCTACACCATGTACAGAACAGTCACCAGACTGCTTTGCTGAAAGCTATGGCTGAACAACAATGATGTGCTTGTTTGTAAACAAAAATAAATAATAAAGTAACTAGTAATGTACATGATAGTGCAAATGATAAATGTAGTCATGCGCAGGAGCTGGAGGGAGCCCAACAGTCCAGTCATGTCTGGCCCCTTTGCCATGCTCATACCAATGGGCACACTGGAGGCAACCAAGCACAAGCCTTGGACCTGGATCCTGGGGGCCCCCCTCTCAGCCCTCAAGGAGGCTGGGGTGCAGTTTGACCCTGAAGCCCGGGGGCTGAAGGCCATCCAGGGCGACGCTGACTCAGGCTCAGCCCTTGAGGTGCCATCACCACAGATTTGCATACACAATGTTGGCTGCGCTGCAAGAGAAATGACTTGTTCATGAAGTCCAGGACTTTCATGGTGTTCACCTTGATCAAAGAAAGCTTGCTTTGTCCAAATCAAGCATCTGGCATGCATAAAGACCCAGGAATTTTGAAGCATATATGGACTAGAAAGTCCATGTTTTGAGAGATACAGTCAAGAATGAAGACTCCTTAGATCACCAGCTATCTTAGTCATGCCCCAATGACCGCTATGACTGTTGCAGAGTCAATGCCCATCTGATCCATACACTGTGGGTATGAGCAGAACCATGCAAGTGATGTTTTGTGTCATGCCACATGCTGCAGAATCATATGACACCTGGCTGTCACTGTCCTGCACAAACTTACACTTGTGGACTGGTGCCTACCTGTGCAAAATCATTCAGAGCCGCAACCCCTGAACTATAGAGTCAATTATCAATGAAGGCAACATGTCAGTTTTGGCTACCCTGCTGCCGAAAGAATGACTGCTGCTAGTCATCTACATGCGGGTGTTCTGTTTGTACATTTACTGTTGTCCAGCGAGGCCTTGCAATGCATCCAAAAAGAGTTCTGCCTGGAAGCCGAACCTGAACCTGTGTCCTTGTCAAGATGTGAAGGCAAGATGCTCTGTGTGCTTGCAGAACGCGCTGAAGATCTTCAGGAAAATGCCATCTGCTTTGATGGACATTGTGAAAGGCACAGACCCAACCACAGTCACCCAGCATGGCCTGTACATGCGCCCCCTCACAGACCCCTCTCTGCACCCCCTCATTGCCCCCAAGCCCCTTGACAAACCCTCTGAACAGCCTATCGCCCCTGGCACGCCTCCTCATGAACAAAAAGAAAGGTCAAGTTCTGCAGCAGCATCTGATCAGGTCTCATCTGGTCAGGTCAACTCTTCAGAATCTGGATCAGCAGCAGCAGTATGTCAGCAGCCAATCCATCAAGTAGTCAACGCAGAAGCTGCAAAGGAAGCTGAGGGATCTAGTTCAGCATTGGCAGCTGGGAGCGCCCTAGCCAAGGCAGCAGATGCCCTATCACTCAACTCTTCAGCAGCTGATGACAAAGCTATGAAGCCTGATGAGAACAACCCTCATGGTAACCCTCCTGAAAATAGTCCCTCTGTTCCAGCACTGACCCCTCCAGCAGTAAAAGGCAGCTCCCAAATGTCAAAGGGCATCTCATCCACCCCAATGGGAGCTGCCCTGGGAGCCCTCTCAGAACCGGGAGGCAAAGCAGATGGGGAGCCTGCAGTTTCACAAGGCAGCTTCCCTGCTTCAAAGGGCCATCCAATGGGCACTGGCTTCACCTCAAAGGGAGGGGACCAGTCAACACAATCAGTGGGGGCAAGCTCAGACCCAAGTCAGCTTTGGGGAAGAGGGAGAGTGACACTGCTTGGAGATGCAGCACACGCCACAATTCCAAATGGTAACTTACTATATCCAGGCTTCTGTGATTCTGCACAGGCATGCTCTATGTGTACAGTTGCTCAGGCCCGACTCAAGTCTCATCTGGCGTGATGGAGCACTGTGACTGTACATCTTGCCAAACAAGGGCCACTTTCTGCACACCCCTACAGATTGTGCCTTTGAGCCTTGACATTGTGAATGAGCGCTGATTCACTGCTTGCGTGGGCTTTGGAGTACTACTCCACCTGTACGGTACAGGTATGCACAAGAGTCTGATGATGCTTCCTGCAAATAAACTTCATATTGAGTGCAGGTCAGGGATTGGCTTTGGCACTGGAAGATGCTGCAGTGCTGGGCTGGCATCTCAAAAGGCAGAGCCTCACCCAACAAGCCCTGCGCAGGTATTTGCCCTTTGCTCAGCGCTTTTGCTCATTGGTGTGAAATGTGCAAGCGTGCAAGATGTTGCCTACCTAGTGCGTGGCAAGCCAATGCTCAGCAGCATGGCTGAGCACAGATATAGACAGGCAAGGAAGGTGAATTGCGTCATTCTGCAGTCATGATCAATCAATCAATCAATATATTTAATGTCCTGGGGGGCAACTGGGACCCAACAGACAAGAAGTTCAGTTCAGTGAAAGCATATAGACAAGATTTGCTTCCTACATGCAAAGCGTTCCCTAAGGTAGCCACCGATTCGATATGTTTAATGTCCTGGGGGGCAACTCAGACCCAACAGACAAATAGTTCAGTTCAGTGAATCAAGATAGGTACTTGTGATGTCTGATACAGCTCATAGCATGCGTGTGTAAAATACATATGTGAAATCCTGTTTAGACGTGTTGAAATTATTGTACATCCTTGGGCTGAGAAAGGTTGTTGAGTTGCTGTGCATGTGAGCATTCAGTCACCAGCGATTTCATGCAATACTGTGTTACATTCATCCTGTGCTGTTTCCCAGGCACTGTCAGTGCCATCATGCTGTGCTTGTAAAGCTGCCCAAGCTCAATTGGTCCAGCAGCTTCATGCTCTCCTAGGAGCAGAGCCTAGTATGTATTTGCACACTGACATGTATGTCCGAATCAGCTTGTTAATGATGTGTGCAGCTACGAGAGGGAGAGGCCAGAAAGGGTGAGGACTATTCATGTGAAGGGGTCGGATAGTGCAAGCTATGAGGAGCGAGAGCGCTACTTGTACAAACCCACCTTCAAGCCTCTCTGGTGTGATCAGGTATATGAGTCGATGATGCTTCTTGCAGCATGTCAATGATTGTCACTTTGTAGCTGTAGCACTAGGTTTTTGCCTGACAAACGTGCTGAGACTGCTGATGCTGCGTGACGATGCCTCTAGTGGCTCTATTTGTTGCTGATGGTTGTGTGTTGGTTCATACGCTGACCTTTGGGTTTGCTTGAGCAGGGTGACCAAGGTGATACATCCATCATGAACTTTGAGCCTTGATGATGCATGTCTATCTTACGCCTTTGGTTCAGCTTTTTGTAGCCAGCTGGTCTGCAATGGTCTGCAACACTGTGGTTCAAGCTAGCAAGGTGTTTCATAAATCTGTTCAGCAGCTGACTGGAAGAGCAAGGAGCCACTGGCAGGAACTATATTGCAGCTCAAAAAACGTGCATTTACAGTCCCAGCAAGTATACTTTTTTCAGTAACAGGTGCACATGAACAGCCGTCAATGCATCCTGCGACCCAGAAGTCATGTTACGGCGCTATATTTGCTGAGGTCAGACATTGGGCTTGCAAGGATGAAAAACTGCATGACCTTTGTTGGCAGTGACGGTTTTGACAGGATGAAGTATCGCATGTAGTTGCATACTACCATATGGTACTTCCCATGCACGTACCATTACTGTCCATGGACATGTGTGACCACATTTTGACAGGGAGTCTCAAACAGGTGGGTGACCTACAGAATGACGCTGCCCAGCAGAGGGCAGGCCTTGTTTTGCCCTCTCAAAGAGCAGTGTGGTACTCTACATAGGCTCATATTGGGAGGGCTGCCCATGCCGGCCAAGGCTAGCCGGCGTGGCCTTTCCCTGCAGCAGGTTTTTAGGTGGATTTCCACAATTTTGTGGGGCTTTCATCAATCCCTAACTCCTTCCTGGAAAAAAGGCAGAAGTGTGCGGGCAATGAGCTCGAGCGCTGTCTTTTCTACCGCAGCATTTACTACCCACTGCTGATCGACTACCCGCAGCGTTCGGTTGACGCGCTTGTCAACCAGAGCCGCACACCCTTGCTGCTCGAGTTGTTCTCCTCTTCTTCAGCGTTGGCACTGTCCTGTTATCATCGCTCAGGGTTGGATTGAGAAAGCAGCAGTAGGGCTCGAGCACAGCACGACTGTGTGGACCACCAGCGCGTCGGTCACAGGACGATTGCAAGCCTCCGCCACTCGTGGGACACGCTTGACTGTCTCAACATGGCAGTTTGTGAGCAAGCACCCTCTTTTGAGCTTTTGGACTGCAGTGGCAACGTCCTGCGACAAATATCAAGCATGTCCTTAAACGAGCCGGTGTGTTATAAAGGCTCTTCTTGTCGCTCTCTGCTGCGCTATGTCTTTGCAAGTTAGCCTATACCTACCAGCTGTAGTTTGCGGTGTCTCTGCCTTGTGTGCTTGTTCAGATAGCATAAGTTATCTTTTTAAATCAAACCTGACAACACGTTGAAAGATGTTTGCCTGCCTGGGCATAGAAACACGAGTTCATCCTTACCTGCTGACCAGTCTGTGGGTGCAGATGCTCAAGCGTCTAGCCGAAGTCCTTGAGTCAGACAAGAAGTCCAAACTTGCAGCTGAATTCCCTGAGTTTGGCATGCCTGGGGCCTCTGCATACCTTGCCCATGCAGATGGCGATTATGACAGAGCACATGACATGCTGCTGGAAGTGCAGCAGCACTACAAGGAGCTGGTGGGTTCTTCTTCATGTCAAGCGTGCTTGTATGGCTGTTATACATTTCTGCTGCTGCCTGCTGTTTTCCATCCTGCCACCAACAGCCTTGCGTTATTTTTGCAAGCTCCCATTCGCAGTCACCTCTAGCAAAAGCTCGCCCAGTCATCTTGTATCTCATATCTGGATGGCTTTTGCAGCCACAGTGTTACTTTGTGTTACCAAGAACGGTAGCTACTGCGTTTTCCCACTCGTGTCTCTGGGTTTCCTTGCAGAATGCACAACACGTCCACCAACTTGAGGCAGACCTGCAAGATGCCCAGCAGGCAACAGAGCAGGCTGAGTTCGAGAGGGATGGTGCCGTGGCAGACACCGATTCTGCCATTGAAGAAGGCGTCCACCTGGCGCAGCAGCGCGACAAGTTTGAGAATTTGGTGCAGGACCTGGTGGAAGAGAACGAGGCCTTCAAGGCTGAGGCCCAGGTGAGTCAGCTCTCAGAGAGAGAGTGTGTGTGTGTGTGTGCGCGCTTCGTGCGTGCGTGCGTGTGTGCGTGTGTTGCCTTGCTGTCTGGATACGCTGTGCCTTCCACCATCAAATCATTACTGCTCACTGAAGATGACAGAGGGATTTTCCCTCCCACCACAATCGCCCAGGGGACGAGATGCTATATATATATATATATATGGTATGACTGCTCTTATTTGACGTGTTATGGGATTTCTGTGATGCAACTGCTACTCTGAAAGCTCAGAAGTGAAGCCTGCTGTGTTTGCACAGCTGTTAGATTTGAAAAGTCATCTGGGTTGTAAGCATAATGGAGAACATAGATGTCAGAAAGCTTGGCGCAGAAGCCTGTCGCTGCCATGCATTTCTGGAGGCATTTTCTGTCATAGTCTGACTGTTGTGTGTCCTTTGCAGATGGCCAACACCAAGCAGTCAGCAGTGTTGTCTGTTCTTCTGAGGTGGAGAACAAACATATCTCATCATATTCGATTGACTGTTATGTGACCATTGCAGATGGCAAATATCAAGCTGCATGCAATTGAGGTGAAGTCCAAGGATTTGCAGCGGGAGTACCAGGATGCGCGTAGCTTCATAGCGGTGATATGCTCTTTTCCCTTTGTGTGCACAATAACATAGGTTGGTTGCGCCCTGTGTGCCTAGTCCTAGGGTCATCACCTGATTGGACTCGTCCTGTATACAATGCTTGCAAAATGCAGTACCCAGCTATCAAGCATGATGCTGATCAATCACATTCAATGAGTCATGCTAACAGCATTTCCACAACCTTTATGGCACACCTTACGAGACGATATAGTACACTACATGTCTTACTGTCTCAGGTTCAAATCTGTTACAGTGAAATTTCCTCAACTCTCACAATTGTTGGAGATAATGGAGCCCTGCACTCATGTAATTGGGTCCATTTTGACAGCCCATTAGCCTATGTACTGATTTGGGATGCTTGTGCAGACATTGGATCATGAGCATTGGCACAATGATGGCCAACTACATAGCAAGCTGGCAGAGTGCCAGGCCCAGGTGGTCAACCTTCAGGGCATTGTGGCAGAGCTCAGCTCAGAAGCCGCAGCTGACATGGTAAGCCTTTCAGACTCCTGCTTGTATCAGGAAGCGCATCTGTAACAGCCATCGTGATGTTTGTAGCTGCAACTGGCAGTAGCTACGGTATATCATCTTGCATATCATGGTTTGATGAGATTGACATTGATAGTGATGAATGATGACGATAGCAATTATGATATTATGGGATTTGGTAACAACTGGGAGCCCCGCTTTTGGAGGCAAACTGAGCATCCAAGCTGTACTCATGCAACTCGGTCTATTTTTGACAGCTATGTTTTGACTTGGGATGCTTGTGCAGAAGTTGCAGCTTGAGCACTGGCACAGGGATGACCAGCTACATGGCAAGCTGGCAGAGTGCCAGGCCCAGGTGGTCAACCTTCAGGACACTGTGGCAGAGCTCAGCTCAGAAGCCGCAGCTGACATGGTAAGCCTTTCAAACGCTGTGCACTGTGTCAGTGGGGCGCCCACTGTGTATACTGTACCTCCATTGCTTACACTGTGCTTCCATTCCTCTTGAGTCTACAGGCCATGGTGATGTCATCTGGCATGAGCTCCCTCTGGCCCTGCTCCACACACAACATCATTCTGCAGTTTTGCCCTGCTGCAACCTGTTCTGAAGGCTTCTACATGAAACGATTTATGTGCGGTTGCGCTGTGGTCAGAAGCAAGCGGTTTGTCAGCACAAGTCATCTACAGCAGTACTGTGACACACTGTAATGAATGTTTTCCAGCTTGCAGCTACACAAAAGGTATGCACTATCACAGGCAGGCCTGTTGAACGTCCTCACAAGTGTAATCTTCTGCAGGGTCACAAAGAGGAGGTGTTGCGTGTGCGTGGTCTGCTGGACGACAAGCAGCAAGAGATTGAAGCCCTGCAGTGCAGGCTGGCCAACAGCCAGGCCCATCTGCAGCTGAAGGAGCACAGCCTTGATGGCACCCTGACCTGCCTGCAAGAGACACAGCATGAGCTGGCTGATAGCGAGGGGCGCCTGCAGGTGTCGCGGCATGAGTTGTCGGACGCCCAGGAGAGGCTGGAGGTGATGCATGACTTCCTGCATGGCCCTGCACCTCTGGTCAGCACTCACCTCAACAATGAGATCATGACCTCAGCCTTGACTGCTTGACATGAATCATTGTTTGCATGATGTCATACCCATGCTTGTCCTCTGGCAAATGCTCATTTCTCGTAGTTGTGTGCTGGTGTCTTCTGCCAAATCGCCTGCAAATGGACTCAACTCTAATGGTTTGATGAGCGCTTTGGGATCTGACATATGTAATGTGGTGCAGGGCAAAGTGGAGCAGCTGGAGGCCATGGTAGAGCGCACCACGAGTGAGCTGTCCCAGATGATGACCAGGTTCAGGGAGGTGGAGGGCAAGCACATTGGCAGTGAGGAGACTCTTGCAACACTGGGCAGGGCCGTGGACACACACTTGGTGAGCACACACATGCTACCACTGAGTGCACTGTGCCTTGTGCCTGCTTGTGTTCTGATAACAATGTAATGATAAAAGCGAAGTACATAATAGTAGTAATAATAATAACAATAAATATGATGATAAACATGATGATTATAATGACAACAACAAATAATAGTAATATTAAGAACAACACAGGCTCAGCCAACAGCCATGTGTGTCCGGCGCAAGTCAGCTCCCTCCAGACAGGCTTGTTCATATTCAGCATGCCTTGAACAAGACCCTTTACACAAATCATATCTGATTGACATAACATGTCTCAGCAAAGCGTGCACGATGTTGAATGAAAGGTCACATGAAAGGGTTGATTGATCTGTATGTTTTCACTCGATCGCACCTTCCAGTTGCCAGATTGTCAAGGGAAAACGGCATGTGATCCTACTGCGCAATGAAAGACCTCACACTGTCAGTAGTTAGTGGAAAACAGAGTACGAGTGGTACTGCCATTGATAGCACAGCGTTGCTGCAGGCTCGCAGCAGCAAAAGCAAAAAACGGTCTGACGAAGAGTTTGACAGCATGTTCAAGGAGAGGCTTGACTTGACAGGGGAGAATGAGCTCTTGAAGCACAGTCATGCAGCTCTGGAGCGAACCCTGGAAAGCATGCAGAGGGACCTGGATACAGCCAATGAATGGCGCTTGGAGGCAATTGAAGAGCTGGACGAAGTCACAGATGAGCTGACTCTATTGAAAGAAACTCTTCATGCCCAGGGCCTCAGGCTGCCCAATTAAGACCCCTTTGTTGTCTCCCACCCCCTTCTTGGGCTTGAGGAATGATGGCCCTTCCCTTCTGCATGAACAGGACGGCGATCCCGGTCAAGGTGGTGCTGCATGTCATGCTAGGTTTCTAGGGTGTCCCAGTTTGATTTCCCACCCAAAATGTGATGCAATTTGTCTTGTTGTCGAGGCATCTGAGGTCAGAGTTAGTTTTACAAAGTGTCAGAGGCAATGCTGATGCAGCAGCGTTGTGGTGAGACAAGCCTGACCAGCAAAAGCAGCATGTACAAAGCTGAAATGCGTACTGTGATGGTTTTGGGTGTACCCGCATGCCACCTGCAGCTGTACATGAGAGAGCATTCAAAGTACTCAAATTAAAAAACAACAAAAAAAAAGGAGTAGAAGTTGTTTGTGCTTTGCATGTGTATTTATGCTATTTGCATTGTTGAAGGGTAATTGACATTGAAAGTTATGCAGAAAAGAGACTTCAGCTTCATGATGGTTGCAGTATAGTCCAGGCTCGAGCCGCTGCATGCATGTGACATTACGGTGGCAAGATTGTGACAGTCCACAGTGTGTAAAATCACCACTGAAACACAGCATAGTTGTATCACGCCTCTTTGCAGAATGCATCTTTGGGTGAAAGCTGGGGATTCAGCACTTGCTGTGAAACTTGGTACTGTGAGGGAAATCTGGTCGACAGGGGCAAGCTCGCCTCAAGGTCTGCAGGGCAATAAGACAGTAGGGCAGATGTTGATGTCCAAGCCTGTCTGCTCAGCTGTGGATTAGCATATGTCCTGGTGCACCACTGCTGTGAAGAGCACATACATTTTCTTTGAAATTGTTACGTGCAGACCCTTGTCTGTGGAGCACCCTCCGCCCTGCCTTGTTGCCACTTATCCACTGTTGCAGCAAGTCACTTTTTGGTGTAGCAGTTTGATCTTTGGCATGGTATGTGTGAATGCTACTAGAATCACAGTAGCTGCAGACTACGACTAGGCCTTTGGGTCTTGCTGTCAACGCACTGCTGCAGAAGTTTGTTTGGTCAACGCCTCACATGGAGTCAGATAATCTTACAGAATTTGCAGCTTCCAGCTTGGCCTCTCAAGCAAAGCCTGTAGAGATCGCAAATGCATCCAAGTGAAACATACGACAAGCTGAAAAGACACCTGTATAGTTCAATGCTATTCTTATTTGCTACTGTTGTTGTGAGTGTACTTGGGGCACAACTTGGTAACCAGCAGGCAGCCCAGACGCAGCTCTGCTCAGCATACAAGAACAAAAAGCAAAAGCCAAGGATGCCATTGAGTTGACAAGAATCGCTGTCACACCATTCAAGTCACCAGAATGCTGGTGTTATCGCAAGGACATGCAGGTCAGACATGCTATGTAGTGGCTCAGTTGTGCTTGAGAAGCAAGCTACACTCAAAATGTTATGTAACACAGCTAGGATAGCTGCGTGAGGTGGCTATTCACGTGAGCTCAAGACTTGTTCTGACGTGCAGTGCAGCCTGTGGAGCTCATGAGGGGCTCAAGACAGTTATGCTCAAATTGCCAGTGGCTCCAGGCCACACGAAGAGCCAGCTCATGTTGCTAGCAACAGCTTTTGACCTCTTTCTTTCCTCTGCACAATGATGTCATCATCTTTGAGGTGAAACTGCTACAGCTTGGTACCCTCCAAAATTGGCTCACCAAATTTTGCCTGTCCCTTCTTCTGTTACTTGGTCGCATGACTGCAAAGTGCTGCAGACCTGCTATTGTGCTCTTGGATAACTTCCTGCACAATAGCGAGATGCTAGTCAGGATGTTGGCGAAAGCATCTCAGAGCACAATTTGTACAATGCTGATGTGTGACGCTAGCACAGCAAGCACAAGCCGGGTGACTCAACTCCTGTACACAGATATGTGAGATTGAACAGGCACACTGTGCCACTTGCATGCCGGCTCTCCCACCTGCACTACCAGACCAGCAAACCCCTGACACTGCTGCATATTGCAAAATCTGTGTATGCACATGCAAATTTGTACCTTCTGTACTTTGCACTACCAAACAGCTTGGAAGCTGTAAAGCAGCTGGTGTGAGAGCAGCAGCAAGCTACCGTCATGTCTTTTGTGTAAACACATATGTACACATATTACACAGAGACGCACGCATGCACGCACTCACACCTCACACAGATGTGTATGTATGTGCAACATCAATTGAGGCCTTCATGACCTTATGCCCACCTGGAGGTCGCAGGTTGTTAGCTGACCATCCCTGACAATGACTTCACCATTGATGACTGACAGATCCACAGGCGCCAAGCCTGGTGTGCAGAACAGCAGGGCTGCCACAAGCTCATGTTGGGCTCCTGCAAATGATATGCCATCCGTTCTCCAGGCCACAAAATCTGCCGCCATTCCTGGGGCAATCCTGCCTATATCGTCCCGGCCCAAATTATTGGCGCCACCCTGGGTGCCCACCATCAGCGTCTCCCTTGCTGACAAGCCTGAACAG
>JAABUP010002705.1_pt1 | contig 33394 bp, 50 predicted proteins | sample 5559201 | NCBI WGS metagenome assembly JAABUP01 (sample SAMN10711887, study PRJNA513373) | rock metagenome | isolation source: Antarctica rocks | place: Antarctica
TCAAAACTGTCGTATTAGTAGGCCTTATAGGGATGCACAAGACAGGCTGCTCTGGAGAGACAAGACTTGTCCTGCACGTACCTAGCTCATCATGAGCTGGAAAGCGTTTTAATTATTATTATTATTAAGCCTCAGCACTGGCAATGCTTGTGGCACGTCACCATATTCAGGGGCTGCAGCATGTGACACTCAGTAAACGCCACCTACGCAATGGCATTGCGTAGGTGGCGTTTGCTGGCCAATGCCTGTTGCGTGGCCAAACTGGTGATTCTTTAAGGCCCCACGGAACAGCATGAGTCCTTGTCTCTTATACTATTAATCGCGACTTTAGAGAAGAATTGCTTACAGACTGGGCATTCTTCTTACTCACAGGCGCTTTTCCATACTCTTTGGCAGCACAAGTTCATGAGGCGTGCCGCAACAATTCGATGAGACGTTGCTTTCCTACTGGACGGCATGGAGGCAACAGAAGAGCAGGCTTTGCTAGCAGATAATGAAGGAGCAGCGGCGAGGACCAGAACGACCACAGAGTCCTCCGAAGCCACCTCTTTGCAGCTGTCCTCGCCTGAGTTGTTGAATTCAGAGCGCCCTGTCATGGCAAAGATCTCGCTGTATTCATCGCATTTGATGTCGACTTGGGGCCAACGGATGTGGGAGTTCGCAATCGGTCTGATAATGCTGGAGATGTACCCGTCGTCATTGACGCTGGTCTCCGCCTTTGGACTTGTTGACGGACTAGCGAAAGTCTTTTCCGGATCGCTAGTGGGAAGCTACATCGACAGGTGTGCAGGGAAAAAACTTTTACCCAAGTGATCTGACACTCCTGTTTGACACTCCTATTTGCCTGAGCCTTGCCTCCTTGGTTGTCAACAATTTAACTGATCACAGGACTGGGCGACTGAGGGCAGCCTGCAGCATGTACGTTCTGCAGAACACTGCTGTAGCCCTATCGGCTTTGTGTGCTTTGATCAGCCTTCACTCCGCAGAAGGATCAGCCTGGTTTTGGGCAGGCGCAATCTGTACAATTGGCATTGGCAGCATCAGCAGTGTGGGGGCACAAGGCTCATCCCTATCAGTAGAAAAGGAATGGACGGTAGTTTTATGCAAAGGAGACTCAGCGGTGCTTGCAAAGCTGAACTCTGGTGGGCTGTTGGCTTGTGTGTCCTGTGATGCTTCCTGCACAGTCTCAGAACTCCAGCTCCTTTCCTGCCAGTCTCATGTCATGCCATGCATAGTCACATGTGATGATGAGTTGACTTGTTAACTTTAGTGCAATTGCAAAGAGGTTGCCAAATAGCATCAAGCTCAATGCAACTTCTTGCAGCGTGGTTCCTGCTGTGTTTGGATTGCATTGTGCACTGTCTTGCCAATATGCAGCTGGACAAAGTTGTCTTCCAACAGGGTGTATAACAGTGCAGGCATGAGGGCCATTGACTTGACATGCTTGCTGCTAGCACCTATAGCTGCTGGATTCTTGATGACCTACACCAGCATCACCACAGCAATTGTGGCAATTGCTGCCTGGAATCTGGCAGCCTGGGCACCAGAATGCTACATGCTGGTCTGTGCGCAGCGTGCCTCTCTGTTGCTTAGGTCTGCAGGTTGGCAAATGTTCCATGAACGCTGCAAGGCTTAAGCATTTAGAGTGTGGACCTCTAGCAATGTGCTGAAAGCTGTATCAGCAAGCTGTTGAAGCGCCAGAGGTCATGACTGAACATTGCAGTGGTTTTGCTCATGCATGATGTGTCATAGTCTGCACCATGCATATAAACGGAATACATGTGGTTGTGAATGGCTCAATCATCACTCAGCAACTCAACATGAGCAGGTTCTAAGCACTGCATATCATTGTTGTAGGTTGCTGTTGTGCCCAACATGTCACATTTGTTGCATGTTCATACTCTTGTCACTCATTGCTTGCATGTCTTGACATCAGACATCCCAGCATGACCCAAGAACACCCTGCAGCTCAAAGGCTGACTTGAAGCTTTGGTGGTGCACAGGACGCCTAAGCAGCCCAATGTCAAAGCAGAGCCCACTCATGCAAGCAGTCTTCTGCTTCGCCTCAGAGAGGGAGGCTGGGGCACATACTTCCAGCAGAGACTGTGGCCTGCAGCCCTTGCCCTTGCCCTGCTGTATCTGACAGTGCTGTCCCTGGGACTGCTGATGACTGCCTACCTGAAGTGGCAGGGCATGAGCGAAGCAGAGCTCAGTCTGTATCGTGGAGCAGGAGCTGTTTCTGGCTTGTTGTCCACTGTTGTGTTTCCCACCATTCACAAAAGAACAGGTGCCTCAGCAGTGCCATGCTATTGCCCTGCACTGCTCATGCACAATGGCATGGGTGTTGCATGAACCGCTAGATGTTGTACCAGCATTCAGCATCTTTTTACAACACTGCTGGCTGCTTTTGCCAGCTTTGTGCTGCGCCGCCAGGTTCCAGAAGCATCTCCTGCCTGCTAGGCCTGTAGGTTACTCTCTCAATGTTGCACATCACACATACCGTGCAAGCTCCTGCGTCGCAGCAGTTGTTGTGCGCTGGAATGATATATTCATGGTGGCTCTAAATCCAGGCTCACAGGTTGGGCTCTGAGATGGCTCTGAGACTCAGCAACTGTGTCATTCAAAGCTCTGTCAGCACAGCAGTATTTTGGTCATCAAACATACTGCTCACAACAAGCAGGCACAAAGTTGTTAGCAGCAGCCTTTATGTTGCATTGTACATCTGACGCAGGGCTAAAAGCAACTGGGGTGCTGGGGATTTGGTGGCAGGCTATCTCATTGGTGATCGCTGTTGTGCCAGTGTGGCTGACTCAGCTTGGGGCCCGCCTGCCAGCTTCCACCACATCACATGTGCTGCTAGGTGGCCTTGTCGCCTCGCGTTTTGGCTTGTGGCTGTTTGACCTGAGTGTTTCACAGATGCTTCAGGAGTGGGTGCCTGCTGAAGACATAGGTAGGTTTACTGCAGCAGTGGAATGACAGGCACTACCACATGTGATTTAGCAGTGCGCTTTGCAATCAGTGTGATGTTGCTGCATGCAGGCGGACCATGATGCCTTTGTAGGTCAGGTTGACTTCCTGCTTGACATAGAGTGAGACATGTTGCGCCTACTGTCAACATACAATCTTACAGACAGACACTGCTCTCAGAATAGATCAAGCTTGCTTGCATGCATGCAACTCATTTGTGCAACCCTGTGTAGGGGTTGTGAATGGAGTGCAGAGCAGCCTACAGAACTTTTTCCAGAGCCTTTCGTTTGTAGCAGGATTGGTCTTTTGGAGCCCACAAGACTTCCCTGTCCTCATGTATTCCTCTGCTGGAGTGGTGGTTGTGGCTGCTGTGACTTATAGCAGTTTTGTGTGCTGTTTTCAAGTGAACGGGCCATGGCAATGAGATAGGCCAATTTTGTCATGAATGCAATTCACTGCTTTCTGTGTTTGTGGTGTTTTCGATGGCTTAGGTCCAGACATACATTTGCAATCTACACGCAAATCTCGGCAAGCTGACTGAACCTTAAGCAGTCTGAGCGCAGGATTTTTTGGGTAGGTCGTAAACGTGTTCTTGCGATCTCTTTCCGTCTAGTGAGCCTGACAGGCACAAACTCCAGCATACTGTGTATCAACATGCGCAGCTAAACTCGTTCAGCGGTAGCCTGTTCTGCTTTGGCATATGAGCGATCATGATTAGCTGAACTTACATGACTGTTTCAACACCAGCCTGCATGGCACTTCTTGGCACCAAATCTAAGCATGTACCTGGTGGGCCTCATGGCCTTCAGCTTATACCTGGTGGGCGTTATGGCTATGCTAGGCTGATCAATTGTTTGCCTCCTATTGCATCACAGCATCCTAGTGCATACGAGCTAATAGGTAGTGTGCACATAGCATGCACAACGCATGAACAGTTGTTCATCAGACGCACCAACACACTTCATATCAAGCACATCAATTTTAATACATCTCCCAGGGGTAAGACCCTTGAAGGCCTTGGTCATAAGATGCAAACGAAAGTGCTGTTGTATCTACATGCATGTCATAAGAGAAACTCGTGGGTTGCATTGCTAAGCCAAAACGCAACAAAACAAAGGTCCCTGATAGACAGACGGGGAGCAACAAATGAGCGGCAAATGTACCGCACTAGTCACTTCCAGGCAAGAATCCATCAGTCTGCACTGTCGTTTTGTGCGTGATAAGGTTTCCGCCTGTTCAGACATGTGGGCAGGGCATGTTCACAACCAGCCCCTGCATGCAGCGTTCTTGACTGCAGCACACTCTGGCCACCCTTCATCTTGAGCGCAGCACTTGTAGTGTGTTGTGATGAGCCTTGCTCATCTGATTGCCCATTGATTTCTAGCTCCTGGCGTGAATCCCTACTTGAATGGTCAACTTCATCACCAAGGCTGGCAGCATAGGCCTGTGACCGCTGCTGCTCAATGCCATGCCAACAGTCTGCAGCCTCTTGGCAATTCTTGACGCAGTCTAGCTTATCACCTTCCCTGTGATGTCGCAGTGCTGTGCTGGAGACCAGTCTTGGTGGACTGCTGCCTCTGGAGACACAAACAGGCGACGCTGGTCTAGACTCCGAGCTTGCTGAGCTGTCGGATGTGTCAACATCAGTCACATCTGTTGTGCTGGCCACTGACATTCTGTCACTGCTTGCTTTGCCATTGTCAGCCTCCAGATCAGCATCATCAGCAGCACTGCCTGAAAGGGCTTCACCGTCATTGAGCCCATGTAAGGCACTACAGCCTTGCAGTACTGTGCATGACTTCGTCATGGCATCCTCAGACATTCTTGCTTGAGATGCTTTGGCCATCTGCTGAATCTTTTCCAAGTCAGGGTAGCTGCGCTGATACTGTACCAAGGCTTGCAGCAGATCCCAGAAGGAGTAGTCTGGCCACAATGTGTTGCTGAAGACCAGCTGAGCATAGCGGCTCTGCCATAGCATGAAGTCACTGAGGCGATGCTCCCCAGAGGTGCGAATCAGCAGATCCACTGGCGGGCATCCCTGCAGGAACGACTCAATCCAATTGATCCACTGCAACTGTGCAAGCAGGGTGGAACACCAACAGTCTCGTTTGGAATACCAAGCATGTGTGAGGTGAAGCAGATCAGGATGAACAGCCATACCTGTGTGTACAGCTCCTGCTCAATTGTGTCTGCTGTCACGTTTACTGCCGCAATGCTGCCTTCAGCCACCTGCTGATGGACAGAATGTACAGCCTGTGCCATTTCTTGTCTGGACCTGCAACATTTTGCATGCATCATACAAGTCCAGGTCAGAAATGCGCCTTGTAATGAACAGATGTCATGTGTGCAGCATAATTAGCATGCACTATGCAATGCTGTAGCAAGACAGGCACGTGACGAGGTCATGGCATTGATACTTTTGAAGCCTTTCTACCAAAGAAGCTGAGCATCCCTCCTTACGTGTATGCCATGCATATGTTGAGGCGACATTGCTGATGATGGGAGGTTGCCGCCATGACTTGATTGGCTGCCTGTTGCACTCTTGCAGGCAGCAGGCTCAGATTGCCAATGACACGTACTTGGACTTTATTTGTATCAATAATGTCTTTATGCTGCAGATGTCATAGCAGGTTTTGAGCAGGTGTTAGTCACTGTATAGCTTCAGCAAGCTTGACCAGAACAGCAGAATGTAAAACGTACACAGAGAAGGTCGAGTAGCTTTTCTTCTGCCAAACACATCAGAGCCGCTACCTCACGCGGGTCCCGGCGAAAATTGTCTATGCTGAAAGCATACACTGTGATTGCCTCAACACCCAAGTCTAGGCACCATTGCAAAGCGTCCAAAAGCTGCAAAACGCAACATGGGTCTGGCCTGACATATACACAACCAGCTTGGAGGAATACAGGGGAATGACAGCCAGCGGCACCTTGAGATAGCCTTGCTGGTGGCCTGTGATGGTCTGCAAGCCTTGCTTTGTTGCATAGCGTCTGTTTCCATCCATGATGAAGGCAAGATGCATTGGAATTGGCCCGGCTCGCAAGATGGCGATAAGGCATTTCTTGATTGCCTCCCAGACACAGGCTGCCACCGCATATAGCGTGCCGAAATAAGACATGTAAAAAGAAGGTCCGCTTTTCTTGCCTGTCGCGACTTATAACAATAAGTGTCGCGACTGATAACAATACTTGTGCTGTCTACATGCCTCCACAAATGTGCTGCAACTCTGACGACATTTATGTCAGACACGGCGTCATCGCTGAGCACATATCGACGTGAGCAATGCAACTATCGACGTGAGCAATGCAACTATGCTCAGTTTGGATGATCTGCCAGAATCAGCCCAGAGCACGCCCTGGCAATTTAGAGCATGCACTTCAGTGCAATTTAGATCGAGGTCTTTGGAACACAGCATGGTTCGTGTACTCCAACAAATTCTAAAATCAGCCACTGGTCAGTCACAAGCTGGTAGGTCTTTGGAATTCAGCATACAGCCCCAAAATGCAAGAGGACAACTGTTCAGTCCACCAAGGCGTTTCACAATGCGCCAAAGACCGTCTTTGGATTGTGGATCCCAAAACGCATTTGGCACTTGGCGCAAATTTGGATTAAAGTGTTACATGCTGTACCTTCAAAAAGCTTGCAGCATCTGATTACACAGTACAGCTGTTTGTAAACGAGCACGAATCACATGCTAAGATGGGTTGGACAGGGTGATGATACTTGTTTGCAAACAAAGTGTGGTGCACAGAAGACAACATATAATGATCCAGCTAAAGCAAACACAAATATCTTTTGCAGATATGGCCACAAGCTCCTGACTGCTAAAGGTGCGCGAGCATCATTGTAGTTCCGCAGAAGACCCTCGATGAAATGATTGGACTTTTGCTGCTTTGCTCTTTCACACTCAAGGAGCTGGTGTGGTCCAATTCGAAGGATGCCAATATTCACTGTGTTCAGAGCCGTCAAGTCAATAGACAGGAGCATCAGGTGATGCCAGTTGCCTTTTAGCAGCTCCTCAATTGCTTGGCTGTCATACTTATTGTTTTCCAGTCTCAAATGCATAAGTGACACCCAATTGCACTTGGCCAGATACTTCACCGCTCTTGTGTCAAGGTGATTGGTTGAGAGGTGTAGGTCTTGCAGCATTGGCCAGGCTCCCTCAATCAACCACTGTATTGCTAAATCGTCCAGTCCACACTCTGACAGATTCAGGCCTCGATGGTTTGGCAATAGCGCTTGGACAAGGTGTCTAATGGCCGCAGCACGCATACTGCGGTTCTGAGACAAGTCCAAGTACTCCAGGCGTGACCAATCTGCCTGTGCAAACTTTAGCAAAGCTGTGGTGCTCAGTCCAGCACTTCGCAGGAATAGAGATGTCAGCTTCAACAACGGAGCTTGGCTCAGCTGCTGCACCATTGCCGGACACACGTGTATTCTTATCATGTGAAGATATGCCAGTTGTGGCAGATTCAGTGTTGCAAGATGCAAGATGGCCTCAGCATCTGGGACAGCACTGGATGTGAGCTCCAAGTATCTCAAGCTGGACCAGCCATCTGTGCTCAGCTGCGCCACGACTGTGGCATCAAGACAGCTGAGGGTCAGCCTGAGCTGGTGCAGTTGTGCCCACTTGCCCTTGAACAGCAGGAGGATACTGGCAGTATCAAGTTGCCTGCTGCAGAGTGCAAAGTGTGACAGGCGCTGTCATCTGCCCTTGCTGAGCTGCTTCATCACGGCTGTGCCTACCACAGTCTCCTTGACCTCAAGCAGACTAAGGCTCTGTGATTCAGACCATTTGCTGCTCAGTAGGTGCTCAAGAGGCTTGACAGCTAGCTCTGTGCTGTCAAGTGTTGTGTATTGTGGTTGGTGCAAAGGCTTCAGGAGTAACGCTACATCTGTGGTGCCAAGGTCCAAGCCACTCTCTCCCAAAGACACACATGCCAGCAATTGCCACCTGCGCCTCAACACTCTAATGTCCGGGTGAGGAATGCGTCTTTGCTTGGTCAAGATCACCATGCTGAGGTGAGGCCAGCTGCCTTTTGCCAGCAGAGCAATGTCTTCTACATGCTCAATGGTGATGATGGTGACCAGACTGTGAGCCATCTCATGTAAGGTCTTGCTAGCCGCTGACAGAGCCTTTCTGGAGTCTTGAGGAAGGACCTCCAGCAGCCTTGGTGCTTGATGCAAGACATCTGTGAGGGCTACTGCTGCTGACTGAGCACCATGTTGTGATGCAGTCACAGATACAGTGTGCCTGCAGTGCAATGTAAGTCTACCGTTCCTTGCAGCTGTGTATGTCCACCGTAAAAAATAACATAGCAGCGCTAGTTTCCTGGCGTTGTAAGCCAAAACGGCACAACAAATGTCTCGTGTAAGACACCTGTGAGCATACAAGGCTGCCTACCTGACGGATCTGCCGCCTTCAGAGCAAGTAACGGGCAAAAGGCTTGCTGTGTGTGCAGCACTCCCGTTGACTTCCATGCTGGCCACTCCAAAGTGGGCCAAAGCACGACGCGCAATTCTGCAGTGCGCACCTCAGGTCGCAGATACCCGCGAAAGCAGGTGGAGGAGCAGATCAAGGAGACATACCGTGCTTGGCAAGCAAGTTCACAACACGGATGTGTGCTTCCTGTGATATTGGTGGTTCCGTCTCAGAAACTCACCAGATATGCATGCGTAAGAGTGTCTGTACGCTGGAGTGCTTGCTTTTCATAGCGGGCTGTATGGCATATGGACGGTGTATGCTTTACAAATTCGTATGTGCACAGCAGAGAGTGCAGCAAAGCCCACCATTTTTTGTGCAGGGCCAGCCTTTATAATTATGTCTGAGAAGACAACTATCAGCAAGGCAGTATCAGGCGTCAGGTGTTCATGATCGGCTTAGGTGTATACCTATTGTGTGGTTCTGGTGGAACTCATGATGTACAGCTGTCTTGTCATACGCATGGCAGGCCATTCTTTTCATGCCTACAATGAAGATCAGGGCACCATGATGACTATTAGGTGAGGTGTGCAACACAGATCGTGCAAACTTGAACAAATTACGTAAACATCGTTTTACTTTTGTTCTACAAAAACGATTTGTAGAATGAGTAGGAAACTGCATGCTTCCAGATGGCAGCGGACCCTAAAGGGGTTCAAGTATACTGGCACTGTGTCATGAACTGATCAACTCATCGGTCAGTAAGCTTACATCTGCCATGCGGCACAATTCTTTCAGACATCCAGCAATCATGGGCCCAACTTCATGCTCTTCTCCATGCATCAGCCAGTCAAACCACCTTGAAAAGGCAGACTGCTTCATACCTTTAATTGGCTCACGTATCATGAACATCGTAATTTCATTCAGAAAAATCACATGCCTACAGGTTGGATCCTCGAATTAGTTTCAAGTTGCCTTGCAACAACATATGATGCATGTTCAAGCATGCTTTGATAGGTCACTTGGCCAAGAGCTAGCTTAAGACACAGCTTTGCCAGCATATGCAGACCATGCTGAGCATCAAAATCAGAAGTACCATGTCTAGAGGTCTTGAAACACAATTCAAGCAACATGGCATGGCAACACCCTGGTTGCAGGATCATCATAAGTGGCTGAGCTTGTGTGCAGAAACTTGCAACAAGATGCTGTGGCCCCAGGCTTCCTCACAGACTAACAGCGAAGTTTGAACCACTGGGCAATACCTCAAGCAATATTAGTAAATTTGCTGTGACGTCAACGCAGCTAAATGAATTCAGGGTACAACCCCAACCCAGTACCCTAGCAGCTCACCATCTGAGTAAGCATCCTAGCGCCCAGCTGTCACAGTACTGCTAGTTATGTTGCCTGCAGTCAAGTTACTGCCAGCGCTTGACAAGGCAGTGCCATTGGTGACGGCAGTTGCATTCGTCCCCGGAACTGGTCCATCAGGACCTGGCAGAGGTTCATTGCCTGCAGCAGTTGCTGGTGTACTTGCCCTAGTAGGGACACTGGCCAATGCTGGGCTGGCCAGCCACAGGGGTAGAGGGACCCTCAGAGGTGACGATGGGTGCTGCGCCAAGGGAGGAGGGGTCGTTGCCAGCAGCTGTCTCAGGTGCAACAGGAGTACCTGCACAATCCAGAAACATGCTTTCGTGCCAACACGATTACCTAAATGTAGTTGTCTAAGGGTTGTCAGTAAGCTTACAGATGATGACCAGTGTTAGCAGAAGGGCTGCCTTGCAAAACCATAAGCCAAAAACCTCTGACGCAAGGACAGCTTTGCTGTAAGGTTGCCTCACAGCAACAACTGCTCAGTCGCCATTGACTGCACAGACTGCACAGAATAGCACGCAGCCCATGCTGCCATTTGCATGCGTGCATATGTGATGCGGATGTGCATCTGTGATGTGAACAGAAGACTGTACCTGGGGCAAAGATAGGCTTGACTTCTCCAGAGGTTGGGGCAGGGGCAAGAGTGAGTCCAGGGTTGCCAGCAGCAAAGGTGCAACCATCTTGATAGCGTGTTTTGTGATAATAGCTGTAGTAGGTGGCATTCGCAACTGGGCAAAGGGTGGGGTTTGGGTTGGTGCAGGGGGGCTCAGGTGGTGCTGGGGGGGCAGGGGGTGCTGGAGCTGGCTCATTTGCTGGTGGGGGTGTCTGCATGATAACAGCCACAGAAAGTGAGACCTGGAACTGAGAGTTTCCAGACGGATCCAAAACAGCATGTATACACGGTGCTGTCAAGTCAGGTTGGCAGAACTGATGCAACAGTGCACGGTGCTGTCCAATATGTTGGCAGAACTTGATGCAACACTAGCCTGAACACACAGAAGCAGTGGCCTGTGAAGCCTGCCTGCAGTCTCGTACAAATGTTCGGGAGCCAGGTGTACAGGCAGATCATTGAAGGGACAAAGGAAGAAGGTGCTCACTGGGCATTGCACGGAATAATTGCTGGGGCAGCCCTTGAGGAAGCAGGACATGCCCTGAGGGCTGTAGGCAAAGGCAGAACAGCCAGGAGCTGTCTCGCAGGCCACCATGCAGCTGTTGGGGCTGTACACTGGAGCCACATTGCCCACCCCCTCCTGCGCAAGCATGTGTGATGTACCACTTTGGCACACTTGGCATAGACTGAAGCAGCCCTGGGGCAGCTTCTACAGGCAGTGCAGCTGCAGGTGATGCCAGACAGCATTCAGAAATGCGATGGTAGCCCAAGTTGATGTGCAGCACTGAGCGTTGGGAGCAAGCAGTTGTAACAAAGGGAAGACAGCAGCAGTACTAGCAAATAGTAATTGGCTATGCGTCCCATAATGTACCAGCAAACAAAGGGGACCAGTGGGCTGCTCAAAATCCAAAAACAACTTCATCAAGATGCACAACATCATGTCAGCTCTGCTATAGGAAAGCTCACCACTTGTGGATTCATGGTCAGACCAGCAATTAGGGTGGGGTCATATGCCGACCCTGGGGCGTCAATGGGATACATGACATCACAGATGAGGGGTCCTTGTGTGGCTTCAGTGACGTACTGGGATGGCAGATCATTGACAGCAGGGCTTGCAGTGCAGCTGGATACCCCATCCCCTGTGTACCCTAGCCAACACTGGCACTGAAACCCTCCTGAACAGTTCATGCATTGCTGAGCTGGGCCTCAAGAAAATACCGCGCATTTACAGACTACCAAGTTGCTGAGTTCATTTTCTCATGCATGCAAATGGCACACAACTTTTCTTTCACTTCAGTACATGACTTTGGGGACGACCCATTGTGACATGACAACATGAAGCAAACAGAGTCACCAAATTAAGCTATCTATATTGACACTGTCACAGAAATTGCTGTTTAAATACTGACTGCAAGGTACGGTAGTCATTTTGCACTCACACATACCTTGAGTGTTGATGCAAGCAGCATTTGCAGCGCAGTTGTCAGTGCCCCGGACACATTCATTGATGTCAATGCTACACGTTGGTCCTTCAAATCTGCAGGTGCACACCACAATCTGATGAGCCAGCAGTGACAGCACAGCAGACAGATCCAGCATGCAGTCAGCCAAGTGAGCTTTTCACACATGGTCCTGAAGCACTTGTGGGCAGCGCATGCTCTGCAGGTCGAGGGTAGACTACAGCAGCTCACTACTGGAGCAACAAGCTTTCTGGTTCAGCAGCATGAGGAATTGGGTCGCAAAGCGCCATATGCCAACAGCAAATGCGCTTGTACAAATTTGACTTGACTGCATCAACATCATAATCTTTGTGAGTGGTGCCAGATGTATGCTTGTAGTGAGTGCCCATTTTGTGCGGCTGCAAAAGAGTGTAGAGAGCAAACATACTCACCCAGTGCCCACCAAGCCTTTGACTTGGGTTGAGGTGCAGTCCTGGGTGGTGACTGCAGGGGCTGTGTGAGCAGTGGCATCACAGCCAGGCACAGACGCAGCTCGAGCATTGAGTGACTGCGCCTCCTGCTTGATCAGGCCAAAGGTGGCATCTGTAGGGTAGATGCCGTACACCCCTCTGCCCCCTCCTTCGGAGACTGGGGCGTCCTGGCCGGGCTCATAGATCTCCCAGAACCCCACTCCCTGTGCATCAGAAATCTGTGACAAAGGAAGTGCCACAGCGCAGCGCTATGTGTACACTGAAAACTAAACATCTTTTGTGAATGGCATTAGCGTGCTCATAAGGTGTAGTCACGTGCCCAATTTGTCAATCCTATCCAGCTAACAATATTGATCTGGTGGTGTAAGCAGGATAGGCAGTCAGCATGAGCTGATGCCAGGGTGCCTTGCAGGCTGGTATTGGTCCAGCTGGGGATATATCTGCTGTTATGACGCATTCCATGCAGTGAACATCTGCTGATTATGTAAGACACTTGCGCAAATGCCATGCAAGCGCTGAAGTGCACACACACACACACACGCACGCACGCACGCACGCACGCACGAACGCACGCACGCACGGACGCACGCACGCACGCACGCGCGCGCACGCACTGATGCTGCTTGACAGGAGGCTCACCTTGATGGGCTTGCCAGCATCAGTCAGCTTGTTGATTTCATCAAAGATGATGCCATAGTACTGGTTGCGCTGATTCATGTCTGCTCCCACAGTCGCATTAATGAACTTGCCAAACTCCTCCAGAATCACCTGTGGCAGCAGTGGCAGCAGTGTCACCCGTCATGGTAAATTATTGAGGTCAACTCTGGAGCATACCCAACAGTCAAACCTAAAGATCATGCACCCATTGGCAGTCAGATGGCAGCCTGCATGGTCATCCAGATGTGTGCACAGACGTGACAGCTCCATGTACCACCCCTAATTTTGCACAGTTTCATTTAATACAGCTGTGAGTGCAAACCAAAGAAGAAGTGCTTTGATAAGCTGCACATTGTTGCGTCGTCTTGGTTCAAGGCTCAAGCAGCAGCTTGCATAGACGTTGCATGTTCATAGACAACAGCAAGATTAAAGGTGACAACTGCACAGGCGCGCTCACCGGCTTGTTCAGCTGGATCCCATCATTGGCATGGCACTCAATCCAGTTCCTCTGGAAAACTTCAGTCACATTCTGCATGCCACCTGATGGTTCAGCTTATGCTTGTCAGAGTTAGCAGGCATATCTTGCAAACAAAAAGTGCTCAGCAGGTGCTTGCTAAGTCCCATGGCAGCTTGTGGAGTTGACAGGCATGGAAGTGCACAAGCTGACCATGGCAGCTGCATGTCCTGAGCTTGTCTAACTCCACAAGCTGCCACTGCCATGATGATAGCAAGCACACTGTTGATTCAAGTCGTGTGTTAGAACTTGACAAATTCACAGAATTTCTTCCTCGTTTTGCACAATGTGGCTTGAACAGCATGCACAACACACAGCATTTTTGTGTGGTACATGTGGGGGGCCTTGACTTACGCCTGGCTGCCAGTTGTCAATCCAGGAGTGGAAGGCAATGAAGTCGATGTCTGGGGAGGCGTGGTCTGCAACAGCATCTTGCCCTGTGGCTGGTACCCAGCTCACCCACCCAGCTGCATGCAATCAACATAGCATGGCTTACCATGTCGCATGATGTGCCTATGTTGCAGAGCTTGTACAATGTCTACTGTATGCATCATGACAAACCGCTGTACAGATGCACTATGTCGAAGCCAAATGAGCATAATAAAGATGGGGATCACACTGTGCTATACATGTTGAAAACCAGCATGTGGTGGAGATGCAGCAAAGCACTCAGGAGCTGGTACATGGCATTACTGCATTTTCTTACAGGGTCAAGGACATGCGCAATGAACTCAGTGAGCTGCCTCAGTTTTTGAGCTAACTGAGTCAGTTACCCACGTGCACTTGAGGAGGGGTTGCAGTAGGTCTGGTTTGTGGTGGATGTGTAGAAGCCTTCCTCCCCAACTGTCAGCAGGTGATTGGGGTCTAGGCTCTTCACATAGGCAGCCATCTCTGTGACCCATCCCTGCGTCACCAAATAACATGGGCAACATGGATCTGCTTGTGCTCATTGATGCAGTACAAACAACAGACTGCAATGTCTGTGTCCTCATGAAGCTTGGGAAGACACCACAACACATGCACAGAAAAGTGTTCAAAGCAGGCTGGATACTACTCTTACATCATCGCAGCAACAACTCCTTAGCTCTAGCAGCAGCAAGCAGCATGCAGCATCACTATCTGCAGCATGCAGGTCTGCATTCAGACCTCTCAATATCACAATCATGTGTACATATGATTTGGTCTGAAAAGATGGTGCTTACCGAGATGGTGCCAGCAGGGCAGTCACTGTTGCATCTGGGCTCATTAATCAGATCCCAGGCAAAAATGGTTGGATCCTCGCTGTATTTGAACCCATTGATGGTGTTCACTCTGCTGGTCAACACCTTTACATTGTTCTTGTACAGCTGCATCACCTTTGGATCCGTGAAGAAGCTTACATGGTCAGATAAACCGGCCCAGCCCACATACTGATCCACACCTTCCACCCAGTTGTCTACAAAGGCCATGATCACCTGCAGAGACCATCTGAGTTTCAGTGTGCAGCATCACGCAAATGATGATTTTTTGGGACAGACCTGCTTGATTGCTGGTCACTAGGCTGCGTCAAGTTGGACTGGCTGCTATTGGACATTGATACAGCCTGTGATTTGAGTTGGTAGGGAAACGGCAAGGTCCATCAGCCAGCAGGCAACTCTGTAACTGAACATGCATCGTAAAGAGCCGAGCAGCTGCTCTCAGGTGTGTAAGCAGCAACCTGTATGGTACAGCATTTTGGCCATTGAAACAAGTCAGAAGGCACTTGCCTTCAGATTGCGCTGCCTAGCCTGATCCAGAGTGTAGTCCAGCCCCCTGAAGATGTTCTCATTGTACACTCCGGGTGAGGTCTGGAAAGGGGCACGGTTGAAGCCCACAGTCTGGGCCCAGATGCGCATCACATTCAGATTGTTGGCAACAGCAGTGTCCATGTAGCTCCTCACCAGCTGCATGTCACACATGACCATTTTTGAAAGCTGCTGCAGGCATGGCAGGTGCGGGTCAATTCAGTCCGGGAAAGGGTGCTTTCGAAAATTGCATTTGGCCCAGATGAAAAATCTCAGAAAAGGACACACACACACACACACACACACACACACACACACACACACACACACACACACACACACACACACACACACACACACACACACACACACACACACAGCAATGAAAGTGTGAAGTGACAGCGTGACATGATTGCATTCTGTAGAGAAAAAGGGATGCTGACTCCTCTGTGCGCTGAAGCTTGACCTCAGCCTGGTAAACGCAATCTCAAATGGCATTTCGGCAATGTAGCGTGCAAGCTGCTTAACAGCAAATGCAAAACAGAGAGCAAAGTAGGTGTACAAGCGCACCTGTGGGCCTGATGTGTTGGCAGGCAGTGAGGCAGCAAAGAGGACTGGTGCACCTGTGGCTGCCTCTAGCACCTCCCATCTGCATACCAGAGTTGCTCATGAGACAGATCTCTAGAGTGCACGTGTGAAGCAAGCTGGGCCACTATGTCTAGCTGCACACTGATGCAATGTACTGTTTTTGCTGCTTGACATTCACTATCACACCCAAACGGAATAGGTCGAGGCGAGTGGGGCTAGCTATAATAGTTTGGAAGTCAAAACAAGCTAGCACAGCGCTGTGCAAGTCATGTGTCATCAGGCAATGGGTCTTCGCATTTACAAGTATGACAGCTGTGGCTGATGTTTGTCTGCAAGCCATGTCATGCACCAGTGATGGTGTGCTGTTGCAAGCTTACTGGTTGAAGATCGCGGGCCAGAAGGTTTCACAGCCCACTTGAAAGTTATTGTCAGGCCCAACTATCGCAAAGTGCGTCGTGTCCACAGGCTGCAGCACATAGCATGTCAAGCAAGGCCTCTACAGAGCCAAGGGCCGGGTTGCCTCATCTATATTGCTCGTCGAGCTCACCGGACTTTGAGCTGAGGCCGAAACTAGCAAAGCCGCCGCTACCAATAACGGCCCGGCAATGCATATAGCTCGGCGCATGACGCCCGGCCTTCCCAGCTTCCTACGTAGCTGGCAAACGAGGCCTCGTTGCTTTCCGAGCGACAGCGGGTGTGACAACAGCAGCCACCTCGGGCTGCGAAATCTGAGAAGCTGTGTGTGGGTTTTTGAAGGGACCAACGCCGCCGACAAGCTCTGTCAGGGACTGCAGCGTCTGACCGGCACAGCAAAGGACCCTGCTAGCCACAATTGCACAACCTTGGCTTTGACATCCATGCCAGGTGGGTGGCCGGGAAGCAGCGGCAGGACCACTTATCGAGCCAAGTCTGACATGCAATAGCACGAGGCATTTGGACCCGCCCCTCTAGGGCCGTCGAGGTTCATGCCGCCCTGCCGGCAAAAGATGCCGAGGAAGGTCTGCCTAATGCTGGCGCAAAGGAAATTGGCTAGACTGTAAAAGCCCGACGCCCTTGCGAGCTTGCTCTCAGGGAAGATGCAAGCCTTGGACTAATTGCATGACAGTCACGGCCTCTTGCGCAATGCCAGATGAAAAGCAGAACGCTGATTGCATGCGTTCCATGATGAGTTGTTATGTCAGCACAGGCAGAGACTGACAAACTGGCCCCGAGTGTGCATGCCCTGTGTACAACATGGCCGTACCTAAGCACCATGGTACCACAGCACCTTGGCCAAGTCAGCCCTCTGAAAAGCAAGCATTTGTACACGTCACACGCATGATCACAACGTCACCTGATTACAAATACGGTTTTGACTGATCAGCAGTTCTGATAGACTGCAAGTGCTTGCATCTTGCAGTGAGCACCTTACATTGAATGGCAGCCTACATCAGAGGTACCCAGCAACTTTACATTCACTGAAAAGACAGACCACAGCAACTCCTTCAGAGATATCAATTCTGTAGCAACTTTGCAGATTCAACTGTTGACGTAGTCCAAACACGTGTGTCTTGCTGGCATCATTGTTCCAGATGCCCCTGCCTTGTTGGAGAAAACTGTTGTTACTTCTCACCTGGCAGCTGCCAGGCTGCTGACAAGTTTGTGACACTCATGCGTCCCGCTACAAACATTGCATGACAGTTGCTCAGATGCTGCACACCTCTTGACACAGCCAGGCGCCCATTGTGTTCTTCTATTTGTCCTTTGCATCGCTCATTTTCTTCCCAGCGTCTTCATCTGCAGATAAGCAAAGGTAAGCATAGCAAAAGTGTAGATGCTTGCAAGCACATGAAGAAAGCTGTGCGCCAACTCACTGGGAAAGATATTTGCATCTCCCTCCTTCTTGCCTGCTGCTTGCATCAGCTTACGCGTAGGTTGGTTCTCTGAGTACTCTGCACAGGTATAGCAATACATGCAGGGGTGCACTCAGTCAGCAGAGTGTTCTTGACAATATAAGCCAGCTAGCAACAAAGGAGCGCACGGGACGTACCTTTGCCTTCTGTCTTTGATTCCGCTCCAGGCAGCTTCTGGGTTTTGCTATTCTCTGGTATATTGGCGCTGTTGAAAAAAAACACATACCCACCCAACAAAAAGGTGGCCCCTACAATCCCATACAAGGGCAAACGCTTGCCTGCACTGCGAGGTGATGGGCTCAATTTTGTGATGTGTCTGACATCCAGGAATAGCACGAAGCTGTTATGGGCTGATCAGTGCCTGCCTTGAAACCAGGTTCCAGCCGTTGATTGTGTGTTCGCTCGGTGAGTGCCCGCAGTCTCCCTTTGTGCCATGATTATGGTGCACCCGTTTTGCTGCCGTCACCTTTCGAAGATGAAGGTCATGCGCAGCATCGGGATCGCCATGTTCTCTTCAGCGCATTGCAATCCAGTCAGATCCGTTAGTCATCGCTGCTGGTCAACATGCAGTGCACACACTGCTGTTGTCCTTGGCGCAAAAGTGAGCGACGCGTTAGCATCCTTGCACATGTAGGGCATGCTGCAAGTTCGTTACTTGAGACACGTGTTTCCGTTCACGGCTATCTCCCATACCTCAGCTTGTGTTGCCCAGTTCCGAGGGTGTTTCACTCCTGCCAATCCTGGTCCAGCAATGGACACGTTGAGGCAGAGAAAGCAAGTGTTTGATAGGGTTGTGACCAGATCTCGCACAACCGACAAAAGGACACTCAATACCCACCAGGCTGGTGACACCACACCTCTACCTGCGCACAAAAGGAGGAAGATCACTCCTCCCAAAGCCAAGCGTAGAGGACTCAGTGATACAGCTGAGGAAGATGATGGTGCTCAATCAGCACAAACTAGCAGCTCGGCTGACACCACCTTCACTGCAGTACCTGTAATAGCGTCACAAACCTCTGGGGTTCCGGCCCGCACCCCTGCAGACGTTCCTGCAGACCCCGATGTTCTTCATTGCTGGACAAAAGACAGTATGGCTGCAGCAGCAAGGCTGCTGGCCCAGAGGGATGCAGGTACTTGTCTGTACCAAGTCAGTTACTGGTGATCAGAAGCCACACAGTCAACTTATTTGAGGGGGGTGGCCTGTGTTTGTTCAGCACTTGTTGCTCAGCTTTTGTCACATGCTTAGCGGCTGAAATCAGAATGCACCTGCAGTCCAAGCATGCACCTGCTGAAATTCAATCCAATGGCTGTGTGGTGTGTTGCAGCTCTGGCACCAATCATAGAGCAGCATGGGGTGCCAGACAGGCTCTTAGCCAAAGGCTTCACCAACATGTTCAACAGCTTAGCTCGCAGCATCCTATCACAGCAATTGGCAGTAAAGGCAGCCAGCGTGATACAGGGCCGCTTCATGGCGTTGTGTCAGGTCAGGCCTGCTGTGTTTGCCCTGTAGATGCTGTCTTGAAATTGCTTAGCCATTGGCTGTCATAAAAAACAGAGTGGTGTGCTCGCACAGTGTGGAGAGTTTGCAACTCCAGAGGCTGTTTTGGCGCTGGATAAAGAGCAGCTAAGGGGAGTAGGCCTTTCCTATGCCAAGGTATGTGCAAAGGAAGAGCTGCTTGACAATGCGTGGGCTCAATTTGAGAATACTGCAGCACAATGTGCTGTCTTAGCGTCCATGTGGTGACAGACATCATATTATGCAAATGGTGCAAGTATTGTTGGCATCTATTGCTTGTGCCCGCTTTCAGTACAGTCAGCGTTATTGCTTTTATGTAGCTCATGTGCACAGCATGTCAACTTGCTGAACAGCTCCTTAACGAAAACTTACTACAAATTTTAGTAATTTTTTGTGACTACACTGACATCCAACATGTACATGTCTGCATGGCATGTGTACACCATAGGAATGTAATGGTGATTGTGTGAGCTGCAGGCAGGCTATGTCTTGGATTTGGCCAAGCACTTTCACTCTGGCCAGTTGAGTGATGAGAAGATTGCCACCATGGACGATGACACTTTGGTTGCAGAATTGACAAAAGTCAAAGGCATAGGTAAGAGGCCCTTGCATACCACACACAGCCATGCAAGCATGACATGCTCGCTGTCATGATCATGCACAACAAGTTGCAGATGTCTCTTGCAATGAACAAGCAAGTCTTAGACCTGCACACAAACAAAGCTACAGACCTTCCACTAAGGGAACAGCAGACCTATTATGACTGTAGCTGCAAAGGATGCATGGCAATACGCATGTTGCCAGACAAGCTAGCTTAAGCAAGATGGTTGCTTGCTTGAAATTGATGCTGTGCTTGCAGGGCGATGGACTGTCGACATGTTTGCGATGTTTCACCTTGGCAGGCCAGATGTCTTTCCATTAGGTGACCTGGCCGTTAGAAAGGGTCTGCAGGAGCTGTATAAGCTGAAGGTACATCTTTCTCTGCTGCATCTCTTGCAAGTTCAAATTGGTCCAGAGGCAGCAGATGTAAGCACCGTGTTCCTCTAGCAAGGAATGATGATGGCTGCGCATGGCTAATGTATGACAGTGGACTCTCTTGCAACATGGCAGTCAGTTTGAGGGGTTGCATCGTGCGCTGTATCTGTGCTGCATTGATGCTGTTCTACTTCAGCTGCAATGCAGATTGTTTGTCTGCTGCACCTCCTGAACATGTGACTTACATAAACAGTTACTGGTGTGAAGCATTGTGTGACACGCTTTAATCACGTGGTCTGCTGTCCTGCAGGCAAAGCCTTCTGTCGCTGAATTTGATGCTGTTGGGGACGTCTGGCGGCCGCATAGATCCTTGGGATCCTACTACATGTGGCGCATACCCACAAGCAATCAAAAGTCTATCAAGAAGAAGAGTGTTAGTACGGCAGCAGTTGCTGCCGATGTCACACCTGCAATCTGATGCCTGGCAAGGACATAGCATACTCTACATCTAGACAAGATAATGTAGCTCTACATAGTCTCCATTTAGCAACAATGCATAATTACTAGCTCTTCATTACGGGTTGAAGCGAGACCTGAGCGAGATGGCCTTGCCAGATTCCAGCTACTCTAGCAACTTCCGCCCGGTCAAAGCTGGTCGTGGTGCTGCAGGCCTGTGCACTTGATCTTCTCGGTCCTCAAGCGTGCGATCAGTGACGTTCAGGATCATCGGTGAAGGCTGCTTGGCTCTCTGTCGCCCTGCACAACGCAGAAACACTGACCCGCAGACTGAGTGTACCAGGGATACTCTCGAATTGCGTAGCTGCGTGCCGAACCTGCTGCTGTCCCCAAACCTGTAATCTAGATGTCAGATGCCGTGCCGCCTGATCTACAATACCTTTCAGGATTTGGTGAGACTCAACCACTGTTGATCGTTGCCGAGTTCAAGTGTTGCTAAACCTGAACGAGCTGCAGGCAATCACTTCGAGTCTGAGGCTCTGCCGGGATCTTTGCCTAAAGGGCAAAACAATCCCAGAGTGGGTACTCATGACCATGACTGTCTCAGAGGCTGACCATACTGTCTGGCCATAGCTTGCAAAAGGTGCCTTGCAGGTGGCCCCTTATGGACTGTATGCTGAGCAGCTGTCAGGTACAGCATTCACAGCACCTCGCAGGTACAGTGCATGCACCAAGCCTATTGTATAACTTGATCAAAGCCCTTTTCAAGGTTCCCTTGTTGAGGTGCAGAGAGAACAGGCGCGCATGGTTGTACAGAATACGGCCTTCTGTGACGCATGAGCCCTTCCACCCTCTGGACTTTCCAGTTGAACACCTGACAGGTGTGCTGCTCAAGGCTGTGAGTGCATTTGCAGCCTGGGAAAGCCTTGTCCTCAGCCAAGGTGTGCCAATGCAGGAGAATTTGACAGAGGCGTTATCACGCCTAATCAGCTGCGATGGCGCCCTTTTGCCATACCATCAGACTCTGTGGACTTTGTGCGGGGCTTGACAACTGTTTGTGGTGCTGGCAGCGCTGGCAAGAAGGAGGGCTTTGCCATACATGTCTACACAGCTAGCATATCAATGGACAACAGCTGTCTGGCCAATGCTGATGGAGACATGCTCATTGTTCCTCAGCAAGGTGAGGCACAAATTGCATGCTGCCTGACACCCATTTGCAACCTCCACCCAACACAGTCATGCCTCAAATCTGGTCCACACAAAAGGTGTTGTTCATCACCCTCATCGTCCTCAACTCTGGACCACACCAAATGCTTTATGCATCATATTTATCATCATCCCTGTGTCCAAGCTGCAAGCATGTACAGCAACCTAAGAGATACCAATACATCACATGTCGCAAACGTTGGTGTTTCAAATTACACGTTCTTGACGCCAAGGGCCAGAAAGCAATCTCGCATATGGTGGTGGCTGACTAGCTGCGCATGCAGGCACCCTCAGGGTGACTACAGAGTTTGGACTGCTGGATGCCGCCCCTGGAGAGATCTGTGTTATCCAGCGTGGCATGCGCTTCTCAGTGGGCCTTCAAGACACAAATGCAGCAAGGGGCTATGTGCTGGAGGTGTTCTCAGGCCACTTTGAGCTGCCAGATCTGGGGCCCATCGGTCAGCCCTGTCTACCTGACAACATGGATTGTACATGACTGCACCACACACCAGCACAGCTTCATGCTGCAGTTTTTTGTCAGGAGTCGCCATTGCAAGGCCATAGTGCACATGCCCTGAAGAGCCATGCAGCATCTCAAAGCATCAGCATGGCATACCAAAGTTGGCTGTACAGCTCAAATCAGATGCATTGGCTACCAGTAAACATGTGCACCTGAATTTTCAACAGTTACTCCCCCAACATGTCAGTCATTCATGTCAAGACACCCTTCTCAAGTCAACAGCCATTTGGAAGCTACTTCAGCTGTCAGCCCAGCAGTAGCTGATCTGTTGGCATGACAGGCAGTAATGGCCTGGCAGATGCGCGCCACTTTCAGACGCCTGTGGCCTGGTTTGAAGACCGCAGCTGCCACTACCTTGTGATGCAGAAATATGAGGGAGAGCTGTTCTCAGCGGCGCAGTCCTTCTCCCCATTCAATGTCGTGGCGTGGCATGGCAACTACACACCATACAAATATGACCTGGGCAAGTTCTGTCCCATGAACTCAGTGGCCTTTGATCATCCTGACCCATCCATTTTCACAGTCTTGACATGCCCTTCTGCTATTCCAGGTAAAGCTTGTTGTTACTGAGTGCTTCCTTACGATGCTATGATACCATGCGCATCGGTTATAGCATGATTTAGCCATTTGCTGCAGCACCTGCCAGCCCAGCATGACATGGCACATGCATTATAATGACAGCCTTCTATAAGGCTGAAATCATGCTGCTGCACACTGATATACTGCTGCTACCATTCTGCTGCAGCTCCTTTCTGCTGCCGTTGCTGGTGCTGCTGCTGACAAAACAGTAACTGCTGAAGTACAGGCACAGCAGTGGCAGACTTTGTGATCTTCCCGCCAAGGTGGACTGTTGCACAGCATACCTTCAGGCCGCCATACTACCACCGCAACTCCATGAGTGAGTTCATGGGCCTCATTCGAGGCACCTACGAGGCCAAGCAGGAGGGTTTTTTGCCAGGAGGTGAGATTGTTGTCACCTGCATCTGTTGAGCTTGCTGAGGCAAGATACTGCTGAAGCCCTGTCAGCTTGCTTGCCACTTTGATGACTGCTATGCTGTCCAGCTCTATGTGAACATCGCACAGCTGTGCGTACAAAATCTGAGGCATTACAGTATGGCAATGACTTCCTGTCTGTCTGTGCAAAAGAATGCCAGCAGTCAAAGCAAAATTACATAACCTCAGACAAGGCAGAAGTTTTGAAGTGCACAAGTCCTGTTGTGCAGCATGTATGGATTTCACAGCTGCATGAGCTTCAGTAGTATGTGTAGCATCAAGCACTGTAGCTCTCATGGCTGGCAGTTATGCATGGCATGAACATGAGCGTTCATGCACATCAGCTGCAACAAACTTCCAAACTGCTATGTCAGGCATGCCCAAGCTTGTGTTGATGCTATACAGGTGCCAGTCTACATCTGTGCATGACACCACATGGACCAGACACAAGTACATATGAGCTAGCCATTCAGCAGGCAAATGAGGAGCCCAAGCAGCTGCAGGCTGACACGCTAGCATTCATGTTTGAGACCAACTATATGCCCAGGGTTACAGCAGCTGCACTGGGGTCGCCTCATGTAGACCGGAACTACTACAAGTGTTGGGAGGGCTTGAGGCCGCACTTCACTGGCAAGGATGCTAACCTCGATCACACATCAGATTCTCTACACTAAGGAGATAAACACCTGCATGTCTCGACATCTCTACAGTTGGTTAATCATAGCCTGTATATTACAGCCTGTCAGGCTTCAGTGAAGATGGCTGCTGCAGTTGCCCAGGTCGTTGCCCTGACTCAGCCTGTAACTTGTCAAGCAATGGTTGTTTGGCCATGCTTGCTGTATGTGTATTTGATGCATCAAATCTAGCGTGTTTATTTTGCTGTCCTGGAGCACCATGGAATTTCTGTCTAGCTGTAACACACCCTATGCAGCTACACTCAGCTCTTAGGCATACAGAAGTGGCACTATATTTGGATTACAACGGCTTAACTTAACAAAGCACATGGTAGCGCATCCTAGTCAAAAGTTCACTTCGGTTGCAAACACTGGATACAGTTTGCCTGAGTCATCAGCTTCTGCAGTCGAGTCTGCCCAAACATCACCATACATTGTCATGTGCAAAAAGCCAGCTGTGTCATGACAAACCTTAAAAGCAAGAGTATGTGTGCCAATGCACAAATCTCTGCAATGGACTGCTATTGGGAACAAAGCTCCATTCCATGCTGTCCATCCCTTGAACTGATTTGATTGCTTGCTAATGTCTGCCAAGATTTTGTCTGCCACATACCCATACATGGATATGTGAGCCCTGTAGCACCTTGATGGCAACAGCTGCACCTGCAGACTAGACACCAACTGACATGTTGTCAATCACCTCTGCCCCAACATACTGCATGACATGTTCACTGACTTGGACAGCCTCTGCCAGTTCAATGAGCAAGCACTGCTGTCTGTAACTTCTTGCAGCCTCTTCTTTCATGCAGAGTCTGACTGACTATCCACCTCTTGCTTGTCAAAGTCTTCCCTCCACCAGCCACCTATCAAAGCTTCATTATGTTCAGCATGAAAACGGCTCTCCGTTTGCTTACCCATAAGCTTCCCAACTGAACAGCTTAGCATTCCTCTTCCAGCCTTCAATCCAAGCATTGCTGGAGAAACTATGGTCCGGTGCAAGGAAAGCAACATTACGTTTTGTAGACTTTGTAAAACGGGGTTAATTTGTTAGGCAGGTAGAAAATTGCCTCCAAGATGCAGCAGCTCCACATGCTGCAGTAAAGTGGTTATGCTTGGCAGAATATATTCCCACACACCTGAGTAGATGCGATTCAGTGACAAGTCTAACGCATACAAGTGCAGGCCTTTCTCAGACAGCCACTTAGCAAAACACTTCAAGTGCTCTAGAGTGAAATTGTTCTCAGACAAGTTGACTACAAGCTTGCGAGGACTGGTGACGGCACTTTCGTAAAAAGTAACTAGCTCCTCGAACAAAGGGCGCAACGACGTTTTAGGCGAGCTGGAGTCACGCAGGGAGGGCAAGCCACAGCAGTGCTTCGAAAAGATCTGCACTTGCCGTTCGGCCATCTGTCGTAAGCTAAGACGCCAGACAGACAGACAGCTAAGAAGCCAGAAAGGACCTTAGTTGTGTGACTGATGGGGATGTGCAGACCTGAAACCAGTATCCCAGCATGCTGCAGGCGTTATGCCACAGCTGGCTGGCAACTGTTACAGTACTTGGCATACACTGCAGTATTTGGCATGCACGTGCTGGATGCTGCCAACTCTGCCTGAATGTGACGGCATGAAACACAAAACAGTCAGCCATGATAAGAAAATGCACTGTCATGGTGTCTATTCTGTTGATGGTGTCCAGCCAACTGCTGCAAAGTCAGCCCGCAACGGGCCTTCCCGTCTGTTCACCTTTCGAGCAACAGCTGGAAAGTTTCGGATGTGGACAAGCCACACGAAAAGGCAGAAGGCGAAAGGTCTGAAGATTTCTTTGTCCCAAAGTATCTTGTACAGGGCTTCAGCTTCAGAGCTTATCAACGCAATTTGGGGTATCTCTACTTGCAGATGGAAGACAGAGCAATTTGCTTGCACGATGCCCGTCTTCCCAACGTCAGGTACGAGGCATCAAGCAGATCAGTGCTATAACAATCATTGCGGAGAAATTGGCCTTCCATCTTCACCTCCAGGTTTGCTGCTGTATATGACGGCCACGAAGGCAGCGTCTACAGCTGCAGCACTGCTTCACATCGAAATACTGCAACAGTTGCTGCCATGCAACATGGCTCATCTTGAAAGGTACACAACAATGAGCGCCATGAAAAAGGCTTGCTCAACCTAGGATGCATTGTGCAAGCTTTTCACACAGACTACAGTCAATTTGGCATCACATCTCATGCCTGGTGTAGGTCAGCATTGGAAACAGCTGTGCACACCTCTGTACAGAACGTGGATGCTGCTGTCTTGAAGTCATCAGACCAACAACAAACAGGTTCTGGCACAACAGCAGTCTTTGCTCTTGCCTTTCACCAGCAGATCCTACTGGCTCACTTGGGCGATTCAAGAGCTGTATTGTGTCAGCAGCAGTCCAGACCGCACCCAACCTCTGCCACGCACCCAGCTGGTCAGCATGTCCAGCAAGGGTCTGCAATCAAACAGGCAGACAACCTGGACCTCAGAGCTGTGCCGTTGACTATTGATCACTCTCCTGATCGTCCAGATGAGCGTGCTAGGATTGCTGCAGCAGGTGGCACAATCAGCACAGCAACAGCTGGTGAGCAGCCCACATACCCTGACTGCTGTGCTGCACCCTGTAGCTCTGCTCATGCTGGCATGCTGATGACTCACTCATGCTGGATTCATGGCTAGCAAGATCCTGTATGCCCCCCATTGCAGGCCGTGCAAGGCATGGGCTTAAGTATCATTGGTTTCTTCAGTCACTTGTTCATCTGCTCAGTCATCATGCATGGTTCGCTGTCTCCCCGCATTATATCTGTAGGATGCTGCAATGTAGGGATTGTATTGTCCTTCAACTAGCTATGATTCATTGTGGTGCTACATAGGTTCCAGCATTGCTTTCAAGGTACTTGTAGGTGTGCGTGAACTCTAGTTGTGCATGCCAGTTACTGGCATATCATATGCAGTACACCAATCACGGCCTTATGCTCAACGGGTGTGTGCTGACTGTCAATCATTGACAGTGTGCTGTCCATAACGTGCTGCATTTGTAGCATGCAATGTTCTGCAGGAAGCCCTGCTCGTCTGCAAGGTGAGCTGGCAGTATCACGAGCCATTGGAGATTTTTCCTACCGCCAGTTTGGTCTCATCTCACATCCTGAATTACGGTGGCACAACATCTCAGCATCAGACAGGTGGCTGATTCTGGCGTCAGATGGCATCTTTGAAAGCTTGTCTGAAGAGATGGTTTGTCACATTGCTGCTGGGACTCAAGAGGGTGAGCATCACTTGAGCTGCTGTCACAACTTGAATCAGGGCAGTCATGGCATTACATGTCTTGTGTTTTGCTGCATCTTGTGTTGTGAGCAATGTGCTGCATACCATATTTGCTGATACACAGCGAGACTCCCTTTGCCCACGAAGCAGTGCGTCATGTGAGCACAGTCATGGATGTGATTTGGTACAGGTTACATGCCATGCAGGTCATCACGTATCAGCTGCAGGCACGGCTGCAATCCCACTGATGCCAGCTCATGGCCAAGAGTACATCTCAGCAGCACAAGATACAAGCTCTGATTCAGACTCAGGTGCTGCATTGTCAGAAGCCATATATGACGCGTGCTGTGATGAAGGCCATGCTTCATGCTTGCATGGTACACATGCTGAGCAACAGGCGCACGGCCCAGACACGCTACAGCAAGCCATTGCCAGCAGCATTCAGCAGGCAGCTTTTGACGCTGGCTCCTCTGACAACCTTGCTGTTGTGGTGCTGGACAACAACCCTGGCAGCAGTAGCAGCATCAAAGCACAAGATCCAGCACAGGCAGATGCATCAGTCAGGAGCCCTTGCAATGCAAATGGCACATGCCCACAGCAGGAATGCAAACTGTTGTTGGCACAGCAGCAGCAGCAGCATCAGCAGAACCAGCACCAGCGGCAGCAGGAGCTGGACACTGTTGCTGATACAACATATGGGACAGAGCCCGCTTTCAGCTCATACGTCAAGCAGACAGGCAGTAGTCACTTGACTGATCAGAATAGCCATGCTTTGCCTGCTGAGCACTTTGATTTTCAAACACCCGGCCTTTCAAGTCTCCCAGGTGTCACACTCTGGCAAGACAACAGCCAGATTGCGCCGGGCACGTTCATCGGCCATGCCACCGAATCCGGGAGCTACCAGTACAGACTGCTTGACCAGGTTGCACAGCTGCCCCATTATGCAGATCATGTGCACACCAGCTGGGCAGGGCTGCCAATCTTGAGTTCCATGTCACTGTGGCTGCAGCCACATTGGCCAAATTTTGCCACCTCTACCCGTCTTGCAACAGCATACAAAGACCAAGCACACTACCCTGGTGCCCCTGACTTGAAGCCGGAGGAGTTTGATCAGAGACCCTATGTGCAAAGCGGTACTGCTCAGTTGATGCTCAGTCCTGGCAGCATGCTTCAGCTTGTCCAAAGGCAGATGCACACCCCCAAGAGCTGCCTGTGGAAGCAAGACAGCAGACCATGCCTTGGTGAGGACTCAGTGCTGTCAGGCGCAACCTCTGACAGCACAGACTGGCTGAGCAGCAGTGCATCAGCAGTTGGACAGGCAGTTGCTGCCATGCCCACTTACACAGCAACAGCGCATGCTGAGGTTGATAGTCAAGCATGGTTCTGGCCAACAGACAGTGTGCACAGGCATTTTGAGGAGCTGATAGACGCCAACACCTCAGACCTGCAGGCTGTGCATGCAAAAGCACCTGAGCTGCAAAGTGAGTGGCAGAAGTATGAGAGAGGCCGCAACTTTGCACGCGGCAGCTTTGGGGAGGTGTGGCATGCGGAACAAGCTATGGGTGGGTCATCTGCAGACCCCAGCTAACATCACAGCAACAGATGTTATCGGCAAAAGCAGTTTCAGGGTCATGATCAGTGTCGCTTTGGCAATCATGCATTGTCTGCTTGTCATGTAGCTTCTTACACTGCTGCATGCTGATTGCCAGCTGGCCATATGAGGTTAAGTCTTATTTGATGCACTAGGTTCATCAGCTTAGGTCGTGCCAGCTCAGGTCAAGCAGATTAGCTCATGCCAGATCAGCTCAAGGCAGATTAGGTCATGCCAGGTCAGGTCACGCCCAATCAGGCTAGGTCATGCCAGATCAGCTCAAGGCAGATTAGGTCATGCCAGGTCAGGTCACGTAGATTAGGTCATGCTAGCTCAGGTCACGTAGATCAGGTCATGCCAGATCAGCTCAAGGCAGATTAGGTCATGCCAGCTCAGGTCATGTCAAATGAGGTTAGGTCATGCCAGGTCTGGACACTGAACTGGCTTCAGATGTGCATCAGCAAGTGCATCATGAGATCAATCAGGTCTATGATACAGCATGTGACAGTTGCAGGCCAGCAGAAACCAGGCAGTGGCAATGTGGACGGCAAGTACATACTGAAGCGCATTTTCACAGAGAGAGGGCCCAAAGTGCAGCTGGCTGGCCTGCGTGAAGCGTACTTTGGCAGATTGCTGCAGAATCACACAGCTGTCCTGCAGGTGATTACTGCGAGTGCATCATGCAAGTTCTTGTGACACTCTGATGCATGCTGTCTTCACATGATGATGCATGTTCTTGTGCCATGATGAGTCACAGCCTTAGAGCCGGTTTACAATGCATGCACAAGATCATCAGCACTAGCTTGGTGTTTGCTCACAAGGCGGCTTGTTTGCATCCAATGCATTTCCTTGTGTTTCTGTTGGGCCTGTGCTCACGAATGCTTCAGTCAAACTCTTGCCATGCAGCCCAGAAGACATTCGCTGTCTGACATTGATCAGAACTGTCACGTCGCAAGCTAATGGCCACATGCACATTGCGCCATGACGTGTCGGTGTATGCTTTGGCAGGCATGTACTGGTGGTGACAGCCATTGCGCATCCCTTGAAGAGCCTTCCGACCACATTGTGCGTTTTGTGGAGTCATTCCAGGTTTGTGCCCTTCCTTGTTACATTTACATTGCTCTTGTTATGCATTCTTGACTGAAAATCTGTGGTGGCCTAGCTCACACTGGCATTTGTGAACTTTGACCTGAATATAGGACTGATGCGTGACGTCACTGGCATGCCAGCATCAAGTTGGTGTGAGCAGTCAGCATCTCCACAGGAGCAAGCCATCACTTCATGAACTTATGTCTAAGTCTCAGGCAAAGACATACATGCAATGACAATCACATGATGGTCAATCCATGTCATTCATGCAATCGATGCAGTCACAGTCAAGCCAGGTCATTCCTGCAATCAATACTGTCAGGTACAGCTTGGCACTCCAGGGAACAAATTGGCATGCCATGTCTTCTGCCTTCACTGTGTTCATCAATATGCCTGCTGCTTTTGACAGTAATCAAGGCAGCACCAAGTAAGAGTCAGGTCCAATGCCATTACAATTTGCAGTAGAGTGGGCCAGACATGTGGCTGGTGTTCCACGATGAAGGCACGTCACTGCATTCCCTCATGTATTCTGCCAAGGCTCCATCAGATCAGTCTGATGCCACTTCAGCCACAGCTTGCAAGGAACGAGATGCTGCAGCTGACCGGCAAGCCACAGCTGCAGATCGGGCTACCACAGCTGCAGACCAGGACACCACAGCTGCAAGCCGGCAGGCTTTGGGGATGCCATCAGGCGCCAAGCGACAAGACACAAAGCATGCACGCCCAAAAGACAACGATGTAGAAAACTCCAGGCAGGCTTCACACGACCAGGCCCAGGACTCTCAGGTAGCAGGCCTTGCCTTTGCCATCTCAGAACTAAATGCCAAGATGCTGCTGTTAGATTTCGCAAAAGTCAATTAACAATGTGATGAAGCCTGAGTAACAATCCAGACAGAAATTTGTTGGATGCCACAATTTGCTTGCTGTCAGCAGCAGATTCCCTTGAGACATGAGTGGTGCCATATAGTTGGTCTACACTGGATTACTGGGATCAATTTGTGCCTTGTAATGAACTGTCCAAGTGAGTGGCAGTTGCGTACAGCTGGACTGGAGCTGGGCTGTGACACAGTCATGTTGTCATCTCATCACACCACTGAACAGACATGGTGGAGTAAAAAACAATCACAAATTCGTATTGCAGTGGATCCCCATGATGGAGGCCAGTCCCTGGTGGTGGTCCCTGAGGTGGCAGCCCCAAGGCCAGGAGGTCATCAGGGATCTGCTGCGTCAGATGCTGTCTGCCTTGGCTGTGTTGCAAGCTGCCAATATTACTCACAGGTATCTGTACCTACCTCACGTCAAAGCTCATCATGACACCTGCAAAAAGCCGAGCAAACACACACAAAATGCACTTGACAGCGTTTCAGGACATGTGCTTCAACCACCTGGCTTCTTTTGGGACAACTTTGGGTCACTCAGACGAGTTGTACACAACTGTTTACATATGCCCATTACAAATGCTAAGACTCGTGCTCGACACTGCATGCTTGCTGAACCTGCTTGGCCAATCTGACCAGAGTTCAGACTGACAGCGCATGCTGCGCTCTCACGTGCTGTGCTGCATGGGCATGCACGAGCAAACCTGTCTACACAAGACCCCACCACCGCGAAATCAAACCTACTCTTAACAATGAGCAACATGCAGAGACGTCAAGCCAGAGAATGTGCTTCTGCGCTCAAGGAACCCGGCTGCAGCTGCTGCTGGGCTGCCACTGTCAGTTGGGGACCTGCACGTGAGACTAATCGACTTTGGCTCAGCTGTGGATAAGCACTCCATTGAGCACTTGTATAGCACTGAAGGGCCATCTGATGATGAGCAGACTGCTGAGTACGCTCCCCCAGAAGCACTACTTGCCAGGTCTGTATCATTGAAGCTGTGTTTGTGTCTTGCATACTCTGTGTCTTGCATACTCTGCAGGTGTGTGCGTGCGCGTGTGTGCGTCTGTGCTACCACACAGTCCTGCTGTCCTGGTGTCCGCTACCAACCCTGAAGCGCCCAATGTGCATCCTAAAGCAACCATGTTTGACCTGTCACGCCTGCATGGACACTCAATGCACACATCTTGCAGGCAGTCTTGACACCAGCCCCTGCATGCCTCATGCTGCACTGATTATGCTGAAGTGAAAATGGTATGCATGCTCTTTCTGGACAGGACATCCACATGACAAAGTTCTTCTGTTCCTTGCTCATTCAACAGGCAAGAGCAGGTGCAAGCACTACAACGCTGAGATTGCTTGTGCACCCACTACAGTAACGATTACAGTACTGAAGAAATGGACAAGCACCAGGGTCTGAAACAAGATGTCCAAACAACTTGCAGCAATGCAGTCCTCCCTCGTCTAACCCAGACCTCTATGCTATCCACAGGTACTGGACTGGGAGGCCAGTCGTGAAGCGTACTTGGCCATATGACATGTGGAGCCTGGGAGTGGTCTGGCTAGAGATGCTGTTAGCCACACCCCATGTCTTTCAGATCAGCCCCCGCACTGCTGCTGTGCTGCAGCGCCGCCTGCAGCACAACTCCCAGGTGGACAGATCATTCAGTGTGCCTGATCTTGAGCTGTGTTGCAATGCCCTGCAAGCTCATGCTAGACAGGCCATGATGAACTGCTGGAATCATGTCACTCTGAGCAGGATAGGGCTGTGCCTGGTAATTTGGCAATGCTGCAAATTCCTATAGTCATTGCATACATCAGAGTATGCGTAACACAGTTGAGGTTGCCTAGACGCAGCTTGCTTTGCAAGGCAGCACAATACAATAATGTGTCACATATGAATGGGATGCGCGACTGGTTATTAGCCACTGGCTGTACCTCATGTCTAAGTTGGCAAGCAGCTTGTTGCTTGCAAGCCCCATGTGCCACAGTATGTGGACCCTGGCTGCCGGCCCACACTGGTCAGTCAGGGATTTTACAGTCATTGGGGCCAGCTAGCCCATTTGATTAAATTGCAGTCTTTCATCAGAAAACAAAACAGACAAAACGGTAACATAGACAAACAAAATCATCATCAGAGAACTGTTGGGAAATTGTCACTGTGCTTGGGAAGTACATAAATTTGCAACCAAAAAGAGTCTCTTAGCAGGACACCAGGTATCAGATACCACTGTTATAATCAACATGTCGACATGGAAGTCATCATACACATATATAGACAACTTGTCTGACATAAGTGAAACCTTGCAGGAGGTCTGCAATCCACATGCATATATCATATCATAGTATGGCTCATTTGTGACAGCTACATTCATGTAGCTGCTGGGATTCTGTCTGCTTTTCCCTTCACACATGTGTGGTTTTTGTTGTCGCTGTAGTACTGCAGAAGCGAGCCTCGAAAGTAAGGCTGGTACCCTTTGGTTTTGAGACTCTGGAAATCCAGG
>JAABUP010002706.1_pt1 | contig 33392 bp, 30 predicted proteins | sample 5559201 | NCBI WGS metagenome assembly JAABUP01 (sample SAMN10711887, study PRJNA513373) | rock metagenome | isolation source: Antarctica rocks | place: Antarctica
GAATACCGCTTCAACCGGCGATACGACCTGGCCGCGATGATCCCGCGCCTGTGCTGGGCCGGTGTGCGGACCGCGCCCATGCCTTACCAGCTCCTGAAACTGGCTGAGGTTTATGCGTAATCAGGAAACCCTAAGGCTTCACTGCGTAATCAACGGCACCTGCACCTTCTGTTGCGAGTCGCGCACCCGTGGCGCCGACGGGTCCGTGTCCACCGCCTTATCGTGATACTTAGAGGCCGGCCGCGCGCCGGGCACGGTGTCCGGCGCAGACCGGTCCTGCCGCTGCGTCACGTCGCCATTCGGGGTCGAGGGCGGCGCGTTCTGCGTCGCACATCCGGCGCTGGCGAGGACGAGGACGGTGGCAAGCAGCCGGATACGCATGAAAAAGCTCCTTGAGGCATGGGCCGGCAAAAATGGGCGGCCAGCAAGAGTGCCGGGACCCGGCGGACGTCGATAGCCGTGTCGGCGCAAATGCCGATCGCAGCATCTGGCCCGGTCAAAGGCGTCGACCCACAAGCCGGGCCGAAGCCGGATGCTGGGCATGAACGCCGCTTCAGGCTGAACGTTGCACAACCTACGCGCCCAACCTGCGCGCCATGGCTTTTCAGAAATGTACCGCCGTTCCGATGAACGGCGAGTAGGCGAGCGAACCCGGCACCCTTGTATGGTCGTTGCCGAACTTGTTGAGCCAGTATTCGAATCCGACATAGGCATCGAGGAACTTCGGCTTGTTCAGGACGACCTGGCCGAGATCGAGCACGAGCCTCGTTTGCGACAGGATTTCCCACTGCGTCTTGGCGCCGAATCCGTCCCTGCCCTTGGGGGTGTTGAAGTTCGCGAAGCCGTCGATGCGGAGCGGCGCGAACTTCTGGAAGTCGAGCGGGTAGGAGTAGGCCGCCGAAAAGATGACCTGCGGGTCGAAGCTGACCGAGCGGTTGGTGATCCCGTTGTTGTTCCACTCCTTGCCGAACAGGACCGCAAGGTTGAAGAACCCGGACGTGTTGAAGTGGATGTTCGGACCGATCACGATCAGGTCCTTTTGCGGCGCAAAGGCCGTGTTCTTCGTGTTGATGTCGAACCCGGCCTGCAGCGTGATGTCGCGCACCGGGCCGAAGGTGAACATGTTGGTCTTGAAGATCTGGTTGGGGCTGAGGTCGCCGCGGTAGACGAAGTACGCCTCGACCGCGCCTTGCGACGAGTTGTTCGCGGGGTCGCGGCGATTCGACTTCAGTATGTCGAGGTTGAAAAAGTTCGAGCCGTACTGCCAGGCGTCGGCATGGCCGATGTTGAGGATGTTCTTGTCGATGTTGACGCCATGCGGGTGCCTGTTGTCCGCGATGCCCGGTTCGCGAAAATAGTCGCCGAAACGGTAGCCGATGACCGTATCGCTGAAACTCTGGGCTGACGCGGCATTCGCTGCCAGCGTGAACACTGCCGCAGCCACCAACCTACTGAACATCCCAGCGCCCTCCCAATCCGAACAGTGAACACTCACTCATAAATGGTCACGGAGAGCTGCTTTGGGCGCAACAGCCTTACGGGCATTATTTTGGCATTCAAAACTTGGTTTGCTGAAATGCTGACCAGTTGGTTTTAAATGAAGCAACCATAGTCCCGACGGCGCCTGCTCGGACCGCCGCGGACGCTGACGGCCGCACCCTGGGTTGGATGGCGTCAGCGGCCGACGACGCACTCTATCTGGCCGTGCGGCTCGTCCGTCGGCATGAACACCATGTTGTCCGCGGACAGGCCGAACGGCTCCAGCCGCACCGGCAAGTAGTGCTTGTTCGGGCACGCCATACGGACCGTGCCCAGTTCCGGCACCGCGGCGAGCGCCGCCTCGCCCATGCGGTACAGGCTGTCCTGGACGCCGCGGCTGTAGGTGGTGGCGAACACCTCCAGCATCGTGGCCAGGATGCGCGCGTTCGCGGCGTCGTAGTCCGCAGGGGGTTGCAGCCATGTCCAGCTCGCGTCCATCGCCGTCGCGGCGATGCGGTCCTCCGTCGGCGGCAGCGTGGTGTAGTCGTCCATCACGAAGTCGACCCAGCCCGAGCCGGTCGTCTTCATGAAGGTGTAGCCCGCGATGCCGGAGACGACCGTCGCCGCCTCCCGCGTGGCGGACACCTCCGCCGTCGGCTTTCCGTTGCCGTCCAGCACGAAGCTGTGCGGGTGCGCCGCGCCGCCGAAGCCCGCGCGCGTCCACCGCGTCTCGTGCGTCGTCACCCGCACCCGCTCCACCTGCGGGTAGCGCGCCAGGAACCGCGCGGCCAACGCCTCGCCGAACGGCTCCGCGGCGGCCGTCATGTTCTCCCGCGCGACGATGTAGGTGATGTTCTTGATCGTGTCGGTCGCGACGACGGTGCGGTTGTCGCCTTCGGTGTAGGCGGCGGCGAAGTCCCCCTCCAGCATGATTTGCACGCTCAGCTCGCGCACCTCGTTGCGGTCACCGTCCCGGTGGACGCGCATCACCCGCACGCGGCCCTTGCCATAGGTGTTCTGGATCAGCGGCATAGGCGGCCCTCCTCAGGCATGGTCGGCCACCACCAGCGGGGCGGCGTGCGCCCCGGCGGCGAGCTGGTCCGGGTTGAAGAACGCATTCAGCGCCACCGCCGCCAGGGAGGCGAGCAGGATGCCGCTGTCCAGCATCGTCTTGAGCATGTCCGGCGCCGACCTGAACAGCGTGGGCGCCACGAGCGGGATCATGCCGAAGCCGATCGAGACCGCCACGATGAACACGTTGCCCCGCCGCCCCTCGTAGTCCACCGCGGCGAGGATGCGTATGCCCGTCGCCGCCACCATGCCGAACATGACCACCCCCGCCCCGCCCAGCACGCACTGCGGCACCGAGGCCGCGACGAAGGCGAGCTTGGGCAGCAGCCCGAGCAGCAGCATGATGCCGCCGCCGGCCACGCACACCATCGGGCTCGTCACCCCGGTCACGCCCACCAGCCCCACGTTCTGCGAGAACGAGGTGTAGGGGAACGTGTTGAAGATGCCGCCGATGAGCGTGCCGACCCCGTCGGCGCGCAGGCCGCGGGCGAGGTCGTCCTGCGACACTGTCCGGCCCACCATGGCGCCGAGGGCCAGGAACATGCCCGTGCTCTCGATCATGACGACGATCATCACCAGGCACATCGACATGCACGCCACGAGGTCGAAGCGCGGGACGCCGAACTGCAGCGGCCTGACGACGGCGAACCAGGGCTGCGCGTCCAGCCCGTCGAGGCTGCCCCAGCCCAGGGCCAGGGTGAGCAGGTAGCCCGTCACGATGCCGGCCAGCACCGCGGTGTTGCGCAGGAAGCCGGTGCTGAACCGCAGCAGCAGCAGGATGGTGAGCAGCACGAGGCCGGCCACGCCCAGGTATCCCGGCGCGCCGAAATCCGGGGCGGCCGGGCGCCCGCCGCCGATCCAGTTGATACCGATGCGCATGAGCGTGATGCCGATGACGGTGATGATCGACCCCGTGACCACCGATGGGAAGAAGCGCAGCAGGGGGCTGATGAACGGGGCGGCCACGATGCCGAACACCCCGGCGGCGATCACCGAACCGAAGATCGCCTGGAGGCCCAGGGCCGGGTTGTTGGCCATCGCCAGCATCGGCGACAGCGACGCGAAGGTGACGCCCATCATCACCGGCAGGCGGATGCCGACCGGGCCGACGCCGAACGCCTGGATGAAGGTGGCGACGCCGCAGGCGAATAGGTCGGCGTTGATCAGCAGCGCCACCTGGTCCCGCGGCAGCTTGAGCGCCGCATCCAGGATCAGGGGGACCGCCACCGCTCCGGCGTACATGACCAGCACGTGCTGGATGGCGAGGATAATGAGGCGGAGCGGCGGGGGCGTGGCGGACAACTGGGCAGGCTGTGTCACGTCGTCTTCCTCTTTGCGTCTGTCTACAGCTTGGCAAAATCCATGCCATTCTTGCCGCAACCGTCGGCTACTGGTCATAGAGCCGACGCCTGCCGATGCTAGCGTGGCTCTGCTGGGTTTGCCGGTCATTATTGGCGTTGATGATGTAGAACCGCTGACGGTGAATAATGACGGCTTCGCTTTGCTACCTTATGCCAAGAATACGATGCTCGTTGCTTGCCTTGGTTGTCCTTTCTCCTGCTTCTGCACTTGCGCAGGCGGCCAAGCAGGCGCCGCCGCCGGTGCATGACCTGGCCCGTTTGACGCAGCTCGACATCGGCTGCCTCGAGTTTATTGTCGCCGCTCCGCTCACGTCCGAGGAGCGGCAGCAACTTGCCGAAGCCATGCGACTGACTTGGCAGACGGACTCCGAGCGCATGGCTGCCGCCGGGGGCAGGATGACCGCCGAGCTTGCGCAGGACACGAAGCTGAGTCCGGAGAACGCCGAGGCAATGCGGGAGGCGTGGCGGGGAGCGCAGGTGTTTCCGGGGCCAAACCCCATGGAGCCTTGGTCCACAACGGAAAAGCGCGTCATCAACGCGCACGATCCTATCGTGGCCGTCGATCCCGCACAGAAGTGGTCGATCACTGAGCGCAGCCTGGCCGTATTGCGCGACGCTGCCGCTTGGACGGCGGAGGTGGTGGGCCTGCCTGGGCCGGACGACACGGTTCATCCCCCTAGCCAGGCGAAAGATCCAGGCGGGCCACTCGGCCTTTCCCGACGAGTTGTCGCATGGCCTCGCCAAGATCGCGGATAATGCGCGTTATGAGAAAGGATACATTAGGGATGTGACCCCAGCGAAACTGGAAACCATGTTTGCACAAAAGCGCGCCCTGCTCGCAGCAGTGCATGACCCTGCCGAGAAGCAGTGGTGGCTTGCGAGCTTCACGGCCACTTTTGCCGGCGCCACGGCCGCGGCCGAGAGGCAGGTGCTTGCGGCCCTGCCGCAGCTAATGATGCGCAACGTGATCTTCAGCGGACTGCTGATGAACCAGCAGTCGTTCTCGCAGATCATGCAGACGCAGCAAAAGAACGCCGGGCACGCGATGAGAGGTGAAAGGCGCCAAATGACCCCCTATGGTGACCATTAGGCCCTTACGGGAGGCTGAGATCACGCCCGTTGGGTGGCTGATCGAGGCAACGGGCCGGCAACGGCGGATTTTGGATACGTAAAACGTGGCGGCAAGGGCAGGACCAGGGAGGAGATGAGCCGCGCTCCGGTCCCTCGTTGTCGCGGCCCGGCCTTGTCCGCCGTAGCGCCTTGAGAGGCATCGCCTAGGTGTTTGGTCCCGGAGTGTGACGGGGCAGAGGGCGTCGTCCCCAACCTCCCCATGGCAACCGGCGCACGCATCGCGCCCCAGGCGCCGTTGGCCACGCCCGGCCGCTCCATGGAGGAATGGGCACCGCTTCAGTTCTCCATCGAGTTTTCCGCAGGCCTGACGCCGGAATGAGGCGTGTGCCTTACTGCCCTGTTCTGCCATGGCGGCAAACCCTGCCGGTCCATCGAGCGGCAGGGCAGGAAAACCTCGGCGCTGAGCCCGCCCGCCTGCCGGTTGCTGAGACGGATTGAGCCGCCCTCGTTCTCGACTGCCTGCCGGGCGATGGCCAACCCCAAGCCGACCCCGCCCGTCCCGCGGTTGCGGGAGTGCTCCAGACGCTGGAACGGCTGGAAAACGCGCTCCAGATCCTCCGAAGGGATGCCGGGCCCCGTGTCCTCGACGGTGACGGTCACGCCGGACGCCGTCGGCGCGACGGTCACCTGCACGCTGCCGCCATAGGTCACGGCGTTGTTCACCAAGTTGGCGAAGGCGCGCTTGACCGCTGACGGATGCAGCTCGATGGCGACGTGGTTCGGCCCGGCATAGGTCGCGGCACCCCCGGCGTCGCACACGTCGTCGGTGAGCGTGGACAGCAGGGCGGCAAGGTCCGTCACCTGCCTCGGCTCGGTCTCGGCGTCGCCGCGCAGGTAGGCAAGGGTTGCCTCGATCATGCCCTCCATCTCTTCCAGGTCGGCGTCGACCGCGGCCTGCATCTCCGGATCGTCGAGGAACCCTGCGCGCAGCCGCAGCCGCGTGATCGGCGTCCGCAGGTCGTGCGACACAGCGGCAAGCGCCTGGGTCCGGTCGTGCACCAACAGGTGGATGCGCGCCTGCATGCCGTTGAACGCCTGGGCGACCTGCCGCACCTCGCCGGGCCCGGTCTCGGCCACTTTCACGTCCGGGCCGCGGCCGATCGCGTCCGCAGCCGCCGCGAGGCGCCGCAGGGGGCGGACCAGGCTGCGCAGCAGCATGGCCGCCACCGCGACGACCCCGCCCGCCATCAGGGTGGTCGAGAACAAGGTGGAATGGGCGGTCCAAGGCGACGCGGCCTCGGCGAGCGTGGCGCCGAAGTTCAGGAACGTGTCGTCGGCCAGCCGGACGGACCCGTTCAGGACCGCTGGCCGGCCCATGGCGCCCGCCGAGCCGAACTGCACGGCGACCTCGCCAAGGTCGGGCGCCAGCTCCACCATGCGGCGGCGGAAGTTCGGCAGCGCCATGGAGCCGGAGGGCGCGCCAAGGAACGCGCCAACTGTCGCATGGTCCCCCCAATGCAGTTCCAGCCCAGGCGAGGACAGCGCGTGCGCGCGGGCGTCCCGTTGCGGCAGGCCGGTGTCCGTTACCACTCGTGCCGCCGTCGCCAGGCGGCCGGCGACCTGGCCCGCGAACACCGTGTCCGCCCGGTTCGACACCTCGTCGCGATACAGCAGCACGGTGCTCAGGTGGACCAGGACGACAGCCGCCGTGAGGACCAGGATCGTCCGCCCGCTCAGATTCCGCGGCCATAGCAGGCCGAGTGCGCGCCGCCTGAAAACGGCCAGCAAGCCCCTCATTCCCTGCCGACCTCCGCCGCGAACAGGTAGCCGGAGCCGCGGACGGTCTTGATGAGTTCGCTCGCCTCCTCCGGCGCGCCCAGCTTGCGGCGCAGCCGGCTGACCAGCACGTCCACGCTGCGGTCGAACACCTCGCCGATCCGGTTGCGCGAGAGTTCGAGGATGCGGTCGCGGGTCATGACGCGCTGCGGGTGTTCGAGGAACGCGAGCAACACGGCGTACTCGGCGCCCGAGAGTTCGACGACCGCGCCGTCCGGCGCCTTGAGCTTGTGCCGGGCGGTGTCCAGCACCCAGGACGCGAACCGAAGATGCCGGGCGCGTGCGCCGGACGCCGCCACCATGGCCTTGCCGCGGCGGAGCACGGCGCGGATGCGCGCCAGCAGCTCCGCGCGGCTGAAGGGTTTCGAGACGTAGTCGTCCGCGCCCAGCTCCAGCCCCAGCACCCGGTCGGCCTCGCTGCCCCGCGCCGTGACCATGATGATCGGGATCGTGCCCTCGCGCCGTATCGCCCGGCACAGGTCGAGCCCCGACGCGCCGGGCAGCATGAGGTCGAGCAGGACCAGGTCGATGCCCACGCCCCTCAGCGCGTCCCACATCTCGTGGCCATTGCGCACGCCGGTCGCACGGAAGCCGTTCTGCTGCAGGAACCGGGTCAGCAGCGTGCGCGTGCCGGTGTCGTCCTCGACGACCAGGAGGTGCGGCTCCGCGCTGACCAACTCACTGCCCATTCCGCTTTCCGGCTCCTGCGGCCATGCCCGGCACACTATGCCGCATGGGCGGCCGGGCCGCCCGCGCTGACACACTTTGACACGGGTGGTTCGCCCATAGGGCCGCTAAATGAGGGACACCACTGGGTTAACTGTCCCTCGCCATGGCACTTCGCCCAACCAGCCAACGATCAGGAGGCCTCATGGGGCAGTTTGCGTCCGCCGGCCCTACGTTGCACATGCCAGCCTGCAGGGCCGGCGCCCCTCTAAAGCGGGTCCGGCACATGGCGGCCGGCCGGATACGGGCCGTTCCCTTCGCCGTGGCCGCGGCGTGAGGGCTAGGCTGCTCGGGTTGGCCTTGCTGCCTTTCCTGGATACAGGTGCGCTCGCCCAGTCGCAGTCCCCTCTTCTGGCGCCCGGCCCAACCTCCCTGGGCGGGCCGGGTTCAAGCAGGGCGCCGGTGGCTGTGCCGCCGCTGCCCAGTGCCGCCGCGCCGCGCCAAGCGCCGCTGCCGCCTCTGCCGGGCGCCGACGGGCCGGGCCTGACCGAACTCGACACGGCGTCGCAGGCCGGCCCGCAGCCACGCAGCAGCCGGGCCGCTGCCCGCGCGCCAGCAAGGGCGGCCGTTCCCCGCCTGCTGGCGCCGAGCGAGGCCTCCCGTGTCCTGCGGGCAGCCGTGGAGGCCGCGGTGTCCCGCAACGCTGGGCTGCAAGGCGCGGCGGCACGGAAAGCCCTCATAGCCGCCAAGCAGCGCTCGGCTGCGGCACTCGTGCCCGGCGCGCCGTCGCTGGGCGTCGCCTACGTGACCGACCAGGTGATCCGCAACCGCAACGCGCGCGATGCGGAGCTGTCGCTCGGCACCCAGATCTGGCTGCCGGGGGAGGGCAGCGCCTCGGTCCGCGCCGCCGACGCGGACCTGTCCCGCCTTGAGGCCGAGGGGACGCGGCAACTGCTGGAGGTCGCGGGCCAGGTGCGCGAGGCCCTCGCCGCCGTGGCGGGAGCAGAGGCCGACCAGCGGGCCAGCCAGGCGAGGCTGCGCGATGCCCGCGTCCTGGAGGCTGATCTTGCCCGCCGCGTCCGTGGCCGCGATGCCGCCGAGGCCGAGCTGCTGGTCGCCAGCGCCGACCGGATCGAGGCAGAGGCTGCCCTGTCCGAGAAGACCGCTGCCTTGGACGCATCGCGGGTCGACTACCGCACCCTGACCGGCCTCGGCCCGCAAACCGCGGCGTTGAACGAAGCCGCTCCGCCGGTGCCCGGTGCCCGGCCGCCCGACCCTCGCGTCGTTGAGGCCCAGCGGGCCCTGCAGGTGGCGCAGGCCAACCGGGAGCTGGCGGGCATCCAGACGCGCGACAGCCCCGAGGTCGCGCTGGTCGGCCGGCGGACGCGCGACATCAATGGCAACGTCTATGACCACTCGCTCGGCGTGCAGCTCCGCATCCCGTTCGCGACCGAGACGCGCAACGCGCCGCGACGCGCCGCGGCGGAGGTGGAGTACACCGACGCCGTGGCGGCCCTTGCCAAGCTGGAGCGGGAGCTGGGCGGCGGTGAAAGCCGCGCCCGCATCGAGCTTGCCAGCGCCGTGGCCACGCGCGACCTCGCCGCCAAACGTGCCACGGTGTTCGAACGGCAGCGCAGCCTGTTCGAGCGGTCGTTCGCCGAGGGCAACACGCCACTGGCGGACCTTATCCGCGCCCGGACGCTCGCGTTCCAGGCGGACGCCGCGCGCGAGCGGGCGGACGTCGGGGCACGCCAGGCCCGCGGACGGTTGAACCAGGCCCTGGGCCTGATGCCATGAGGACGATCAACATGCCCATCCGGTTGCTGGCTGGCCTGGCCCTCGGCCTGCTCGTCTCCGCGCAGACGCCGGTCCTCGCCCACGCGGGCCATGACGACGAGGCGCCTGCCGCGGCGGCTCCGGCCGGCGCGTCACCCCGGGCGGAGGCGGCCTCGGCCGAGTTCGAGCTGGTGGCCGTCGCCAAGGGCCCGGCCCTGGTCATCACCCTCGACCGCTTCGCCACCGACGAGCCGATCACGGACGGCAGCATCGAGGTTGCGGAGCAGGGCGACGCGCTGAAGGCGGAGGCGCAAGAGGACGGCACCTACCTCGTCCACGCGCCCTGGGTCGGGCAGGCCGGCAAGCACGACCTCACCTTCACCGTCAGCGCCGGCGATGCGAGCGACCTGCTGACCGCCACCCTCGACATCCCCGAGGCCCCACATGTCGCGGCGGCACCGGACCGCGCGTTCGGAGGCGGGCTGGTCGGGAGCGTGCTCGGTGCGCGGCGCGGCGCGGTGACGGCCGCCCTTTCGTTCGTGCTCGGGATGCTGACCGTCGTCGCCGTCCGCGCCCGGGGGCGGTGGCGCGCGGTGTCCGGCGCAGCCGTGCTGCTGGTCGGCGTCGTCGCGGCCGGCGCAGCCTTCGCCCATGGCGGCGCGGACGACGGCGACGGGCCAGCCCCCGCCGTGGCCGCCTCCGACACGCCACGCCGCCTGCCCGACGGCAGCGTCGCCATGCCGAAGGACGCCCAGCGGCTGCTGGCGATCCGGACGACCTTGGCAGCGCAGGCGCAGTCCGCCCGGACGGTGCAGGTGATCGGGCAGGTGATCGCCGACCCCGCCACGGCCGGACGGGTCCAGAGCACGCAGACCGGCCGTGTCCAGCCCGCCGGAAGCGATCTCGCACATGTCGGCCAGTCCGTGCAGAAGGGCGACGCGCTCGCCACCGTTGTCCCGGTGATCACCGGGGTGGAGCGCGGCGGGCTGCAGGCGCAGGTCGCCGAGCTCGATGCGCAGATCCGCATCGCCCAGCAGCGGGTGGCCCGGCTCAGCGCACTGGCCGGCAGCGTCGCCGGCAAGGACATCGACGACGCGCGGTCCGAGCTGGCGGGCGCCCAGGCCCGGCGCTCGGCCCTGTCGCCGACGCTGGTCCAGGGCGAAGTGCTGCGCGCACCGGTGTCCGGCGTCGTTTCGGTCGCCAACGTCATGACCGGGCAGGTGGTCGAGAGCAAGGACGTGCTGTTCGAGATCGTCGATCCCAAGCGGCTGTGGATCGAGGCCATTGCCTTCGACCCGGCCATTGCGGGCCAGATGACGACCGCGTCGGCGCGCACGACGGACGGCACGCCGCTTGCACTCACGTTCGTGGGGCGCGGCCTTTCCCTCCGCCAGGGCGCGGTTCCCCTGCAATTCCGGATCGAGAACCCGCCGCCCAGCCTGACGGTGGGGGCGCCTGTAACCGTTATCGCCAATGTGGCGGCCCAGGAGAGCGGCTATGCGCTGCCCCGCACGGCCGTGGTGCGGATGCCGAACGGCGGCTCGGCCGTGTGGGACCACGTGAGCGCCGAGCGCTTCGTGCCGCGCCCGGTCCGGCTGCAGCCGCTGGACGGCGGCAACGTGCTGGTGCTGGCCGGGCTCAAGGCCGAGCAGCGCATCGTCGTGCAGGGCGCCGACCTGCTGAACCAAGTCCGCTGATGGGCGCCCTGTTCAACGCCCTGGTGACAGCGAGCCTGAAGAACCGCGTCTTCGTGCTGGTCGCCGCCGCCGTGCTGGTCGGCTACGGCGGCTGGACGCTGACCCGGCTGCCGGTGGACGTGTTCCCCGACCTGAACCGCCCGACCGTCACGCTGATGACCGAGGCTGAAGGCATGGCGCCAGAGGAGGTTGAGCAGCTCGTCACCTACCCCTTGGAGACGGCGATGAACGGCATGCCCGGCGTGCAGCGGGTGCGCTCGGTCTCGGGCGTCGGCCTGTCCATCATCTACGTGGAGTTCGAGTTCGGCGCCGACATCACCCTCGACCGCCAGCAGGTCGCCGAGCGCCTGGCGTCGGTGCGCGAGCAGATGCCGGCTGGCGTCGTGCCGCAGATGGGGCCGATCACCTCCATCATGGGCGAGATCATGCTGGTCGCCATGACCGGCGACAAAGCCTCGCCGATGGAAATACGCGAGCTGGCCGACTTCACCGTGCGCCCGCGCCTGCTGTCGATCCCCGGCGTCGCCCAGGTGATCCCGATCGGCGGCGAGGTCCGCACCTACCAGGTGACGCCCGACATCGCGCAGATGACGCGCCTCGATGTCCCGCTCGACGACATGGAGCGCGCGATCAAGCAGTTCGGCACCAACTCGGGCGGCGGCTTCGTCGACCAGAACCGGGCGGAGTACGTCATCCGCAACATCGGCCGCACCACCCGGATCGAGGACCTGCGCAGCCTGGTCGTGACCGTCAAAGGGGGCCAGTCGATCATCCTGAGCCAGGTGGCGTCCGTCGACTACGCGCCCCGGTTCAAGCGCGGCGACGCCGGGGCCAACGGCGAGCCCGCGGTGATCCTGTCGATCCAGAAGCAGCCCGGCGCTGACACCGTCGCCCTGACCCGCACGGTGGAGACGGCGCTGCACGACCTCGGCCACACCCTGCCCAACGGCATCAAGGCCGACACGGTGCTGTTCCGCCAGGCCAACTTCATCGAGGCCTCGGTCGGCAACGTCGAGGACGCGCTGCGCGACGCCATCGTGGTCGTGGCCGCCGTGCTGTTCCTGTTCCTTTTGAACGTCCGCACCACGCTGATCTCGCTCGTCGCCATCCCGGTCTCGATCCTCATCACCGTGCTCGTGTTCAAGGCGTTCGGCCTGTCGATCAACACCATGACCCTGGGCGGCCTGGCGATCGCCATCGGCGAGCTGGTCGACGACGCCGTGGTGGGCGTGGAGAACGTGTTCCGGCGGCTGAAGGAGAACCGCGAGGCCGGAGGCAAGGCGTCGGCGCTCAAGGTGGTCGCCGCCGCCAGCCAGGAGGTCCGCTCCGGCATCATCTACGCGACGCTGATCATCACCCTGGTGTTCATCCCGCTGTTCGCGCTGTCGGGCATCGAGGGCAAGCTGTTCGCGCCGTTGGGCGTCGCCTACATCGTCTCGATCCTCGGCAGCCTAATCACGTCGATCACGGTCACGCCCGTGCTCTGCTACTATCTGATCCCCCGCATGAAGAACCTTGCCGAGAAGGAGAGCTTCGTCGTCCGCTGGCTCAAGCGCGGCGACACGCGGCTGCTGCACTGGTCATTTGGCCGCCCTGTGCTGCTGCTGGGCGCGTGCGGGGTGGCCGTGGCGGTCGCGGGGTTCGCCGCGACCAAGCTGCCGCGGGCGTTCCTGCCACCGTTCAACGAGGGCACGCTCACCCTTGGGATGACGTTCACCCCCGGCATCAGCCTGGCGGAGTCGAACCGGCTGGGCCAGGTGGCCGAGCGGCTCGTCATGCAGGTGCCGGAGGTCAAGAGCATCGGGCGGCGCACCGGCCGGGCCGAGCTCGACGAGCACGCCGAGGGCGTCCACTCCAGCGAGATGGACGTGGACCTGCGGGCCGGCCGGCCGAAGGAGGCGGTGCTCGCCGACATCCGCCGCCGGCTCGCCATCCTGCCGGCGGCGTTCAACATCGGCCAGCCCATCGGCCACCGGCTGGAGCACCTGCTGTCCGGCGTGAACGCCGCCATCGCGGTCAAGCTGTTCGGCGAGGACGTGGACACGCTGCGCGGCCTGGCGGAGGACCTGCGCGGACGGCTGGCGGGCATCCCAGGGCTGGTCGACCTGCTGGTCGAGCGGCAGGTGCGGGTGCCGCAGTTGCAGGTGCGGCTCGACTACGACCGGACCGCGCTGTACGGCGTGACGCCGGCGACGCTGACCGACGCGCTGGAGAAGCTCAGCAACGGCAAGGTCGAGAGCCAGGTCGTCGATGGCCAGAAGCGTTTCGACGTGGTGCTGCGCCTGTCCGACGCCGGGCGCACGACGGAGGCGCTGGCCAACATGCTGGTCGAGACGCCGAAGGGCCGGGTGCCGCTGCGCACCTTCGCCGAGGTGGTGGACGACGACGGGCCGAACCAGATCCTGCGGGAGAACGGCACCCGGCGCATCGTCGTGCAGGCCAACACGTCTGGTTCAAGCGGGGGCGGCTCCGACGAGGGCCGCATCATCCAGGCGATCCGCGACGTGATCGCCGGCATGGCGCTGCCGCAGGGCTACTTCATCCAGCTCGAGGGCACGTTCCAGGCGCAGGAGGAGGCGGGCAAGCTGATCGCCGGGTTGTCGCTCGTGTCGTTGGCGCTGATCTTCACCGTGCTCTACAGCCGCTACCGCTCGGCGGTGCTGGCGCTGATCATCATGGGCAACGTGCCGCTCGCGCTGATCGGCTCCGTCGCCGCGCTGTGGCTGTCGGGGCAGCCGCTGTCGGTCGCCAGCATGGTGGGGTTCATCACGCTCACCGGCATCAGCGCCCGCAACGGCATCCTGAAGGTCAGCCACTACATCAACCTCGTGCTGCACGAGGGCGAGGCATTCGGGCCGGAGATGGTGGTCCGCGGCAGCCTGGAGCGGCTGACGCCCGTGCTGATGACGGCGTTTTCCGCCGGGTTCGCGCTGCTGCCGCTGATGATCGGGGCGGACGCGCCGGGCAAGGAAATCCTGCACCCGGTGGCGATCGTGATCTTCGGCGGCCTGGTCAGCGCCACGCTGCTCGACACGCTGCTGACACCCGTCCTGTTCCTCAAGCTCGGCCGCAAGCCGCTTCAGCGCTTGATGACCCCCGACGCCGACGGGCTGCTGCCCGCTGAGGCGTTCTAACCCCCAAGGAGACCGGTCCCGTGAACATCCGCGCCGCCGCACTGACGACTGCCTTTCTGTTCGCGCCGCTTGCTGCATTCGCCCATGGCGCCCCGCCCGCGCCGGCGCATGGCGGCATCGTGGCGGAGGGAAGCGGCGAGCACTGGGTCGAGCTGGCGGTCGCCGGCGACCAGGTCACGGCTTGGGTCAGCGACGAGGACAACAAGCCGATCCCCGCGGCCCAGCTCGGCGGCAAGGCAACGATCCTGATCGACGGCAAGACCCAGGCTGTCGTCCTCAACCCGGCCGACGCCAACAGCGTCACGGGCAGGCTCGCGGCGCCCGCGACGGGCCGGGTGACCGCGGTCCTCGCCCTGACGGCAGGCGGCAAGCCTGTCCAGGTCAAGTTCGTCGTGCCGGCGAAGTAGCTCCCCCGCGGCCGTCGTCAGGGGACTTCCGCCGCGCGTGCGCCGAGGGCTGCCGCAAGATGGCGGCCTGAACATACCACCAACACGGAGACGAATCATGATCCGCACCACGCTACGAACCGCTTTGCTCATGGCCCTCGCAATCGGACCTGCGCTGGCCCAGACGCCTGCCGCCCCTATGCCTGGGATGCCGCGGGGCGGCATGGCGATGCAGCCAGGGACGGCGATGCCCGGCATGAAGCCGGGAATGGCGATGTCGGCGAACCACGCGGAGATGATGCGGCAGATGGAGGCCATGAACAAGGCGATGATGGGCGCCCCGATGACCAGCAACCCGGACCAGGACTTCGTGGCCATGATGACGCCGCACCACCAGGGCGCCATCGACATGGCTCGCATCTACTTGCGCGACGGGAAGGATCCGGAAATCCGCGGCATGGCGGAGAAGATCATCAGCGACCAGGAGCGCGAGATCGGCGAGTTCAAGGCCTGGCGGGCCAAGCACCCGGCTTCGGCCGGCTAGGCCCGGCAGGCAGCTTTGGGGCGCCGCCGGCATGGCCGCAGGTCGGCGTCGTCCCGTTCCGGTTTCGGTCTCAGGCAGGCCCCGCGGTGCGTGGTCCGCAGGCTCACCGTCGACCCGGGTTGCCCTAAGTAGTTTCCGAGCCTGCCCGTCCCACGGTGGCGCATGGTAGGCAGCCTTGGTCGAGTTTACCGCCTGAGCCGTGCAGATGACCGGTGCTGGCCGCCCAGGCAATTCCCGCATGACGGGCGGCGAACATGGTCCGTGACTGCCGTCCCACATCCCGCGACGCCCGGACCCATCCGGGCCGCCAACAACCCGAGGCCGCCATGAGCCAGCAGCGGATGGAACACCAGCACGGACGCGACGAGCTTGGCACGCATGGCCAGGCCGTGGACGCGGCAGCGCTGGCACCCGTTCAGAACACCGATCCGGTCTGCGGAATGACGGTGGACCCCACCAGCACGGCGCACCATTCCGCATATGGCGGCACGACCTACCATTTCTGCTCGGCCGGCTGCCAGGCCAAGTTCGCTGCCGCCCCGGAAGCTTACCTGAAGCCCGCGGCGGCAGCCCCGGCGCCTGCCAAGCCCGGCGCCGTCTACACCTGCCCGATGCACCCGCAGGTCCGCCAGGTCGGCCCTGGCAGTTGCCCGATCTGCGGCATGGCGCTCGAACCCGTGGAGGCGTCCGCGGAGGCCGAGCCGAACCACGAACTCGCCGACATGACCCGGCGGTTCTGGATCGGCCTCGTGCTGACCTTGCCGGTGTTCATCATCGAGATGGGCAGCCACATCCCCAGCCTGGGCCTGCACGGTCTCGTGCCGCCGCAGGCCTCCGTTTGGGTCCAGTTCGCCCTCTCGACGCCCGTCGTCCTGTGGGCGGGCTGGCCCTTTTTCCAGCGCGGCTGGGCATCGGTCCGCTCGGGCCACCTGAACATGTTCACCCTGATCGCGCTCGGGACCGGGGCGGCCTACTCGTACAGCCTCGCGGCCACCTTTGCGCCGGGCCTGTTTCCGGCGGGGTTCCGCATGATGGGCGGCACCGTCACCGTCTACTACGAGGCGGCAGCGGTCATCACGGTCCTGGTCCTGCTCGGCCAGGTGCTGGAACTGCGTGCGCGGGACCAGACCGGCGGGGCCATCCGCGCACTGCTGAACCTCGCCCCAAAGAGTGCCCGGCGGCTGCGCGACGGCGGCGAGGACGAGGAAATCCCGCTGGGCGAGGTCCAGGTCGGCGACCGGCTGCGTGTCCGGCCCGGCGACGGCGTGCCGGTGGACGGCGCAGTGGTGGAGGGCAAGAGCGCCGTCGACGAGTCGATGGTCACGGGCGAGTCCATGTCGTCGCCCAAGGGACCCGGCGACAAGCTCATCGGCGGCACCGTGAACGGCACCGGCTCGCTCATCATGCGCGCCGACACGGTCGGCGCGGGCACCGTGCTGTCGCGCATCGTGGCCATGGTCGCCGAGGCCCAGCGCAGCCGCGCACCGATCCAGCGCATGGCCGACACGGTCTCGGGCTACTTCGTCCCGGCCGTGCTCGCCATCGCCGCCGCTGCCTTCGTTGCCTGGGGCGTTTGGGGCCCGGCGCCCGCGCTCGCCTATGCGCTGATCGCGGCCGTTTCCGTCGTCATCATCGCATGTCCGTGCGCGCTGGGGCTGGCCACGCCGATGTCGATCATGGTCGCGGTCGGCAAGGGCGCCGGCGCCGGGGTGCTCATCAAGTCGGCCGAGTCCCTGGAGCGCATGGAGAAGGTCACCACGCTCGTTGTCGACAAAACGGGCACGCTGACCGAGGGCAAGCCAAAGGTCACCGCAGTCGTCCCGGCGTCCGGGCTGGCAGAAGCTGACGTGCTCCGCCTGGCTGCCAGCCTGGAGCGGTCGAGCGAGCACCCGCTTGCCGCCGCTATTGTCACGGCGGCCAAGGATAAAGGCATCGCTTTTGAGGAGCCATTCGACTTCGTCTCAATGACCGGGAGGGGCGTCACCGGCACAGTCGGCGGCCGGACCGTGTTCCTTGGCAACGCCAAGCTGATGGCCGATCAAGGAGTCGACTTGGGCGGCCTTGCAGGAAAAGCCGACGAATTGCGGGGCTCCGGTGCGACGGCCCTGTTCGTCGGCGTGGATGGCAAGCCGGGCGGCGTGATCGCCATCGCCGACCCCATCAAGGCGACCACCCGGGCGGCTTTGGACAGCCTGCGCACGGACGGCATCCACATTGTCATGCTGACCGGGGACAACCGGACCACGGCCGAGGCCGTCGCGCGCCAGCTCGGCATCGACGACGTGGAGGCGGACGTGCTGCCCGAGGACAAGCACCGCATCGTCCGCACGCTGCGCGCCGAGGGCAAGGTGGTGGCGATGGCGGGCGACGGCGTGAACGACGCGCCGGCGCTGGCCGAGGCCGACGTGGGCATCGCCATGGGCACGGGCACGGAGGTCGCGATCCAGAGCGCCGGGGTAACGCTGGTGAAGGGCGATCTCGCGGGGATCGCCCGGGCCCGCGCGCTGAGCCGGATGACGATGCGCAACATCCGCCAGAACCTGGTGTTCGCGTTCGCCTACAACGCGCTTGGCATCCCGCTGGCGGCGGGCGTGCTCTACCCGGCGTTCGGCATCCTGCTCAGCCCGGTGGTGGCGGCGCTCGCGATGTCGCTCAGCTCCGTGTCGGTCATCGCCAACGCGCTGCGCCTGCGGGCGGCCCGGCTGTGAGGCGGGCGTCGCCGCGTCCATGGCGCTGGACATGGTAGGGGGCGGCTGACAAGGGGCCGGGTTGGCTTCGGCTAGGCGGGGCTGCCGGCATCCGGCTGCAGGTAGCGCAAGCACAGCCTCCACCAGCATCGCCCGTTGCAGCGGGGCGTCGTCCGCCGCTTCCAGGTCGCGCCCGAAGATCACCCGCCAGGTGTGCCGGTTGGACACCCGGTAAAAGCACGTGGCTGCGATCATCAAATGCAAGTGCAGCGGGTCCACCCCGCCGCGGAACGCGCCCTCCCGCGCGCCGCGCGCTTGACCGGTTAATCACAGAACGGAGGACACGAGGATGGACAATGCCAGGACCCACGAGCCGCACGGCAAGCGGCAATCAAAGAAGGCGGCGGCCAGCGGCTGGATCGGCTCCGCGCTGGAGTACTACGACTTCTTCATCTACGCCACGGCGGCGTCGCTGGTCTTTCCGCAGCTCTTCTTCCCTTCGGCCGATCCCGCGGTCGCCATCGTCGCTTCGTTGGCGACCTACGGCGTCGGCTACGTCGCCCGGCCGATCGGCGCCTTTGTGCTCGGCCACTACGGCGACACCCATGGGCGCAAGGGCGTGCTGCTGGCGTGCATGTTCCTGATGGGCGTCTCGACCATGGCCGTCGGGCTCTTGCCGACCTACGGGCAGGTTGGCGTGCTGGCCCCGGTGCTGCTCGTCGCGCTGCGGCTGATCCAGGGCTTTGCGGTCGCGGGGGAGATCAGCGGCGCCAGCTCCATGATCCTGGAGCACGCGCCGTTCGGCCGACGCGGCTTTTTCGCCAGTTTCACCCTGCAGGGCGTGCAGGCCGGGCAGATCCTGGCCGCGGCGGTGTTCCTGCCGCTCGCGCGCTTCATGCCGCAGGAGGCGTTCAACGCCTGGGGCTGGCGGGTCCCGTTCCTGCTCAGCGCGCTGGTAATCGTCGCCGGCTACGTCATCCGCCGCGAGGTCGAGGAAACCCCGGCCTTTGCCGAGGAGGGCGGGGTGCCCAAGGCGCCGATCACGGAAGCGTTCAAGCTGAGCGGCGACGACATGCTGCGCGTGGTGTGCATGGCGCTGATGAACGTCGTCCCAGTGGTGGCCACCGTGTTCGGCGCGGCCTACGCGGTGCAGCCGGCCTACGGCATCGGCTTCCAGACGGACGTTTACCTGTGGATTCCGGTGCTGGGCAACATCCTCGCGGTGTTCGTCATACCGTTCGTCGGCAACCTGTCGGACCGGATCGGCCGCCGCCCGCCGGTCATCGTCGGCGCGCTCGGCTCGGGCCTGCTCGCATTCGCCTATCTTTATGCCATCAGCATCCACAGCGTCCCGCTTGCGGTCGCGATGTCGCTGCTGATGTGGGGCGTCGTCTACCAGGGCTACAACGCCGTCTTCCCAAGCTTCTACCCGGAACTGTTCCAGACGCGCACCCGGGTGTCGGCCATGGCCATCGCGCAGAACGTCGGGACGACCATCACGGCGCTGCTGCCGGCGCTGTTCGCGACCGTGGCGCCGCCGGGTTCGGCCAACATCCCGGTCACGGTCGGGGCGATCACCTTCGGCGTAGCCATCATCGCGGCGATTGCGGCGTTCAGCGCCCGGGAGACCTACCGGCTCCATCTGAACGACCTCGGCCACCGCGGCACGGTCCCGGTGCCGAAGCCGGACTACGACCGGATGCGGGAGCAGACCATGCTGGATGCCGGGCTGGCCCGGACCTGACCCTATGCGGGCCGCCAAGGCCACGGCGGCCCGTCCTGTCCCTCAGCCCCTTTGAGTATATGCTGCACTGCAACATTGCTGCGCTTATCTAGGATTGTCACACGGGGCCAAGCTGATCGTGCAGAACCGGCAGGCGTTCGTCGCCGATTTCGCGCGGTTCGTTGCCCAATGCAGGGCTTGGCTGTTCGGCTGACCGGACGGCTGCCGAGGGGCCGGTCAGTATTGCAGTCGCGCGACCCGCCGCAGGTCCTCCGGCGTGCCGGTGCCGAAGCCGAAGAACTCCAAATACGCTGGGATCATCTCGAACAGCATGTCCGTCCCGACCTGGACGGTGCAGCCGCGAGCCATCGCCGCGCGCAGCAAGGGCGTGTGCTCCTCCTTCATCACGACTTCGCCGACGAAGGCGCCCTCGTTGATCCGCTCGGGATCGACCGGCAGGGGGTCGCCCGCTTTCATGCCCAGCGGCGTCGCATTGACCACGATGTCGAAGCCCGTGGGGTCGTTGGAGCCGATGGCAACCTGCAGCGCCGGGTAGTGCTGGCGCAGGCGGTCCGCCAGCGCCGCCGCTGATTCCGCTGCCGGATCGAACAGGCCGATCTCCACCGGACCCGCCGCCGCGAGTGAGGCCGCGATAGCGCTGCCGACCCCGCCGCAGCCCACCACGAGCGCCCGCGCCCCGGCGATGGCCCGCCCCTTGCGCTCCACGCCGCGCACGAACCCGGCGCCGTCGAACATGTCGCCCAGCAGCGACCCATCGGGCCGGCGCAGCACCGCGTTGCACGCCCCGGCGATCTGCGCCGTTGTCGTCACCTCGTCCACCAGCCCGGCCGTCATGACCTTGTGCGGCATGGTGACGAGGGCGCCATGCATGTTGCGGATTTGGAACAGCGGCCGGAACAGGCCGGGGTAGTCCGCGGCCTCGACACCCAGCGGCACGACCACGGCGTCAATGCCCTGGGCGTCGAACCAGGGATTGTAGATCATGGGCGCCTTGAACGACTCCGTCGGCCAGCCGATGTAGGCGATCACCGTGGTCCGGCCGGTGATCACGCTCGCGCCCCCAGGCCAAGGGCGGCCCGCGTCTCGGCCGGCATCGCCACCCGGCGGCTCTCGGTCCGCAGGATGCCCAGCAGGCGCCCCTCCGCGCGCCCGGCCGGGAGCGCCTGCACCACGTGGTCGATGCCAGCCAGCCCGGCGGGGCTGTCTGTGCTGGACAGCAGATCGGCCTCCATGACCTCCACGCCGCCGAACCCGATTGCCGCGGCAGCCTCCGGCTTGTTCGGCAGGTTGCCGCTCAACGCGACGGTGGCGATGCACTTCCGCAGTGGCGCCATGCTATTCGGCCCCTTCGTCGATCAATCGTGCCAGGCAATCGTGCCAGGCGCCGCAGCGCCAGCACGCAGCCCTGGGTGCCGAACCCGGCGATCACGCCATCCGCTCGGTCCGATACGAATGAGTAATGCCGGAAGGCCTCCCGCTTTATGCACGTTGCTGGTGTGGGTTCCAATCACTGGCCCCTCGACGCCATCACCAACTGCTGTCCCAGCCCAGGGCTGCTGCACCATTCCGACTGCGGCAGCCAATGTGCCGTGCATGGATGCCGCCGCGTGCTGGATCAGCACGGGCCGCCGCGGCACCGCAGGCCGCAACCCGTGTTCACCGAAACGGGAATGGTCAATTTCGGCGTCTTCCAGTTTGCGCACAACGCGCACGCGCACGGGCGCGGCAAGGCCCTACTCGGCGCGCTCCAGGGCAACCGCAGTTGCCCTTTTCGTCATTGCCCCTCTTCGTCATTGCGAGAAGCGCTTGCGACGCGGCAATCCAGGGCGACACGCCGAAACATGGGTCCATGTGGCCCTGGATTGCCGCGCCGGAGCCGGCTCGCAATGACGGGTCCTTTGAGGCGGGAGGCAGGCTGGGCCAAATGCGATTGCCCTGCGACGTGTTCATTGCCGGCCAGGTTGCGTGACGAGCTTCGCGCCGTTCCGGAATCCGGCAAGAGCCGTTCTGCAACCGGCACGGCAAAAAAGTATCAATGCTGCGCTGCAAAGCGTGTTGCCGCGTGGTTTCATACAGAATAACTTTGTCCTTAACTGGACGGCCTCGATGAAAGACCACGCGGCGGCAAGCTTCCGTCATCGAAGAGAGAATCCGTTTGACAACGACAACCAGCATCGCCAACGCGGTGCCGCTGGAAAGCGTCCACACGGGGACGATGCGGCGTCTGGGAGGAGCCTGGAGGATGGGACCCAATCTGGAAGCGGCGCAGGGGCGTGACAACCAGTCTTTCAAGATGTGGTCGCACGACTACCCGTATCGAACGGTCCAGTGCCATTTCCACCCGGAGTACGAGCTGCATCTCGTTATGGCGACCGAGGGCGACCGCTACATCGGCGACCACATCGGCCCCTTCTGCGCAAGCGACCTCGTTCTCGTCGGCCCCAACTTGCCGCACAACTGGATCAGCGGCACCCCCGAAGGCGAGAGCGTCGAGGAGTGTTGCCTCATCCTCCAGTTCACCGGCGAGTTCATCGCCGCCTGCATGGCGGTCTTCCCAGAACTTCGCTTCGTGCAGCCGCTCCTCAAGGAGGCGTTCCGGGGCGTCCGCTTCGAGGCGGCGGTGGCCGAGCGCGTCGGGCCCTTGATGCGCGACCTGCTTGAGGCATCGGGCGCACGCCGCATCGCGCTCTTTGTCGGCATCCTCGACCTGATCGGCCAGGCCGAGCAGCAGGTCCCGCTCGCCAGCATCGGTTTCCAGCCGGACCGGTCGGCTCACCTTTCGACGACCATGAACCTGGTGCTCCAGCACATCGGGCGCAGCTTCACCCGCGACCTCAGCGAGCCCGACCTTGCCAGGCTCACCCGGCAGAGCGTCAGCACCTTTTCGCGCTCGTTCCGCAAGCATACGGGCATGACCTTCGTCCAATATGTCAACTCGCTCCGCATCGAGCTCGCCTGCCAGCACCTGGGCCAGGCCGACCTGACGATCACGGAAATCTGCTATGCGGTCGGTTTCAACAACGTGTCGAACTTCAATCGGCAGTTCTTGGCCGCAAAGGGCATGCCGCCGTCGAGGTTCCGCGCCCTTGGGCGCGACGGGCGGCGCTTCGCCTCGGCGGCCTGAAGCAGCCCAGGGTTTTCGGCGGCGCGACCAAGCGTTCGCGCGCCGCCGATCAGCACGCCACGAACGTGAACGAGCCGATTTCGGCCAATGAGGAGAGAACATCCATGACCCGGCACACCAAGGCATCGACGTTGAAGACCCAAGTCACGGCGGCGCTCGCCCTCGGCCTCCTCGGCGGGGCCGGGGCCTCCGCCGCGACGGTCTCCGACGCGACCGTGGCGTTCCTCATGCCCGACCAGAGCTCGACCCGCTACGAGGAGCACGATCATCCCGGCTTCGTGGCCGAGATGCAGAAGCTCTGCCCGGGCTGCAAGGTGCTCTACCAGAACGCGGACGGCGACGCCTCGCGCCAGCAGCAGCAGTTCAACTCGGTCGTGTCGCAGGGGGCCAAGGCGATCGTGCTCGACCCCGTCGACTCGGCCGCGGCGGCCTCCCTGGTCAAGCAGGCCCAGGGCCGGGGCATCAAGGTGATCGCCTATGACCGGCCGATCCCCTCGACGCCGGCCGACTACTACGTGTCCTTCAACAACGAGGAGATCGGCAGGTCGATCGCCAAGTCGCTCGTGGACCACCTCAAGGCGGGCAAGGTGTCGCCGACCGACGCCGGGGTGCTCGAGATCAACGGCTCGCCGACCGATGCGGCTGCGGGCCTGATCAAGAAGGGCATCCACGAGGGCCTCGCCGAGGGCGGCTACGCGACGCTGGCCGAGTACGACACCCCGGAGTGGGCGCCCCCCAAGGCCCAGCAGTGGGCGTCCGGCCAGATCTCGCGCTTCAACAAGAAGATCGTGGGCGTGGTCGCGGCCAACGACGGCACCGCGGGCGGCGCGATCGCGGCCTTCAAGGCGGCGGGCGTCAACCCGGTCCCGCCCGTCACCGGCAACGACGCCACCATCGCCGGGCTGCAGCTCATCATCGCAGGCGACCAATATAACACCATCTCGAAGCCGAGCGAGATCGTTGCCGCCGCGGCGGCGGACGTTGCGGTCGCGTTGCTCGGGGGCGAGGCGCCCAAGGCCGACACCATGCTGTTCGGCACGCCGACGCGGCTATTCACGCCGGCGCTGGTGACAACCGGGAACCTCAAGGCCGAGATCGTCGACAAGACCGTCAACGGCAAGCCGATCGAGACGCCCGCGGTGCTTTGCACCGGCCGCTACGCCGAGGGCTGCAAGAAACTCGGCATCGCACCCTAAAGCCTTGTCCGACCGGGACCGCCCCTCGCGCAGGCGGTCCCCAACCAATCACGCCCGACCCGGGAGGGCCTGCCACAGATGTCCAACACGTCGCAAGGAACGCCGCCCGCGGGCGAGTTGGTGCTCAGCCTGCGCGGCATATGCAAGCAGTTCGGCGCGGTCTCGGCCCTGAGCGACATCGACTTCGACGTCCACGCCGGCGAGGTCGTGGCCCTCGTCGGCGACAACGGCGCCGGCAAGTCCACCCTCGTCAAGGTGCTGGCCGGCGTGCATCAGCCGACCAGCGGCACCATGGCGTTCCGCGGCCAGACCGTGACGCTCGCCGGCCCGAACGACGCCCTGGCGCTCGGAATCGCGACCGTCTTCCAGGACTTGGCGCTTTGCGAGAACCTCGACGTCGTCGCCAACATCTTCCTCGGCAAGGAACTGCGGCCCTATGCGCTCGACGAGGTCGCGATGGAGATCCAGACCTGGAAGCTCCTGAACGAGCTGTCGGCCCGCATCCCCAGCGTCCGCGAGCCGATCGCCTCGCTGTCCGGCGGCCAGCGCCAGACGGTGGCGATCGCCCGCTCGCTGCTGCTGGAGCCGAAGCTCATCATGCTGGACGAGCCGACCGCGGCGCTTGGCGTCGCGCAGACCGCCGAGGTGCTGAACCTCATCGAGCGGGTCCGCGACCGCGGCCTCGCCGTGATCATGATCAGCCACAACATGGAAGACGTCCGCGCCGTCGCGGACCGCATCGTCGTGCTGCGGCTCGGGCGCAACAACGGCATCTTCTACCCCGACACGTCGAACCAGGAGCTGGTCGGCGCCATCACGGGCGCAGCCGACAACGCGGTCTCGCGCCGGTCCGGGCGGCGCCAGGCCCAGCGGGACCTCACGGGGGAGGCGAGGGCATGACCAGCGATGCCGAGACCAAGCCGGCGGCAGCGCCGCTCGACCGCGCCGACACCCGCGTCCGACACGACACCGGGATTGGCGGCGCCGTCCGCGGCTTCCTCGACCGCGTTCGGTCCGGCGACCTTGGGTCGCTGCCGGTCGTCGTCGGGCTCGCGATCATCTGGACGGTGTTCCAGAGCCTCAACCCGGTCTTCCTGTCGAGCAACAACCTCGTCAACCTGCTGTTCGACAGCTCCACGGTCGGCGTCATCGCGCTCGGCATCGTCTGCATCCTGATGGTCGGCGAGATCGACCTCTCGGTCGGCTCGGTCAGCGGCTTCGCCTCGGCACTCGTCGGCGTGCTCTGGGTGAACGGCGGCTGGCCGGTCGGCGTCGCGATCCTCGCGGCGTTGGCGGCCGGCGGCGCGATCGGCCTCCTCTACGCGGTGCTGTTCAACCGCCTCGGCATGCCGAGCTTCGTCTCGACCCTGGCGGGCCTGCTCGCGGTGCTCGGGCTGCAACTTTTCATCCTCGGGTCGAGCGGCTCGATCAACCTGCCCTATGGCTCGCCGATCGTGGACCTCGGCCAAACGCTCGTCATGCCGCCTGTGGTGGCCTACACGCTGGTACTGGCCGCAGGCGCGGCCATTTTCGCGTCCGGCTACCGCACCGCCGCCCGGCGCCGCGAGGCGGGCCTGACGCCGCCGTCGCTGGGCGGGATCCTGGCCCGCGCGCTCACCTTCACGGTGGCCCTCGAACTCGTCGTCCACTACCTCAACCAAGACCGCGGCGTCCCGTGGATGTTCGGCCTGTTCGTCGGGCTCGTGGCGGCGATGGACTATGCGCTCAGGCGGACCAAGTGGGGCCGGTCGATGACGGCGGTGGGCGGCAACCGGGAGGCCGCGCGGCGCGCCGGCATCGACGTGCGCGGCACCTACACGAGCGCCTTCGTGGTGTGCTCGACGCTTGCGGCGCTCGGCGGCGTGCTGTCGGCCATCCGCCTCGCCTCCGCGAGCCAGCAGGCCGGCACCGGGGACGTCAACCTGAATGCGATCGCAGCCGCCGTGATCGGCGGGACCAGCCTGTTCGGCGGGCGCGGCAACGCCTACTCGGCGCTCCTCGGCATCATCGTGATCCAGTCGATCGCGAGCGGGCTGACGCTGCTCGACCTCTCGTCCTCGCTCCGGTACATGATCACCGGCGGCGTGCTGGCCGTCGCGGTGATCGTCGACAGCCTGGCGCGGCGGTCGCGCGTGTCCCACGGCCGCGCCTGAGCGCAGCCGCACGGTGCGTCTGCCCGAAGGTCGCGGGGAGGGAACGTTCTCCCACGCCGCGCACGGCAACACTCGCACAACAACACTTGATCGAGATGGAGTTCAGAATGGGCCAGGAACTGTCGGGCAAGGTTGCGGCGATCACCGGCGCCGCGTCGGGCATCGGCCTCGAATGCGCCAGGGCCATGCTCGCCGCTGGCGCCCGCGTCGTGCTCGTGGACTACGCCGAGGAGAAGCTACGGGACACCTGTTCGGAGCTGGGGCCGCAGGCGATCCCCCTGGTGGTCAACCTGCTCGATCCGAAAAGTGTGACCGGCATGATGCCGCAAATCCTGGAAAAGGCCGGACACCTGGACATCTTCCACGCCAACGCGGGGTCCTACGTCGGGGGCGACGTCATAGGCGGCGACCCTGACGCCTGGGACCGCATGTTGAACCTGAACATCAACGCCACGTTCCGCACCATCCACGCCGTCCTGCCGCACATGGTCGAGCGCGGGACCGGCGACATCATCGTGACCAGCTCGGTGGCCGGCTTCGTCCCGGTCGTCGTGGAGCCGGTCTACACGGCCTCGAAGCACGCGGTCCAGGCGTTCGTCCACACGCTCAGGCGACAGGTCGCCAAGCACGGCATCCGCGTCGGCGAAGTCGCCCCTGGCCCTGTGGTGACAGCCCTGCTAAGCGACTGGCCGAAGGCGAAGCTCGATGACGCCCTAGCGGCCGGGAGCCTTATGCAGCCCCAGGAAGTGGCGGCTGCCGTGCTGTTCATGCTGACCCGGCCGCGGAACGTCACGATCCGGGACCTCGTTATCCTCCCGCAGAGCCTGGATCTCTGACAGCCGGCCGCCCGGTCCAGCCTCCTCAGTACGCCGATCCCGAGCCAAGTAGGGTCCGGCACAACATTTGCGCTGGCTGAAAACGCCCTGGGATGGCACGCTACGCCCATTATCCGAGTTGTGCGCCAACGCCCCTTTCTTATGCCTGCGGCGGGTGCAGGGCCGGGCGCTGGCGTGTGAAGCTCATGCGGCCGTCCTTCATGCCCCATAACGGCTGGGCCAGCTCCGCCACCGCGGACGCAGCGTCCGGGGCGTCCAGCAGCACCAGGTCAGCCGGCGCGCCGACATGCACGCCGTACTCGGCCACGCGCATCAGCTGGGCGGCGTCCGTCGTCACCATCTGCAGGCAGCCGGCGAGCTCGGCCGGGCGGGCGACATGGCAAACGTTGGCGTACAGGTTGGCCATGCGCAGCAGGTTCGCGTCGCCATACGGCGTGAACGGGTTCAGCACGTTGTTGGTGGCGATGGAGCAGGTGACGCCCGCGGCCCGCAACGGCTCGGCCACCACCACGCCGCGGGGGACCGAGTGGTCGTGCGTGCGGCCCATCAGGTAAAGATCGGTCGCCGGCAACACCGTCACCGCCACGCCGGCGCCGGCCAGGGTCGCCGCCAGCGCCGCGAAGCGGGCCGGCGGCACCAGGGACATCTGCGTCACGTGGCCCACCGCGACGCGCCCGCTCCAACCGAATTCCTCGGCCTTGCGGCAGACGTACTCGACCTGCATGCCCTCGGGCGTGTCGCCCATGTCGAGGTGCATGTCGATGTCCACGTCCCATTCGCGCGCGATCTCGAAGATGCGGTCGATCTGCCCGCGCGGGTCGGTGTCGATGTAGGGCACCGCGCCGATCACCTGGGCGCCGCGGCGCAGGCCCTCGACCAGCAGCGCGTCGGTACCGGGGTTGTTCAGCAGGCCCTCTTGCGGGAACACGCACAGCTCGATGTCCATGGCCCACGCATAGTCGCGCGCCAGTTGCTGTACGCCCTCGAACCCGCGCAGGCCAATGCCGGGGTCCACCTCGACGTGGGTGCGCATGCGGGTCGTGCCCCAGCCAACCGCGCGCTCCAGCGTGCGCTGCCCTCGGGCATAGACGTCCTCCGGCGTGAAGCCGGCCTTGGCCTTGGAGGTGAGGCGCACCGCCTCCGTCACCGAGCCTTCGGAGGCCGGGCAGCGGTCCAGGATACAGGTCTTGTCCAGGTGGACATGCGTTTCCACCAGGCCGGGCACCAGCAGGCAGCCATTCGCTGGGATGGCCTGCGCGTCCGCCTGTAGCCGGGGCGCGACCGCCGCAATGCGCCCGGCGGCGACGCCGACATCCACAGGGCCGGAGCCGTCGGCCAGCCGAGCGCCTTGCACGATCCAGTCCATCACGCTGCCTCTGTCCCTAAATAGTCCAGTGCCCCGGCCATCTCCGCCACCGGACCCACCCGGCCGATCCGCCCGCCAGCCAGCACGGCGCAACGGTCGGCGAGCGGCAGGGCCAGATTGGTCATCTGGTCCACCAGCAGCAGCGTCAACCCCTCGTCGCGCAGGCGGGACAGCGCCTCGAACAGCTCCTGCGCGACCGCCGGCGCCAGGCCCAGCGACGGCTCGTCCAGCAGCAGCAGCGCCGGGCGCGCGAGCAGGCCACGGGCGAGCGCCAGCATCTGCTGTTCGCCGCCCGAAAGCAGGCCGGCGGGCCGGTCCAGCAGCGGGCGCAGGCGGGGGAAGCGGTCCAGCATGGCGCCGATCTCCGCCGGGTCGAAGTCGCGCCGGGCCGTGGCGCCCAGCCGCATGTTGTCGCGCACCGACAGCAGCGGGAACACCTGGCGGCCCTCGGGCACCAGCGCCAGCCCGAGCCGGGCGACGGCGTGGGCCGGAGCCGGGGCGATATCGCGGCCGGCCAGCTCGATGCTGCCGCGGACCGGACGCAACAGGCCGCTCAACGCCCGCATCAAGGTCGATTTGCCAGCGCCGTTCGCGCCGATCAGCGCCACCATCTCGCCGCGGCCGATCGTCAGTTGGATGTCTTGCAGGACAGGAACGCCGCCATAGCCGGCCTGCAAGCCGTCGATGCGCAACAGCGTTCCGCCGGGCGTCGCCGCCGGCCGCGGCGGATGGGCGACCCCGGCACCGAGGTAGGCGGCGCGCACAACCGGGTCCGCGCGCACCTCGGCCGGGTGCGCCCGCGGCGATGACCCGGCCGGCATCCAGCACGACCAGGTGCTCGCAAACGCCCATCACCAGGTCCATGTCGTGCTCGACCAGCACGACGGCGACGCCGCAGGCGGCGACTCGGCGCAGCACCGCGGCGAGCCGCTTCGTGTCGGCCGCATCCAGCCCGGCCGCCGGCTCGTCGAGCGGCAGCACCGCGGGCCGCGTCGCGAGGGCACGCGCCAGCTCCACCAAGCGGCGGTCCGGGTGCGGCAGCCTCGCGCAGGAGGTGGACATGGCGCCGTCGTAGTTGACGAAACTCAGCAGGGCGGCTGCAAGCGCCGGGTCCGCTCGGCCGCGCCAGCGCCCGCGCAGCAGCCCGGTGCGCACGCAGTCGGCCACGCCCATGTCGCCCGGCATCTGCGCCGTCTGGAACGTGCGGGCAACCGGGCCGTCGGCGCGCACGCTGCCGCGGTCGATGCGGGCAAAGCCGGTGATGCCGTTCAGCAGCGTGGTCTTGCCGGCGCCGTTCGGGCCGATGATGCCGGTGACGCGGCCAGGCTCCGCATGGAGGCTCACGCCGTCCACGGCGCGAACGCCGCCGAACGCGATGCCCAAACCGTCGACGCGCAGGCCAGCCGGCTCGGCACGGTGCAGGAAAGCAGCGATGTCGCCCGCTTCTGCCGGCTCGGGCGCGCGGCGCGCGGGCAGCAGTCCAGCCAGGCCGCGCGGCGCCAGCCACAGCACGGCCAGCAGCCCGGCGCCGAACACCAATTGGCGGTACTCCGCCAGCCCGGCCAGCAGCTCCGGCAACAGTCCAACCAGCACGGCTCCGGCGAGCGGCCCCACCGTGCTGCCAGCGCCGCCCAGCATCACGACGAGCAGAAACAAGATGGACTGCGAGAACGGGAACGAGGACGGGGCGATGAAGCCCGTCAGCCCCGCTTGCAGTCCGCCGGCCAGGCCGGCCGCCCCCGCCGCGAGCACGAAGGCGGCCGTGCGCACCGGCAGCGCCCGTATGCCGACGCTGCGCGCCGCCGCGGGCGCGGTCGCCACCACGGCCATCGCCAGCCCCAGCGGCGAACGGCGCAGCCAGTCGAACCCCGCCAGCCCGGCAGCGCAGCACAGGCACGCCAGTACGGCCGTGCCATTCACGCCGAATGGGCCGGGGATGCCGGCAATGCCGGATGCGCCGCCGGTCAGCCCTCGCCACTCGGTGCTGGCCGCGTCGACGATGAAGCCGAACGCGATCGTCACCATCGCCAGGTACGGGCCGCTGACGCGCAGCGCCGGCAGCGACAGCAGGGCCGCGACGGCCAAGGCAACGGCGGTCGCCACCGGCCATGCCAGCAGGAACGGCCACCCTGCCACCGTCGTCAGCACGCCGACGCCATAGGCGCCCAGCGCGAGGAAGCCGCCCTGGCCCAACGATATTTCGCCAGCCAGGCCCAGCAGCACGTTCAGTCCGGTGCAGGCCAGTGCAGTCGCCGCCATCAGGCCGATCAGGAACGCATAGTAGCCCGGCAGCAGCAGGGCGGCGGCACAGGCGACCGCAAGCACGGTGCCGGCGGCCAACAGCCTCACACCCGGACGGCCCGGCGCCGGGTGAACAAACCCTCGGGCGCCAAGGCCAGTGCGGCGATCACGGCAGAGAAGGTGACGATCTGCGTGCTGCCAGACCCCAGCATGGTGGTGGCGCAGGCCTCGACCAAGCCGTAGGCCAACCCGGCCGCCACCACTCCCCAGGGCCGGGCCAGGCCGCCCAGGATGGCGACCGCGAACGCCTTGATGCCGAACAGCGTGCCCATGTCGTAGGCGACGTTGAACAGCGGCGCCACCAGGATGCCCGCCACCCCGGCCAGTGCCGCGGCGACCGCATAGGTCAGCGCGACCAGCGTCGTGACGTCCACGCCCATCAACCGGGCGGCGTCCGCATTCTGCACGGCGGCCCGCAGTTGCAGGCCGAGCCGGGTTCGCGCTAGCGCCAGTTGCACCAGGGCGGCCAATCCTAGCCCGACGACGGGAATGACCACCTGCAGCGGGAATACGCCGGTATCGCCGACCACCCAGGGATCGTCGGCCAGGACGGAGGGTAGGGACCTCGGCTCCTTGCCGAACACGGCCATGGCGGCATTGTCCAGTACGATCCCCAGCGCAACGCTTGCCATCAGCCACGCATTGGAGCCGCGGCGCACGAAGGGGCGGATCGCCGCCCGCTCCACGACCAGGCCCCAGGCGGCACACACCGCAAGAGCCGCCACAACCGCCAGCGGCATCGGCCAGCCGGCGCCGACAGCCGCCATGTGGACAAAACGACGGCTCCCAGCATCAAGGAGGAGCCCTGCGCGAAGTTCACCGTGCCGGACACGGCGAAGGTCAGCGTGAAGCCCAGCGCGATCAGGCCGTACATGCTGCCCAGGCCGAGCCCTGAAACCAACGCGCCGAGGATCACCGGCGAAAGGCCGGCATCAACAAGGCCGGCATCAACCGGTGACCGGTTCGATCTGCTCGCCGTTGTAGCGGACCATCACGTAGTCCTTCTCGTCGAGCGCGTCGTGGTTGGCGTGGCTGAACGGCTGGTCGTAGGCCTTGATCAGCCCGTCATAGCGGCCGAGCGCCTCAAGCGCCTGCCGCACCTTGTCGCCGTCGGTGCTGCCGGCGGCATCGACCGCCATCGCCAGCAGCATCAAGGCGTCATACGCATTCGCCACGCCCACCGGCGGCACGATGTCGCCCACGCCCTTGATGTCCGCGTACTTGGCCTGCAGCGCTTTCGTGACCTTCTCGCCAACCGGCCCCTGCTTGCCGAAGAAGCTGTAGGTCTGGACGAAATGCACCCGCCCGGCCCAGGACCCCGCGAGTTCCGGGAAACGTCCGCCGCTGATGCCCCAATGCGAGACGATCGGTGCCGTCCAGGCGGCGCGCTGCATGGCCTTTATCACCTGCGCGGCGGGCGCCGCGTTGCCTACCAGGATGATCGCGTCCGCACCCTGGCTGCGCAGGCGCTGCAACTGGGGCGCCATGTCCACGTCCTTGTCGTCGAACTTCTCCATGCCGGCCAACGTCAACCCGGCGGCCTGCGCGGCGGCGGTCAGCCCGGCGTTGTTGCTCTCGCCCCAGCCGTTGTTGACCAGCATGAGGCCCGGCTTCTTGGCGCCCATCGTTCCCGCTGCATGGGCGATCAGCCGCCGGTCCACCAGCACGTCCACTGCCGACACGCGGAAACAGTAGTTCGGGTCCGCGCCGTTGCGGGTGATGTTGGTCGCCGCGGCCCAAACGCCGACGAACGGGACCTTCGCCGCGTTGACGATGGGCACGATCGCCTGGCTGACTGGGCTGTCGATGCCGCCGAACAGGGCGGCCACGCCCTCCCGGTCGATCAGCTCGCGCGCGGCGGTCTGCCCCTTGGCCGGGTTGCTCTCGTCGTCGCGCCGGACCAGGGTCAGCGGACGGCCCAGCACGCCGCCGCGGGCGTTCACCTCGTCCATGGCGATCGTCAGGCCGCGCGTGATGCCCTCGCCCGACTTGGCGGATTGGCCCGACAGCGCGGCGACCAGCCCCAACCTCACCGGCTCGGCGGCGCTTGCCCGGGAGGCCCGGGCCATGATGGCGGTCGCTGCCAGCAGGCCGGCTCGGCGACGGGACAAGGCGATGAGCATTGCGGGGTTTTTCAACTTAATGGCAACTTGTCGTTGGAAACAGTCGTCGAGGATGTTTGCAAACGTTGTGCCAGCCACCGTTCTCCGGCGGCTGACCGAGCGCTGGACGGTCGTGTCCCGGTCGGCGGCGGCGTCCACGATCATGCTTTGGCCAACGGCCATAGCCCCGCAAGCGCCGTGCCGTGACTAGGCGCTGCCTGGCCGCATTCCCGCCTGCCAACCTCGGCAGGCCAGGGCTTGGAGCTATAGTTCGTCGATCAGGCTGACATGCGCGGCCACGATCTGCCAGCCTTCGGGAAAGCGGACCCAGGTCTGCATTTGACGCCCCAGCTTGCCCGGTGCCGTGCTGCGGCGGAACAGCGTCGACGCCACCGCGGCATCCCGTCCATAGGTCGTGATGACCGTGCGCGCTAGGCTTCGCGCCAGGCCCGCGGATGAGCGGGCGCTGCGGAACGCCGCGACCTCATCAAAGCCATACAGGTTCTCCGCCATCCCATAGCGAATCGTCTCGGAAGCGCAGCGGAACAACGCATTCAGCGTTGGTATGTCGTTTGCTGAGAGTGCAGCTTCATAGCGGGCGAACGCTGCTTCCATCTCCGCCCGAACATCTGGGATGTCTATGTCCATGGTTTCCGTAGCTCCATCCGGCGAACATGCACGCGCGGAAGGCAGGCCTTCAAGGAACCGTGTCAAGGGGGTATGCCACAGAACGGGCCTCGACTTTGCCCATATCACCGGCCTGTGAGGTCAGGCGCGTATCCAGAATGCTGGCTCGTCGGCGATGAATGCGAGGGCATCGTTGAGCGGCAGGACAGCGCCGAACGGCCCAGCAGGCCCCCAA
>JAABUP010002710.1_pt1 | contig 33343 bp, 37 predicted proteins | sample 5559201 | NCBI WGS metagenome assembly JAABUP01 (sample SAMN10711887, study PRJNA513373) | rock metagenome | isolation source: Antarctica rocks | place: Antarctica
AGGGCGAGAGTTGGGTGTCCCCGCTTGGCCCGCCGCGTCCTAACGGCCCGCTCGTGCCCCCCGTGTTCATCGACGGCCACGATGAGGACACCGCCCCCGACGCCGGCCCGTTGACCACCGAGCACGAACCGACACATGCCCACGAGGCGGGCGAGGCATCCGACGCTGGTGGCGTCGATGAGGGTGCGGACGAGGATGGTGACGACGACGCGGCGGAAACTGCTGGCGCGCCCGGCGTCCTGGGGCTGTCGGACGACGAGGAGAGAGAGTACGCGCAGGACTATGCGCTGACGGAACGCTAAACCCGTCGCCTAGCGCGACGACAGGGCCGTGGAAGGGCGACGGGTGCGACAAAGCGCCACCTTCCACGGCCCTTCTTCATGCGCTCTCGCGCCCTCTCAGCGCCTCGTGGCTAGAGGCGCCTATCGTCGCGCTCGTCGCGGCCGGTGTGCCGCCCCACGCCCTGCCCATGACTCGGCGTGTGCTCGCGCTGGTGGCTCGGCTCTCCCTGGCGCTCCTGGCGCTGCGCGGGCTGGCGCTGGGCATCGTTCCAATCCTTGCAGCCCGTCGGCGGGCGATCCCGCACGATGGCCTCGGCGCGTGGGTACGCCTCCTGGACACGCTTCCACAACGTTGTCCCGCCAGCGTCGTTGTCGAATGAGCAATGGACCAATGCATGCCGGGCGAGCCCCTCGTCGATCTGCCGCCGTGGCAACTCTCCGTGCCCATCGGTCGAGGCGAACGTCATCTCGTGGCGATCGCCTGCCGCCAGCAAGAGCGCGGCGCGGCTCAGCGCGTCGATGGGCGATTCGGTGATGTAGACCTGGGGCGCGGCGTGCATCTCGGCCTTGCCGACGGTGAACGAGAAGTGCCCCTCGTCGCGGCGCGTGCCGGCGGCCAGGCCCTTGAAGTCGGAGCTGGGCGCCGTCCCCCGCAAGGACGCGCCCACGGCCTGGCCGTCTTCATCAGATCTGATGAAGACGGCATTACTCCGGGCATCGGCGTAGATCGCCCCCCGGTTGTGCAGGTCATCGACGAGCGCGGCCGGGAGCTGGCGCTGCTCAACGAGGTAGACCCGGACCCCTGGCCAGCGCGCCTCGTCCGGCGCCGGCGCATGGAAGGGTGGACGCTCCGCGCGCTCCACGATCTCCTGGGCCTCCGTATGGGCCTGGCGCGCCCCGTGCCACGTCGCCGCGCCGATGGCCGCCTCGGCGCCGTGTGTGTCGCGGAGATAGGCTACGGCCGCGCGGTAGTCGTAGCCGACGGCGTGCATCACGAGGTCGATAGCTCCGCCGCCGCCCTGCCCCCGATCGTGGTTATAGAAACGCTCGCCGGTGAGGCTGATGTGCTCGCCGTCGAGTCGCCACTTGGCGTGGTTGTGGCGGTCCACCTGGCCGCCCAGGCGCTCGATCACGGTCTCCAGGGGCACGGCCCGGACCTGCGCCGCCAGCGCCTTGTAGTCCTCTCTCAGCGCGGTATGGTCGCGCTCTAACTGGCGCACCTGGCCCTGCAGCACGACGATGTTCGCCTCGCCCTTTGCGGCCAGGCCCTCGTAGTGCTGGGCCTTCACCAAGGCGGTCGCCGCGGCCTCCAATGCCGGCGCGACCCGCTCGGCAATGCGCGCCTCTTGCTCGCCCGCCCACCGTTCGGGGTTAGGCACGATCCGGCCGGGGCGCTCGATCTCGATGTCCTGGCGGGCGATCTCCGGCGCCGGCGTTGGCTGCTCAATCTTGGCATACCACTCCTTGATCGTCTCGTGGACGGCCACGCTGCCCTTGACGCCGCGCTCCAGGCCAAGCGGCTCCATGGCCCGCGCGTAGCTGTCCTGCATCGCCCCGAGCTTCTCGCGCCCCCCGGTGTAGGTGTAGGCGCTCAGACGGCCGGCGTCGCTGATAGGGACGGCAAGGGCCTGGATATGAGGCGTCTGCTCGTCTTTATGCAGGACGGCGGCGACGATGTTCTGCGCGCCATACCGCTCGCGCAGCCACGCCATGCTCCGCTCCGTCCAGTCGTCGAGGCGCGCCGCCCGCTCGCCGGCGTCACCGTGCTGATAGAAGTCGCGGCTCGCCGTCATGACGTGCTCGATGGCCAGAACGGCATCCGAGCGGATCATCGGCACGGCGTCGAGGCGACGCTGCGCGTCGGCCATCCAGTCGCCCGACCCGACCAGGCGCACGTTCTCGCCCAGGCGCTCGGCGTCGGCGTTGGGCGTGTCGCGGGTCCGCTCGTTGTGCTTGCCCAGCGCCCCGATCTCGCCCATCGTCTTGAGCTTCGCCACCCGTAAGATCGCGTACATATCGCGCCCGCCTCACCCCTTCTTTTTCCAGTGGATCGCCCCTCTGTGCGTCGCTGCCGCCAGTGAGGGCACGGCGTGAACGGAGGGTCGCGGAGGGAGGCCCCCCAGGGCCGAGCGGAGAGACCTGTAGTGGGTACAGGTCTGCTGCGCACACCCCTACGTCAGCCTACACGCTCGCGGCGGGCAGTCGCAAGCGGGGCGCGGCTATGTGGGCCGGGGGGTCGTCCCGCTCGGCGTGTTGCCGCGCGCGGTCATGCAACAGCCTCGTCGAGCAACGGGTCGCGGAGATTGTGCAGCGAGCCAGCGTAGACCAACAGTTTACGGGGATAGAGGCCACCGGCGGCTAGGTCTACGACGATGATGCAGCGACAGCACACCTTGAGCAGCCTCTAAACCACTGCTGACTTGACACCGCACACCTACCGCCAGTACACTGACTTCAGTGGATTATGTTGTATCCACATGAATACTAAAGTATTAGTGAGGGTATGAGGGTGGCATTAAAGATACAGTTTAGTGCGGGCGAGGTGGAGGATGAGATCGGCGCACGCGCCATACAGGGGCGTGAATCGATCGTGGCCAAGCGCGACCTGCGGCGCTACTATAGCGTGTTGCGGCGTTCGCTCCCCACGTTCACGATTGGAGAGGCGCGCGTCATCGCCTACGCTGTCACGGAAGCCTCTGCTCCTGGGCCAGGGCGGCACGGGCGTGATGACGAGGACGGGTATCATGTTGTGCCGGCGATGCTGTGGGCCTATGTCGCGGACATTAAAGAGAGCATGGAGCGCGAGCGCGCGGTGACGGCAGAGAGCTATTCCCGCCTCAGTGCGCGCTCGACTCCAAATGGGCGCGCGGTTCTAGAAAATGCCCAGCGCAGCCGCGTGGACCCGTTCCCCCACGCGGAGGTCAATGTCGACGCTCTTGTTGCCCGGCTGCACTTACTCACCTTCGCCGAGGCCGTGGCCGTGGTCGATGCCGTCGAGCGCGTGGCATCGGAATACACCGACGAGGACGGAGGCTTTGAGTTTGACCCGCCGTACATGGGCTTCAGTTTCACGGAGTTGACGAGCGTGGGCCTCGTCGCGACAGGCGACCAGGCGTTCGATGTGATCGCCTACCGCTACGAACCCGTCGACCTCGGGATCGATCCCGACGGACCTGACCGCGCCCCAGAGTGGATCGAGCGTCTCGAAGAGATAGCTGCTGGCCCCTTCCGCGCTGAAAAGGACGCCAGAGCCGCAGCCAAAAAGATGCGCGCCGCCGAGGGGGACGGGCCACACCGCTTTGTCGTCCGCGACACGCGCGACCGTGACATGCTGCAGGCGGCGCACCCGGAAGAGGAAGCGGCCGTCGTCTAGGCGGCTTTTAACAGAACTGGGGTTCTGTATACTTCGTGTACTAGTCGTCGGCGGCGTGGGGTCGCTCAGTGGCACAGGTAGCGACGGATAGCGCGGGATGCGCGATAGCACGCGAGACAGAGGTGTGGATAATGGTCGAGCAATCGCGAGCGCTGGTGCTGCACGACGGGCGCGGGGCTCCGCCTCTAGACCGCATGGCGGGGTGGTCGGAGATGCTGCCCGATGCGCGGCGGCGCCGCGCCATGGCTGCCGCGCTGGCGCACGACACAGACGCGTTGTGGAGCCTGACCGACGCCTACCTCAGTCTCAAGGGGCGCGCGGGTGTCAAGACATCCAGGGGCACGCGGACGCGCTACCAGGGGGCCATCGCCTTGCTCGTCGTGGACTGGCGCGCCGTAGACATGATTGACCCAGCCGGCGATGCGGGCGAGACGTGGGTGAAGTCTCTGGAAGCGGGCACGCGCGGGCGTGGGGGCTACCAGCCCGCGACGGTCAAAGTGTATCTGGGCGCGGCGCGGCTGCTCTATCGGGCCTTGCGGTGGGCGAAGGCAACGACGGCCGATCCCTTCGCCGACGCGCACGCCCCGCGCGATAGCACGGCGGCATGGGAGAAGCGCGCCGCCTACGGTCAGGAGGAGGTGGCCGCCATCCTCGCCGTCATCGACCGCCACGAGGCCGCGGGCGGCCCGGCCGCGCAGACCATGGCCCGCCTGGACCGCGTGCTCGTGCTGCTCGGGGCGCACGCCGCCCTCCGCGCCAGCGAGATGCTCGCGCTACGGTGGAGCGATGTGAACATGGCCACGAAAGAACTTGTCGTCACTCATGGCAAAGGCGACAAGACGCGGACGGTCGTGCTGTCGAAGGGGCTACGGGGCGCGCTGACGGCCGTCCCGCATGGCGTCCAGGACGAGTACGTCTTCCCCTATCGCACGCGCCAGGCGGCCTGGTATCGCATCAAGCGCCTCGCGGAGGAAGCCGGCGTCGCCGAGCGCGGGCTACACAGTTTGAGGCACACGGCTGGCACGCGTCTTTATGGGCAGACGCATGACCTGCTCCAGGTCGCCGCGCAGTTGGGGCATGCCCAGGTTGAGACGAGCCGGGCCTATGCCAAGCGTGATCGGAGCGAGCTGCATCAGTCCGTGGGAGAGTGGGCGTGAGTGCCGACGCGTCCAGTGCTGCCACCGCACCGTTCGTGCCCGCGTTCACTTTCACATCTGACGAGCGCGCCGCACAAGATGCGCGCTTACATCCCATCATTGCCGAGCTGTGGAAGGCGGGCGGTATTACGTGGTGGCGCAACGGACCAGAGTTTCAAGCTCTTCATCAGCGCTGGCTAACTATGTTCAGCGCCGCTGACTTGAGGGTTATCCCCGACTATTTGAATATGGTGGTCGCCATAGCGACCACGGCGGCCGGCCCTTTTGTTCCCGTCGATCTGTGGCCAAGTGTGCCACCTTCGGTCAAGCTATCTCCCGAGGGACGCCTGGCGTTTCAGGTCATCACAAACACGATGCGGGAGGGCGCTGGGGTGTTTACTTCCGGCAAGGTGCGCCGGAACAAGCACTACGCCTTACTCATCGCCCATATGCTCTGCTGGCCCGAAGAGATACATACCGGCGCCGATCTGCTGCCCGACTGCTACCCGTGGCCGTTCGTTATCAAAATAGATGAGGAGGGCACTCCTCGACTCGAACGGCAAGACGATATTCGAGGTGAAGGCTGGGGCATTGCCCAACGCATTGAAACCGCCCTATTTGACGAGGCCCGACAGGCTGATCCTCTCCCCTATGGAACACATCCGGCGACCGAGTCCCGGCGCGGTGAACGGTCTGACAGACGGCTATTGGCCGGCGAGGTTGCCTATCGTCTGCGTCAGGAGGGCGTCGGCCTCAAGGTGATCAGGACACACCCCGAGTTCGTGGCCGCGCTGTCAGCTCCCGATGGCTCCATCGTCGGGAAGCCAGATACGGCCGATGGTGTGTGGAAGATCATGAATGCGTATCGACAGGCGCACAATCTGGCGCGGCCACGGCCCAGATCACCTACACAGGGTGAGCAAAAATTGCCAAAAACGTCGGAGAGGTATTTGCGGCAGTTTTAGCCCCTTGCACTGCCAAAAACAAGCGGTACACTGCGGATAGATGTACAAACTCCTAGCGATGTAGACAACCAGGCAAGAGAAAAAAGGGAGGCGAGATGGTCACGACGCAGGGGCACGCGCCCATCGCGGTTGGGGTGCAAGAAGCCGCCAAACTCGTGGGCACAGCACCATCCACAATCAGAACGTGGTGCTCTATTGGTGAGTTGCCGGCTCGGAAAGTTCGGAAAGCGTGGCTCATTCGGCTCGACGAGCTCGACAAGCTGACGCGGGCTGAACCCAAGAAAGAGGAAACAAACGCAGTGGTGATGGCATCGTAAAAAACAGAGAGCGCGCTCGTCGATCCAGTCGCCAAACTCGTCCCGGCGGCGCGCTCACCACCAGACGCACGCAAAGCAGAGTTGCCATGCGGATGCGTTCGCTTAATAGGATACACCAGTTTGGTGGCTTAACAAGGCTAAATTGGCCCCGGATGCCCGCGCCGGTTCTCGCGGGTAGGCAAAAGGCCGGTCTCACTCGAATCTTGGCGGAAGAAAGTGAGCCGGCCCTTAAATGGAACCGAGGAAACGCATGTCCGCCGACATCATACCACACGCATCCGTCGTAACGCGAGGGGGCGCCCAATGAGCGCCCAGGCACGCGACAACAGCGAGGCGCCCAGCGCGCCCGCATCCGAGTTCATCCCCTGCCGCGATCTCTCTCACAAACTAGCCGCCGTTGGCATCCCCTCCATTGTCATCCCGCCTAACCGCCAGAAGGCCCCCACGCGTGCATGGGCGGATTATCAAGACCGCGTCCCGACGACCAAAGAAATCAATGACATGTTCACGGTTGGCGACGGTATCGCGTGGATTATGCGCGACGGTCACGAGGTGATCGACTTCGACGACGGCGCGTTGGTTCCGGTCTGGCGTCTCCTCGTTGAAGAGGAATGCCCCGGCCTGGTTGACCGGCTCATCGAAATCGAGACACCTGACAATGGCCGGCATTACTCGTATCGTTACCGGCCCGATGGCGAACAGGACCACAACCAGAAACTCGCTGAAGAGTTGCGGCCGAACGATGACGGGGTCCTAACCCGCTATACCCTTATCGAAACGCGTAGCCGTGGTGGGTTAGCCCTCCTCCCCGGCTGCCCGCCCGCCTGTCACCCATCGGGGCGGCCCTACGTCCTGCGCCGTGGCAACCTGCTCGACGTGCCCATCATCACCGACGACGAGCGCGACACGCTCCTCGGCTGTGCGCGGCAACTCGGCACGTATCGGCCGGAACCTCGGCCAGCGACGCCCCGGCGTGAACGCGCCGCCGCCAGCGGGCAGGGCACGCGGCCTGGGGATGAGTACGCCGCCGCCGTCACCTGGTCGGAGATTTTGGAGCCCGCGGGCTGGCAGGGCGCGGGCTCGAAGGGCGGCACGACGCTGTGGCGTCGCCCCGGCAAAAAGCGGGGCATCAGCGCGACCACCGGCCACAGCGAGTACGATACGTTCTACTGTTTCACGTCCAACGGCGGCGTCTTCGAGCCAGGCGAGTCGTACTCGAAGTTTGGCGCGTACGCCACCCTGGAACACGCCGGGGACCATAGCGCCGCGGCGTCTGCCCTACGGCATCAAGGGTACGGGCAAGACCTGCGACGCCACGAGGAGGACCTACCGGGCGGTGGAGCCTGTCGCGGCGGTGAGGAGAGCGCCGAACCATCCGAGCATAAAGATGAAGAGGGCGCTGACTTCTTCGCTCACGCAGATGGCGCGGGGATGGTGAGCGTTGATGCGCGCGTGCTGGCCAAATTGATGGAAGAGGCGGGCGCGGCGTGCCGCCTACGACGGCGCTATAACCGCTTGCGGGCCATTTTAGCAGACCCGGTGATGAACGACGGCCAGAAGCTGGTCGCTGTCGCACTGTCCGCCCACCTGCCCGCGCCTGTCGCTGGCGAAACTCCCCCGCCCCAAAAAGTGTGCGCGGAAACGATCGCGCGCCACCTGGGGGCCGTCGAGTTACCCCAGAAGGACGGCTCAAAGCGGTTGACCAAGGTCAACACCGTGACCAAGAACCTCGCCGACATTGCCACGCTGGGCGTGTGCTCACGCGACGAGGTGAAAGAGCCACGCGTCATCCCGCTGAGGGACAATCGCGGCAAGACGGTTGAGACAACGATCCTGGTCAAGAGCTTCCACTATCGTGACGACGGGGTGCTACCGGGTCAGCGCATGACCAAGGAAGAGGCCCAGGACATACCCACGCGCACCAAGACCCTGCGCGACAAGCCGCCACGCTGCGCGCATTGCTTCAGCAAGAACCTGAAAACGCACGCCCATATCTGCCTCGACTGCAACCACATTTCCAGCGACGTGGATGCCGTGCAGGCCGGTCAGTCTATCGAGAAACAAGCGAACGGTTCTTTCGTGAATACCGAGACAGGAGAGGTGATCGTCCCCGGCGTCGTGCCCGAACCCTTCGAGCCGGCCGCCATGGGGGGTGCCCCCGACCCGGATCACACATTGTGTGATACCGCTCCCATCGCCGCATCCGGGGGCGGTGATCGTGAGGCAGACGACCCCGGATCACACATTGTGTGTACTAAGGTACGTCCTCTTCGGGATCACACAATGTGTGATCCGGGTTGCTCACCCTCTCCGAGACAAGGGGAGCCAGTGATGGAAGCCCGTCTAAGGCCCTGCGCCGGTGGCTGTGGCGCGTTGACGCCCCACGGGTGGGAGTGCAAGGCGTGCAGGGGACGCCCCCCGCAACCAGCGCCCGTGCCGCAACACACACCGGATAGCTCCACAGGGCGGGAGGAGGTGTGGGCATGACCGCCGCCACTCTCGCCCTGCCGCCCCGGCCCGCGGAGCTATCCTCGATCACACCAGGGGCGGTTCAGGTAAAATTACCTGAACCGCCCGCCCCGCTGGCGGTGATTGAACCTGGCCTCGTCTCGGTTGACGTTGACCCGGATGCCACCTACATCGCCGGACGACTGCGCGACGTAGACATGGCCAGGGCTACTCGTATCCTGGCGTACCTGCGCGAGCGCGGCGTCCTGGTCACGGCAAGCGCCGATGAGATCCTGCTGGTCATCGCGCGGCCAATCGCACCTGAACTACTTGCGCGTATCACCGCCAATGCCGCGCTGCTCCGGGCCTACATGGCGTGCCCCCAGTGCGGGCGTCGGCACAGCCTCAGTCCCCCGTCCGGGTGGTGTTGGCCCTGCGCGGAGGACGCGCGCCTCGGCGATCGTGGCCCGTGCGCCTTTGCCAAGCCCGACATTCATGACCAGGCCGCAGCCGACGGTACGGCGGACGCCGAGACCCAGGAGGAGAATTAGCCATGCTGTACGCACCAGCCGCGCCCATAGCCCGGCCCGCGCCCGCCGGCGTGCCCCGCTCGCCGGGGCGTGAGCCCTCCCGCTACCAACAGGCCATCTACGACTGGGTCCGCTCTGGTAGCGGGGATGCGCTGGTCGATGCGGTGCCCGGATCAGGCAAGACAACCACGCTCGTCGAGGCGTCCGCGCTCATCCAGGGTGATGGTCTCTTCGTGGCGTTCAATCGCCATATCGCCGACGAGTTGCGGGCGCGTCTGCCCGCGGCGATGGACGCCAGCACGATTCACGCGTTGGGGCTCAAAACGTTGAGCCGGGCGGGCCTGCGCCCGGCGGTCACGTCGGATAAGTACCGGCGCCTGGCGCTGGCGTACTACACCGGCGACCGTGGCCTCGACAGCAAGACGGCGCACGACCTCGTTGACCTGGCGCTGCCCGTCGTGCGCCTGGCGCAACTCACGCTCACGGACCCGGCCGACGTACGGGCGCTGTGGTCGATGGCGGGAGACTACGACCTGGACGTGACGAGCTGGGAGCAGGTCGCGCCCGCGATCGCGCCCATCCTGGAGCGCGGCGTCGCGTCGCGCCAGGCGACCATCGACTTCAACGACATGGTGTGGCTGCCCCATGTGCTGGGCCTGACGCCCGCGCGATACGAGTGGGTCATGGTCGATGAAGCGCAGGACCTCAACGCGGCGCAGCGTGAGCTCGTCTTGCGGGCGCGCCGGCCCGGTGGGCGGGTGATCGCCGTGGGCGACTGTCGGCAGTCGATGTACCACTTTGCCGGCGCGGACAGTAGCGCGATGGACCGCATCGCCGCGCGCACCGGCGCCACGACGCTCCCGCTGTCCATCTCGTATCGCCTGCCCCGTAGCCATGCCGCGCTCGTCAACAGCGTCTACAACACCGTTGAGGTCCCGCCGTGGGCCATTGAGGGCACAGTGGAGGCGATGGACGAGGACGCGGGGCTCGGGCTCATCCGCATCGGGGACATGGTGTTGTGCCGCCTCAATGCCCCGCTGGTCGCCATGGCCTATCGGCTCATCCGCCGTGGTGTGCCCGTGCGCGTCCGTGGGCGGGACATTGGGACGGGGCTTGCGCGCCTGGTGCGCAGCCTGGAGAAGCAGCCCGGCTTTACCGTGCGGGGCTTGCCCGATGCCCTCGCCGCCTATGTCGCGCGGTTGGAGCGTGAGCAGCGGGACGCCGGCGGGAGCGATGCGCGGGTCGCCATGGCCATCGCCTCGGCGCAGGACCGCGCGGCGACCATCCAGGTCATTGCCGACGCCACGCGCCCCCACGATACGGCCGCGCTCAAAGAGGCTATCCTGGCACTATTCGCGGACGAGGAGGGGCGCTACGTGTCTCTCTCGACCGTCCATAAGGCGAAGGGGCTGGAGGCCGAGCGTGTGTGGATTGTCGCGCCGGAGAAGATGCCACATCCCAAGGCGACATCACCCCAGCAGCGAATCCAAGAGGAGAACATACGCTATGTGGCGTTCAGTCGTGCGAAAGAGGCGCTGTACTTCCAGCATGACGGCGCGACGGGGAGGGCATCATGAGCCGCTCTAACCCGGGCGTCACCCGCTTGCACAGTCGCCACGCCTTGGCCGATGATGGCACGCCGGCCATGACCTCTCGGTTCGAGCAGTTCATCGACGGGCGGAGGGTAGCGACAGCGGGCGATGCCCCCGACCGGCTTCCGACCCTGCCGCCGTTGTCCTTCGCCGAGGCGTGGGCCAGGCTGCGCGCCGAGGAGCCGCACCGAGCGGCGGCCGTCGTGACCACCGTCATCCATCGGTTGACCGTGCGGGACGCGGCCCCCGTCCTTAACTGCTCCTCGGCTACGGTATCACGGCGCAAGGGGGAAGGCTTGGCTGCGCTCGCCGTGTGGACGGCCCAGGACGTTGCAATTGTGGCGCGCCAGGTCTGTGAGCTAGCGGCATGATACACGCATGCTAATGTGATACACTACGTATGAGTCCATAATGGCATGAAGGGCGGTCGCGTATGCGACCGCTCTTTTTGTTATGCCGATGAGGGAGGGCAGGATGGAAACCGATGTGGATAGGGCGCTGATTATGCTGCCTGGCGGGTCGGCCTATCGGCCGCTGCGCCCCGAGCGAAAAGCCCTGCTTCAGGTGCGGATGAGCGAGACCGAGAAGGCGCGCGTGACCGAATTGGCGCGGCAGCACGGCTATGAAACGATCGCACAGTATGTACGTGACCGCACGCTAGGGCCGCCGCAGCCGGCGGCCTAACAGGAGCCATATATCGTGACTACATCGACGGCCGCCACGTCTGCAAGCGGCTTCGACGACGAGCGACGGCAGGCGCTACGAGAGGCCGCTACCCTCCGCGCCGATCGAGCGCGCGTCATGTCCCAGGTCGCCACGCTGGAGGGCCAGCTACAGGAGCTGGCGCAGCGTGGCCGAGAGCGACTGGGGCCGGCCGAGAATGTGCTGCGCAGCCAACTCGGCGCCCTGGGTAGCGCGGGTGCGGGTGCGGGTGCGAACCCATCGCTGGCCGAGGTCGAGGCGCTGGCGGTCGCAACCGTCGACTACCTCAGCTTGTTTCAAGAAGTCGTGTTGGCCGTTTTAGTCGTCACTAAGGTGCAGCTTACGGCTTGTGGCGAGCTCGTCGCTATCACGGACCGTGAGGTCGAGCTTAGGGCGCGTGCCCTGGTGGCCGCACAGAATGCCGCTTATGTCCGTGCCACGGACGGCCTTTCCGTCATCTAGATCCACGAGAGGGCGGTCACGTCTTCTCCTTAGCCCCTATCGTAGGACCCCACGATGAACGAGGACGCCGAAGAGGTATCCATCCCTCTTACCGTTGATACCGACCAGGCCGCCGCCAACATTGAGAAACTACAGTCGGTCGCCGAGTCCCTCGATTCCACGCTGGAACGCCTCCAGCAGCGGGCGGTCCAGGCGTTTAACTCCATTGGCATGTCTCTGAGCGGCCAGCCCTACCGAGCTGACAATTACGCACAAGTCGAGACCTTCAGCAAAGCCGTGGGGCCTGAGGAGCTGTGGGCACAATCGCCACGTTTGGGGCGGGCGATGGGGGAAGTCGACGTCCACCGTGATGAGGTCGCGGCGCGCGTCGGTCGCTTCGCCGACGCCAATCAGACCGCCGTCTCCACGCTCACCGGCACGGCGCTCTACAACGCATATCAGGGCTACACACCGCCGCCTGGGCCTCCCGCGACGCTACAGGCGCCACAGGGGACCGGGGCGACCGGAGGGGGCGCCGCTGCCGCTGCCGCGCTACCCCCGATAGGGGCAGGTGCGCCGCTTCCGGCCTCGGTCTCGTCGCCCACATCCACGCCCCCCGCGGCGGTCGATCCCCTCACGCGGCTGCGCGCTGATGCCGAGGCTCTTGACCCTCAGTTACAGACGCGCGAGTCTCACGCGACGCGGCTCTTTAACCAGTTAGCCCTGACGAGCGGGGATGGGCAGCCCGTGAAGGCCACGCGCTATTCCGATGTGCGACAGCACCTATCGGCCTCCACGCCCGAGCAGACCTGGGATCTTTCTCCCGCGCTGCATCAGGCCGTCGTGGGCGCGGAAGACCGGCGCGCGACCATTGGCGCCCGCGTGGAGCAGTTCGCCACGACGGCCGCATTTGGAGCGGTCGCCACGCCCGCCGGGGCCACGACATCACCGGCCCCAACGGCAACGCCCCCGCCTGCGGCCACCGCAACGCCCCCGCCTGCGGCCACGCCCGCCCCCGCTCCGGCGGCTGTCTTCGACGCGTTCAGTTCTTGGCTCGACGCGCAGCCGGCGCGCCCCTCGTCGTCGAGCATGCCCGCGATTCCGAACGCGTTCGGGACCACGGCCGCGCCGCTTCCGCTCGGCCTTGGTCTGGGTGGCGGCACGACGCCACAGGACACAGACCGGACCGCCACCACCTTCGCCGACAAGATATCGTCCGCGCTCACGCATTCGGGCGGTAGTGTGGCTGCTAGCTTGACGCGTGGGGCCTTTGACGCCGCCGGCATGGGCGCGGCTGGCGATGTCGTGTCTGGTCTGGCGCGCCCCGTCGCGGGGGCGCTGGGTGAACTGTTCGCGCCGGTCGCGGGGGTGTTGGCTGCGGTCGGCGTCGGCCTGGGGGTAAACGACCAATCGACGCGCCTACTCCGCGAACAGCGGGATATGGGCGCGTCCATCGGGACGACAAGCGGCGCGCAGCCCTCTCAAGAACTGGCCGCCGCTCAGAAGGTCGGATGGGATTACTTCGTATCCGAGAAGCAATCCGTCGCCGCTGCGAAGCAGATGGGTGACGCGGGCCTTGATAGCACGCAAGTCCCTGGCGCCCTGAGCAACGCCCTGGCGTTCTCGACCATGACCGGCATGGATCGGGGACAAGCAACTTCTCTGTCTACCGCGATGATGACGCAGGGTGGCCTGTCGGTGGATCAGGTCGCCCAGGCCATGCAGCGCATGGCCGAGGCGGCAAAGGCCAGCGGCGTGTCCGTTGATCGCATCACTGAGTCCATGAAGTCATTCCAGCACGCCGGCGGCTCCATGGCCCTAAATGTCAACGGGCTCGCCGCCGTCACCCATGAGGCTGGCCCCGGCATTGACACCGGACGGCTGCTTGGCCCCATCGCGTCGGCGACGGGTGGGCAGGCTATTCAGGCGATGGCGCTCACGGGCCTGACGCCCTCTCAATTCACGGCGATGCAGGGCGACGCGACCCACGCGGGCAACCCTGCGCAGATGTGGGATGCTATTGCGGGCGTCGCCAAACGCTATGACAGGGGGATGTACGGCACCCAAATCGCCGAGCAGATGCTCGGTGATTCGGGCCTAGTTGACTTCACGGGCATGAGCGCGCCGCAGAAAAACACGCTCGTCCAGAAACTCGTGGCGCAGGGGCCAAAGGCGGCCGAAGATTATGCCGCGTCACTCAACAAGAAAGAGGCCGCGCCTAAATCGACGGACGATTGGCACACGACGCAGCAGCGCGCCTCTCAGGCGTTTACCAGTGCCACCGACCAGGCAAAGATTCATGTGGAGCAACTGGGGGTGGCTGCCGCTGGCGCGGCGCTCCGCCTCGATGGCCTCCATGTAGACAACGCGCAGCAGGCGCGCGATGAACAAAAGTTGCGCGCGGCCCTGGCGCACCACGACGAGCCCGCGGCCAATAAGGCGCGTCTAGACCTCGTGCGCGACACGGCCCCTGGCGCCGGGTCACCAGACCCCACGAAAGCAGAGGCGTACCGTCAACGCCTGCTTGATTACCAGGCGCATACCGACCCGCTCGGCTATGCGTCTAACCCAGCCGCGGCCGGCACGATGGATGCGTCCACGGGTCGGGGCTTTGGCCCTATTCCCGAGTACCAGTTAAGCCAGTACCGGCAGAGTGGCCTCAAGGTGGGCGGGTCGTATCTCAACGCTGACACGTTCCACGACTACGAGATGACAGCGCGCCGAACGGGCGTTCCGTTGGCCGCCCTCCTGGCCATGGGGCAGGCTGAGTCAGGCTTTAATCCTGGCGCCATCCAGCGCGGCGGGAACGGGCGTGGCATCGCGCAATTTGACTTCACGCCCGGCACGAACGCGACGAACTCAGCCCGTTGGCTAGGCGAAGCGGAAAAGAAATTAGGATACGGCGCGGGTGAGGACCCCCGCCAGGCGGCGATGGACCCGCGCATCGCCACGATGGCTCAGGGCCTCTATATGGCCAGCCTCGGCCATGCCTCGCACGGCAATTTGCAACAGGCGCTCACGTCGTATAACGGGAGTGGCCCCGCCGCGCAGCAGTATGGTCACGATGTGTACGCTGCTACACAGAAGATTCAGATAGAGATCGGTGGCACTGTCACGCTGACACACCCCGATGGAAAGCCAGCCGGTACGGGGCAGGTCAAGCCGCAGACGCACACCATTACGCACACTATCAACCCCGGGCGGAAGCCCATCGCCCACCAGAGCTACGGGCCGACGGACAACACGCCGCCTGCGCCGCCACCCCGTTTTCATCGCTTTGGATAGGGCGCGCGCCGCAGGCTAGTCTCAACATTCAGAGGGGTAGACGGGGTGTATCGGCACAAGAGAGGATCGTGGCATGGCAGAGATGACCGACGCGCAGCGCCTGTTCCATTTTGTCGAGCGCGCCAAAAAAATCACCAAGAAGGCGTATTTCAGCGATGGGCGCCGCGTCTACACGTTCCGCATCAATCCGCAGACGTACAGCAATGAGAGCGAGGCGCTCCAGGTAGACGTACAGACGCTGGACGGGTACGGCCTGCTCGACTTCGGCGTGAAGCCCAACCCCATCACGATGCAGGGGTTTACAGGCATTGATGGACTGGACGGGCCTGGCGGCTTATGGGCGTTGGAATACTTCCGCCCGATCGTGGGACGGCCTAACAAGAAGATCATGTTCGGATATCCCGCGCACTTCAACGGTGTCAAGCATGGCTACCTGCGGCGCATGACCGACCGCATTACGGCCGACAAGCACCTCTACGCGCAGTACGATCTGCTGTTCATCGAATATGGCGCAAGCACGCACGCGCCAGCCCTGCGTACGCTCACGCCCCCTCTGTTGGCTATTACGCCCCCCCTACGCTAAGGAGAGCGGTTACAGTACATGGCGACTTTTGAGTTTCATCCCCAGTATGACATCACCCTGACTCAGCCGAATCCCCGGCGTGGGGTGCGCGGCCAGCCTGACTTCATCACCTGGCAGCTACGCACACTTGCCACGTTTCAGGGTTTGCTTGTCACGGCGAATGGGTCTAACCAGGCGACCCTCTCGTTCCACGACGCTGACGGCTCCCTGCTGGATCAGGTCGCCCCGCAGCCGATGAACGTCGTGCAGGTGCGTCTACCGAACAGGTGGGGCGTGTGGGGCACGGCGTGGACGGGCTTCGTGGACAGCGCGCACGAGATCCACGACGCCGAGGCCACGACGCGCACGGTCGAGCTCGTCTGCTCTGGTCCCTACAAAAAATGGGAGGTCACGCGCCAGTCGGCGGGTGATGTGCTCACATTGGCCTATGCATCCATGCAGAACATCGCGGGCGCGGAGGTCGTGCGGTACAGCGCGATGGCGGTCGGCTATGACCCTGCTAATATCGCGTTTGACCCGGTGGCCGACAGTGGCACGGGCCTGTACGGCTCGATTGCCGCCTCGACGATGATGAATCCTGACCAGCAGACGTGGAGCGCGCCGGTCCAGCAAATGCTGGCCAGCAGCGGCCTTGAGTTCTTTTTTGACGAGGACGGGCGCGGTCACTACCGGCGCGTCGGTTTCCTGGGCACGAGCCAGCGCAAAGGGCAGCCCCCCCCGCACATCCCGCGTATCGGGCGCGAGGACATGCTGCACGTCGATTTAGGCACGGGCGACCGTGGCGTGCTGACGCGCATCGAAGTCCGCTGGGGTCCATTTCCGTCGCTGCAAACGGCGGTCGTGGTGACCGCGCCATCGGGCATGTCTGACCAATTGGGCACACGTGCCCAGGTCATTCCCGCTCCCTGGCTCTTGTCGCAGGCAGGGGCGCAGTATCTCGCCTCCACGCTGCTTGACCAATACGCCTCGGGCGCGGCCACCGGGTCCGTCACGATCATTGCCAACCCCGACATTCGGGTGGGGACGGTGGTCGAGATACCGGACCCGCGTACAGGGGGCGGACACACACGCTACTACGTCAGCAGCGTGGCGTATCAACTCGTGTGGGGCTCAACGTGGACACAGACGCTTGGCCTGACGTACGGACGCGCGCCGGGCAACCGCTTTCCGTACGTTGGCGCCGTGGCCTACCCGCAACTGCGGGCGTCGGAGCATGACCTCCCGGGCTACGTCCCGTTGCTCGCGTTTGACCCTAACAACCCGCGCCGCGTGGTGTCACCCCTGCGTGTGGTGGCCCAACCGTCGCTAGCGCCCACTCAGGCCGCGTCTGCGGCCTTTCGGGTCGGCAGCGTGATCGAGCTGCGCACAACGGCGGCGGGCGGGCAATGGGTGGGGCCATCGCACCAGTACACAGTTGTTGCCGCATCATCGTCGCAGCAAGACCCGACCATCATCAACCTTGCGTCGGGGAGCGGGATAGCCTACGCGACGATCACGATGGACGGCTCGGGAGACACGAGCGTTGATACGAGTACCACTAGTGGCACGGGGGCAACGACGGGCACAGCGACGATGGGTAGTCCGTCCACACATGCAGCGGGCACGGGGACGCACCCGGCAGGTGGGACACCTCCGGCAGCGGTGCTCAACCCTGGAACGCTCCCCCTGCGCGCCCTGGCCGCCGCGCGGTCGCTCGCGGGCCAATCGTATAGAGGCGGATGCGCCGGCGAAGATTTTTGGGATTGTATTGGCGCCGTGGCGTGGGCATACAACGCGGTCGGCGTGCCCGCGCTGTTCCTGCCGAATTATCGTGGTCCTGGCCGCAACGCGGACACAGGGCCGGAGGGCGCTTTCAGCTACTTCCTGGGCCACGGCGCCCGCGAGATTGCCGTTGCAGACGCGCAGAAGGGCGACCTGCTCTTTATCTACATCAAGACGCTGGCGGACCAGCAGGGCTTCGCTCACATCTGTTGGCAGTGGGACCCCGGCCTGAACTTCGGGGCCAACAACCCAAACATGGGTATTTGCGTGTCTCCTATCCAGGGGTATCTCAGCGACTGGCCGGGTCAACCGAAAACACAAATCAATCGCGCCCTTGACCTGTCGAGGTACAAACCATGAACGACCTCGACGCCCTCATCGACCAGGCCCGCCAGCAGGGCTGGGCCGTCGAGCGCCGTCGGAGCGGGCATCTGATGTTCCGCCCGACCGACCGGACCATAGCGCCCATCGTCACGGCCTCGACGCCGTCCGATTGGCGCGGTCCGTTAAACCTGCGCAGCCAGCTACGGCGGGCGGGGTTGGATCTGCCGAGGACCTCCTGAGACATGAGAACACACGACGACGTGAATACTTGCCGATAGTTGTTGGAACTTGGAGGCGATATGGAACGAGAGACGTGCGCGGGGACGCGTAAGGATGGCACCGAGTGCCGCGCCCGGCGCTTGCCCGATAGCCGGTTCTGCTTCGCCCACGACCCCACGCTGCGCGACAAGCGCCACGAGGCTTACGCCGCTGGTGGTCGTGCCAAGAGCACGGAGGCCCGCCTGACCAAACTCATGCCCGCGTCGCTCAAGCCGGTCCTGGACCTGCTGATGACCAGTGTGTCGGAGGTGCATGCGGGCGATCTCGACCCCCGGCAAGCCTCGGCGATGGCGTCTCTTGCAGGGGCTATTGGCCGCCTGTATGAAACGGCGGCGCTTGAAGAACGGTTGGAGGCGCTCGAAAAGAGCGCGCGCTTTGGTAGCGCGCGTTAGCACCCGGACCCATAGGAGAACGCACGATGCGGATAGAACCACGGCTGCGATGCTTAGAGCAACTGCGGCGCAACCCCTACGCGAGCGACCCACGCCTCGGCCCGCTCCTGATGCAGCTACAGGGGGGGCGGTCCCTGCGCGATGTCGCCGACGGCGAGCTAGAACTCCTCATTGCATGGTCTAGGCACGACAACCCTGGCGTGAGCCTCGACGTGGCCAGCATGAGCGACGAGGAGCTAGAGCGGGCCGCGGATGGCGACGAGGCTGTCCTGGCCCGCTACCAGACAGCGCCCGGCCGTGGTGAGGGCGATGGGCGAGACGGCTTCGACGACGACCTCTAAAGATAGCAAGACGAACGACTAGCATAGGAGTACGACGACATGGCAAGACGACGAGGGCAGCACGCACAACTGGGGGCAATCGGCATGACAGCAGCGACACAGCAGACGACCGACGACCCCGCTGATGATGCAGCCCTACAGCGCATCCATAAGTGGGAGCGCGATGCGCGCGACGCCGTGCTGCAGAACTTCCGGTACCCACGCTGGCGGGTCTCATTGCGCGCGCCAGACGACGCGGCTCCGCTCTTTCGGCGTGTGAAGGCTGACCTACGCGCCCTCCACCAGCAGATCGACGCCGACTATCAGGCCCGCGTCCAGGACGCCCAGCGTCAGTACGCCAGCGGCGACGTGACGCCCAATCAGCGGTCGCTCCTCCTGGCCGAGGCCACGCAGGAACGCGCCACACGGCTTGCACGCGTCGAGGAGCAGTATGCGGGCCTCGACGAGGACGCGGCCCTTCAGCGCGCCCGTGACGCCGCAGAGGCGGCCCTAACGGAGACGTGGCGGGACGCGATCGCTACTTACAAGGCGACCCATCCCGCCTAATGAGAACGAACGACAACGAAAGGACGGACAGGATGACCCTACGCCAACAGAGTCCGCTGCCGGCGACGCCCGATGTGCTGGCCATGCCGGCGACCATGCAGGCGCGCGCCCACCAGATAGCTGCGGCGCGCGGCGCGCGCATGGAACAGCTGCGCGTCGCGGCCGAGGGGCGGCACGCGCAACGCTGTGCGGAGTATCGCACGCGCCTTATGGACGGTGACTGTGAACTCGCGTCCTACCGCGCCAGCATCGCCCAGAGCGCGGCCCAGCGTGACATCGACGTGGCCGACGCGCCCCCGCCGGTGGACCTTGGGCTGATGTCTGCCCGCGTTGAGGCGCGGGTGCTTGATGCCGTGGCGGGCTGGTGGAGCGACGAGCTTGACCGGAGCGCCCAGGCGCAACGAGAGTGGACACCAGCGCACAACGATGGCGCCGATAGCAACGAGACCGAGGAGCAGGGGGAGGCCGATGGTGAGTAATCGACAGAGCGCCGGCCTGGTTGACCTGACCGATGAGCAACTCGGTCAGGCCCTCGGGCTCCGTGCGGCGCCACGCCCCCAGCCGTCCCCGGTGTTGCAGTGGTTCGCCGTTAACCCCGGCCTGGTGACTTCACCCTCCGCACCAGAACCACCCCGTGGCCCGCTGCTACTAGTGACGCTGCCGGCAGGGGTGGAGTCCTTCCTTGACGCACGGCAGGCCACAAAGGCGCACGCGTCCGCGCAGGTCGAGGCCGACTTCCGACGGGCGCAGGGCAAGCCCGACTACCAACGCGCGCAGGTCAGGCAGAACGCCTGGGACGCACGCCACGATGCATTCGCGCGGATAGCTGACCGCTACGCATTCGATGACAGGGCGGTGGAGGACCGTGCCACCTTACGGGCGGCACAAGCGGTTGAGGCGGCGCATGCCGCGACGCTAGACAAGATCAGGGCACTGTACCCCGATTAGCCCACAGGAGACCATCGCCATGATTGACCAAGCAACGTTTTACCGCGAGCTGATGGGTCCGGTGCTCGCACCAGCAACCACCCCAGCCACACCCAGGACTGCCAACAGCAGCACTATCACTGGCGTCGTCGTCCGCGAGTCGGCCCACGACGGTCATCACCCGAACCGCCGTCGCGTTGTGTTCCTTCGGGTCGGCCAGGGCAATGCTCGCCACGGCAACCGCTACACCGAACAGGCCGCGCGGGCGCTCGTGGCAGAGATTCAGCGTCGCCCCAAAGTCTACCTGGGTCATGCCTCGGAGGCGGCTATCCATGCCGGCTCGGAACGCCATTTGGGCGACATGACGGCCGCGGCCGTGCGTGAAACGGTCCATTATGACCCTGCGACCAAGCAGGTCGTGGGTGAGATTGAGTGTTCGCCGGCCGCGCTCCAGGTCATCGACCTGGCCCACGCCGTCGGCGACACCATCGGCGTCTCCATCGAGGCCGTGGGCCAGCGCGCCAGTCATGGCAGTTCAGATATCGTGGGCTGGCTCACCTATCGCGGAGCCTGCCTGGTTCCCGAGGGCGGGGCGGGCGGGATGACCGTGCGCGAGGCCGCGACGACCGCGGCCTATAACGACGGATATACCTATGGATATGGAGAGACAACCATAAGCCCTAGCGAAGAGTTTTTGCGTGAGCTTTATGCCCCGCACGCACAAGCCGCTGCCCGCGCCGCCGCTGTGCGTGAGACTGCGGCCTCGGATGGCCCCTGGGATGCGCTCGTTCGTGAAACGTGTGCGGGACTCCGCGCCTATTATCCGCAGTTGACGCAGGGCGGGGCGTCGCTCATCACGACGCGCGCGAAGGAGACCTGGGACCCAGACAGTCTCGTGACCTGGGAGGAGACTGTCACGCGCGAGGCGTACGCCTACGTCGATACGTTGCCGCCACCCCTGGGCCGTGAGGGGAGCATTCAGTTTTTTGACGCGTTGATTGAGGCGAGGGGCGGTCGGTGATGAGCGAACGCACCGACCTCGCCTACGGCGGTACGTCCGTCCGCGTTGAGGGCACCACGCTTGGCGAAGTGCCCGAGCAGGGCATGACCTACAACAACGGCACGGGGACCGACCTCGTGCTCAATAATATTCAGCTCGTGCTCGTGCCAAGCGGAGCGCGCACAGTTGCGCCGGCCATCGCCACCCAAGCATGCCTCAACCATCGTGGGGTGCTGCTGTTCCTCAATGTGACGGCCTCGCCCGCTGTCGCAGCGGCGTCGCTCACGTTCAGGCTTCAGGCGATTGAGCCTGTGACGGGGACGGCGACCGTCGCCCTCCTGACCGGCGCGGCCATCGTCGCCAGCGCCACCCTCAACAGCGCCACGGGGTTGTACACCTACGCGCTGTATCCTGGCCTACCAAGTCCGGCGACGGCCGTAGGTGGCGTCACGATGGCCCAGAACGGCGTGCTGCCCCGCGTGTGGACGGCCACGGTCACACCGTCCACGACCGATAGCTGGACGTACTCTCTGGCAGGCGCAATGCTCCTATAAGCCACAGCGACACAGGTGGCCGCGATAGAAGGCGCTACGTGCACGGGGGCCAGGGCGTCGTAAGCCCTAAGGGGCGCTGGGGCGCGTCATGTGGGCGTGAGTGGCTCCGTACCCCACGAGGCCAAAGAGGCCCCCAGCATTGCGCTGGGGGCCTTCAGGACGGGGCGCGGCTGCCGCGCTTCGTCGTCTACGCTAGGGGCTGTAGGTGGGGATGGGCGTGGGTCGTGGGGCTGTCTGCCTGCGGGCGCCGCTTGGACCTGCCGCCGGCGAGCACGCGGACCCGTTGCTTGGCGCTCTGCCGTCGCCGCCGCCGCGCGTCGAGCTGCCGTTGATTCGCCACAGAGCGGGCGCACACGGGCGCGATGTCGGCGGCAAAAGCATCGACCACCACGGAGAGCCAGGTCCCGATGGAGGGGTTATGCTTGTCCATCGTCTCATCCCCGTCGCGCCACAGGTGGGCAAGCCCCCGCAGCCCCTCGGGTGTCGCACACTCGGAGATGATCTCTTTGGCCGCATCAATGATCGACTGATCAACCGTCTCGGTCTTGGGTGCCGGTGTCATGAGAGGTGCTCCTCCTGGGTGGGGGGTTGGCCGCCGGCGAACTGTGCGGCCATGTGCGCTTCAATGGCCTCTTTGTTGAGGTCAACCAGTATCAGAGCGAGGAAGCCCGCAGCCTGCTTCTCCTTGGGGTCAGTCGTGCTGCACGCGGTGTCGATCAGCATCTGAACCCATCCGGGTTCTTCGCGGGTTAACTGGATCAAGGTCTGCGTCATCTTAACGCCGAACGCCTCGTACCGCTCAGGCGGTACGCTGTCGGCACGCAGGCGGCGTGGGACCGTGTTGTCGTTGGTCATGGATTATGCTCCTTCAATCACGAGGCTAGACCGTCATGGCGTGGTGGGCGGGGGGGGGTCTACGTTCATGGCGATCCCCCTCTGTGAGCCGGTGAGTGATGTGGGGCGCGGGGGGTGCCCAGGTACGGCAAAGATACCATACCTTGGGAAGGCGAGCACACAGGGCGGTCAGTTCGCCGGCGCGGTCGCGGGAGCCACCGCTGCGATTTGTAGCCGGCAGGCGCTGCCATCGATGGCGCGCGGCCCCTCGGCGTCAATCGCCAGCGCCTCGGCGAGGTCGACGAAGGTGCGCGCCACATCGGCGATCGCCCGAAGGCGCGGCGCGTCGTCCCCCTGGTCCTCCGCATATTGGTCGAAACCCCCAATCTGTGCGCCTAAGAGCCGGAAGGCGTCCTGTATGTGGCCTAACTCAATGTGAACCGGCCAGCCGTGCGGGTCGAAGTTGTGCTCATGGGTGGCGCAGGTCTTCTTGTCGTGGGTGGTCGTGGTCTGCTGCCGTGTGGTCGTGCTCATGTTGTACTACTCCTCTTGTCGTGGTGCTCTGACGCCGGCTAAACGGTCGGCTCCTGTGATGCTCTGCTGATTGTCGGTGGGTGGTCCGCTCTCGGGCGGGCGGCGACCGTGCGCCCCTGTGTCGAACCTTCACCCGCCCCGCCCCTCCACGGCGCGGGACTGGATGCCCAGCCCTAACGCCGTAAGTTGTCGCAGGCAGGCCGGTCCCAGGACGAGGACGGCGCTGTGCCCCTCGTCAGCCTCGATTGAGACAACAGCCGTGGCGTTCTCTGCGTCGCACCACGCGCACGGTGGCGGCGCATCGAGGGCGGCGGCTCCCCGCGGCCCCCGGTGGCCCGAGCGACGGCGTGTGGGCGTCATGAGCGCCGCCTGGCCGCACGGGCGTTGACCTCGCTGGCCCAGCGATTCCAGGCGGCGCACTCGGCATGGGCAGCAGCGTTCGCAGGGAGCCAGCGGCCAGCACCCGCGTAGTGATACTGGGGCTCGTCGGCGATGAGCATGGCGGCCGTGCCCTCCCCCTGCAGCAGGTGTGCAGGGGGAGCGGCCGTGATAGCGGTCGTCGTGGGTAGGGCGCGCATCAGGCGGCCCGTACGGCAGCGGCGTCAAGCTCGGCCATGGCGCGTTCGCTGCGGTCCACGGCGCGCAGCAGGCCGGCATACTCGTCGCTCCGGGGGTCACTGTCCGCGAGTGCCCGGCGCGCGATCTCCAGCAGGCGCTCCGACGCGGCGAGCTGGGCGTCGACGCCGGCGACTGGGGCGAAGGCGCGGGCCGCCTTGCGCTGGCGCTCGGCTTGGTCGCGCAGGGCCTGCACGCCGCGGTCGAACTGCTCGGCGAGCTGTACGTGATGACAACGCTTGTTGAACTGGCCGGCCGTGCAGGAGCAGCGCCCCGTCGCCACATCCACCTTATGCCCCGTGCCCGGCTTCGAGGACGACTCGACGAGGTACACGAACTCGCTCAAGCGGCGCATCCTTGGCCTAAAGGTGCTAGCCGGCGCCGTCCTCTTCCCCGTAGACTTCGTACCGGATGGGGTTTGCATATTGAGTGTCCTCCCTATCTCCTGGCCGGTGAGTGTCTTCAGCACTCACCGGCCTTTTCGTTGGTGGAAGCTATCTGCTCCTCACTCTTGAATTATAGCATGCCCTGCACCATTATGCAATGCAGGTTAGTGCACTAAAGTGCTGCGTGTGCTACAATAGGGCTAGGTCGTATAGTAGTAAGGAGAGGCCATGAACCTGGCACACGAAACGACATTGGCAGGAGTAGCCATGCCTAGACCACGAGAGGCGGAGCAGCGCAAGCGTTCGCAGCTTACTGTAGGGTTCCAGCCTGAAACGCTGGCCGCGCTTGAGGAGTCCGCCCGCCGCAAGGGACTGAGTCCTACGGCGCTCATCCGTATGTGGGTCATCCAACAGCTAGACCGTGAGCAGAAGGAGCAGGGACTATGACCGCACCCGACACCATCGCGCCGGCCGACCTGCCAGCCCTGCCGCTCAACGAACGCAAAGAGCTACCAGATTGGAGTCCTGCGGGACCAGTAAACGCCGGAGATGACGAATGAATAGTCCCTTCACCGTCAGCGTCAGCGCTGAAGACATCGAGGCGAGTGAGGCATATTTTAAGCGCAGGGCCGCCGAACAAGTGGCGCGGGAGACCCGGCTGGCAGAAAAACGGCGGCTGACGCGCACGAAGAATATCCAGGAGGTATTCGCGGACGTGATGCGCTTTGAGCCTAGTGTTATCATTGCCGAGGCGACCAGGAGCGAACGATTTTACGGCTACGACTCGTTTAAGCTCGCAAGCATCCCGACGTACATCACGGTCATTGAAACGTTGCTCCGCCTAGCGATAGAGACAGCAGGGTACCGGGGTCCGCAAGATAGTGACGACGCGGACGCTGTACGCGTCCATGCGACGCAGGAGCTGCAGGCGCGGCGCTGCGCCACCCGTGACCGTAACAAGAAGGCGACGGAGCAGGCGTATCGGGCAAAAGCCGTGGCGCGAGAACTGGCCGATCCGCGTATCTCCGCATCCCATAAGACGCGAGTTGCATCGGGTGAGGTCGAGCCAATCCTAGTCACTGAAGCGGGCAAGGTCGAACTCGATTGGAACTTGGTAGGGCCGGCCATGGCGGCGGTGACGGGCGATGAACCCTACCGTCCCTTCTCGAAACTGTGGGGGACGTTGACGTTCGGCGGTGATCCCATAGAAACCGACTGGATCACCGCGTTACCCAAGGACACATTGATCCTATTCATCGACGCCGCGCCGGACTACATCGCCTACCTGCAAGAGGTGCTACGGCTCGCGTGTCCGGGTCACGGCACACCACAATTGCGGATCGTGCCGTGACTGCGACAGAGGTCGTGCCCTACACCGGCGTATGCGTCATCCTGACGGGACCGGCGCGTAAGAGAGAGGAGTGGCAAGACCCATGACGCGTATCATTGCTTTAGCTAATCAAAAGGGCGGGGTCGCCAAGACGACAAGCACGCTTGCGCTTGGCGCCGCTCTGGCCGATCGGGGCCAGCGTGTGCTGCTCGTGGACCTCGACCCGCAAGCGAGCCTCACGAGCGCGGCCGGCGTCAGCGTCGACGCACAGGACGCGACGATCTACACCGCGATTCACGCCTACATCGGCACAAGCGATGTCCCGGACATGGCGGGCGTCGTGCGTCCCGTCGCCCCCGGCCTGGATCTCGTGCCGTCCAGCATCGACCTCGCTGGAGCTGAGTTGGAGTTACAGAACGCCGTGCGCCGCGAGTATGTCGTGGGCGAGGTCCTGAGCGGTCTGAGCGGCGCGTACGATGTCGTGCTCATTGACTGCCCCCCAAGCCTATCGCTCCTGACGGTGAACGCGCTGGCCGCCGCGGACGAGGCGCTCATCCCGGTCGTGCCCGACTATCTCGCCTCGCGTGGCCTGGGCCTGTTGCTCACGTCCATTGCGCAGACGCGCAAGACGAAGCTCAACCCCCGCCTGCATGTCGTCGGCGTCATCCTGACCATGGTAGATCATCGCACGACCCATAGCCGTGAGACCGCCGAGAGCATACGCGCCTTCCTGGGCGCCGAGATCCCCGTGTTCGGCGAGGTGAAGCGCAGCACCAAGGCGGCCGAGGCGAACGCGGCCGGCCTGCCCGTTACCGCGTACGCGCCGCTGGGTGAGGCGGCTATCGCCTATGGCCAGATCGCGGACGCCCTCTTGCTGCATTGGGCCGTCCCCCCATGGGTGCCGTTGGCCGCGCGGGAGGTGCCGCGTGCCTAATGCAAAAGGGAAACCGGCAAGGCGTGATGCCTTCGCCGACCTCGGTGGGGCAGGTGGCGCAGCCCAGTACTTCGCTCCGCAGAACCCCGTCGGCGTTGAGGACCTGGCCGCGGCAAAGCTCATCAAGGTCAACCTCCTGGAGTCGAACCCGTACCAGCCGCGCAAGACGTTCCCCGAGGCGGCCCTGGCCGAACTTGCCACCGACATCAGGGAGCATGGCGTCCTGCAACCGTTGCTCGTGCGCCCCCATCCGACCGAAAAAGGCCACTATCAAATCGTGGCCGGCGAACGCCGGTGGCGTGCGGCGAAAGAGACGAGCCTGACAGAGGTGCCCTGCATCGAGCGCGCGATGGGCGATGATGAGATGGAGCGCCTGGCCTTGGTGGAGAACGTCCAGCGCGCCGACCTCGACCCCATTGACGAGGCGCACGCCTACAAGCGCCTGATAGAGCGCCTGGGCTTGTCGGTGCGCGATGTTGCCGCGAGTGTCCATAAAGATCACTCCTACGTCGCCCAGCGTCTCCTACTCATCACGTATCCGCGCGTCGAGGCGCTGCTGCGCGCCAAGACCATCGGCCCCAGCGTGGCCGTAGGGATCGCACGCCTGGCCGACGACGCTCGGCGTGAGGACCTCATCGCCCGTGCTGAGCACGGCGCGCGCCTTACTGGTGAGGATGTGCGGCGCGCGCGCGACCCCAATCCTAGCGCGCCCACACTGGACACGCCATCGACCGACGCCCTTGAAGACGTCGCCCTTGAAGACGTCGCCCTTGAAGACGTACCCGTAAGCCCGTTAGAGGTCGTACCTACGGGCGACACAGCCATGGGAGGCCCTGACGCCTCGGTGGGTAAATTTACCCACCCCGCGCGCCACGTTAGAGGCGGGGCTTCGCCTCCCGTCCCACGCCAGGGGGAACCGTTGACGCCGCTGAATAGGGTGCGCCCGAATCTGACGATCGACCAGCGCGCACGCTACCGGGCCACCGTTCTCAGTCCGCTGCGGCTGCTGCATTGGCGAGCATTGGAGGTGTTGCTGGAGTTCGGGGTGCTGGAAAACATGAAGGTTGAGACGCTGCTGGGCCTGTGCCGTGAGACACGGCATGACGAGGGTCTGGACGACGACACCGCGTCGCGCGGACCTACGCCCCCTCCACATGCATAAAGGCGACACCGTGTCGTCTTTATCCCCATAGCGTCCCCGCGCGCGTGGGGGTGAGGCTTGATGAAATTTCATCAAGCGGCACGGCCTGCATAGCGTCCCCGCGCGCGTGGGGGTGAGAAAAGAAAATAGTCTGGGCGCCCAGACTATTTTAGCGAGCAGCGTCCCCGCGCGCGTAGGCGTGAGGGAACTTTTCATCAGATGTTAAATATTTAACGGCGTAGCACCCCCGCGCGCGCGGGGGTGCTACTTGGGCGGTTCCGGTAATTTTACCGGAACCGCCTTCACCCCCGCGCGCGCGGGGGTGAAGGATGCGGCAGCGCCAGGTAAGGCAAAAATGCCTTACCTGGGACGTCGCACCCCCGCGCTCGCTGGCGCGAGGAGTAAAACGTTCTGCGCGCGCAGAACGTTTTCATTGTTATTTTCCTGAAAGAACGTTTCGTATATTTGGGCGCTCCGGTAGATAGTATTACGAGAAACGCCAGCATCGCTTGCGGCCTGGTCGATGGTCGCTGTCTCCGCGCACAGGCGCGAGCTAGGTTGGGGGTAGTATGGGCGCCCATACTACGTAGCGTCCCCGCTCTCGCCAGCGCAGGACCTATAGCCCTTTCGGTATGCATCGCCGTGATATCAGCCACATCTTAGTATGCTCCGCACCCTCGTCCGCGAACGGCTGACAGCGCAGGACCGCGCCGAGGACACGCTGCCCTTGCCGTTCCATGGGGGGGGATTAGGAAGTCGGAGGAACGCCAGGATCAAGTTGATAACATCAACTTGATTCCCAAGGGCGGGGGCGCTGGCCTAACGCTGTACAGCCGATGCGTCGTACCACTATCTTATTTTCAAGAGGTGCGGACATCATCCTTACTCCGCCTGGTGATTAGCGCATCCGCGCTTCAGCGACCATGGGACACCTCCAGGCAGGCACTGGTGCTGCCCAATATGTGTAGCGGACGGGTCCCCTGCGGGCGCGTTGTTTTCCTGGTCGTCATCGCACGTACTCCCGTGGCGACTGGCCCTCGGGCGACGCGGGCATGTCCGGCCGTGGCGTCGCGCGGCGCATCAGCCTCTCAAAGGGATGCACCTTCACCTCCGGTGGCGATGAGGCCCCACCCAAGTAGTCATTGGGCGGTCGTTCACCAGGAAAAACACGGCTCGTCGTCGCGGTGTACGCGGTCTCCCCCTGTCCAGGCGTTGGTGAGTCACCAGGAAAACAACGCGCGTCGTCCTCGACGGACGAGCCCACGAACGGGTCTTCGTCACCAGGAAAACAACGGTTGTTTACTTGTTCTTTAAAGACATGTAAATCAGCGTTGTTTTCCTGGTTGTTTGCGGCTTGGGGAGGGGGCCGCATCCCGTCGGACGTGGCCGCTTCACCAGGAAAACAACGGCTCTCGTCGGCCATTGTCGGGGACGCCTGCCGCGACGCACGGGCAGGGCGCCCACGCTTGCGCGGGGCCAGCGCCGCTGTCGCCTCGTTGTAGGCGTCGAGGGCGACACGCAAGGCCGCGAACAGCGTGTCGTCCGCTGGGTCCTCGACATGGGCGGTCGTCGTCGCCGCAAGCTCCAGGACGGCCTCTTTGTGCGCCTTCCGCAGTTCCGTGCGCTCGGCGCGGTAGGCCGCGCTGGCGACCGTCGTGCGCAGCGGCGGCGGGGGCGCGAATAAGGTCGGGTCGTCGCACCAGGCATCCCACGCGCCCGTGAGAGGAAGGCCGTAGACGTACCACGTCCGCCGTGTCCGCCCGCCCGCGTCGCGCTCGCGCTCAATCTCGCGGGTGAGGTAGTGCGCGTCCGTCAAGGCCGTGAGGGCGGCATTGACGCTGTTGGCGCTATCCTGTGTCTCGTGCGCGATTGCTTTCCCCAGGACCATGCGCGGGGCAGGGCGTTCCCCATCAGGGTACGGCTCCCCCATGACGACGCCGAACTTGCCGCAGAGGGCGTCATAGACGCGCAGCACCAGCGCGCCCCATCCCACTTCATCACGCAAGACGGCGTTGAAGGGGGAGGGGCCGGTCCAGTAGACCCGGCGCGGCGTGTCCTCGGGCGCCGTTGTTTTCCTGGTGGATATCTCCCCCGCGGTCCCCGCGTTGTTTTCCTGGTGGCCGTTGTTTTCCTGGTGGCCGTTGTTTTCCTGGTGGCCGTTGTTTTCCTGGTGGCCGTTGTTTTCCTGGTGCGTGGATCTCTCCGGGCGTGGCTCGACGATCAGCGTGATAGGCTGGGCGGCTCCGTCATCGAGACCTACGTCGATGGTGTCCTGGGCCTTGGCGTCGAGCAGGTGCCCCCCCCGCTTGAACGCGCTGGTTAGGCCGTCGCGCGCCTCGGTGCGTGGAAGGTACCCTCCACCGACGAACTGGCCCAGGGCGAAGCTCAGGCGGTTGAGTCCCTCGCGGCGCTGTCCAGCCTTGAGAGCGGCTGCGGCGTCCTCAATGTTGTAGCGGGTTGCCTGCACGTATGCCTCGGGATCGCTGACGCTCCGGGCGCGTGGCGCGCCCGCGTAGCCCGCTGGCCTGTTCTTGTAGGCGTAGGCCGTCCCCTTTGGTTGACTCTGCTCGATCGCCTCACGCAACGCGACGGGCATCTCTGCCATATCGCACTCCCAGGGCGCGTGTCCCTCGACCCAGGTGTACTGACCGCCCTTCCGCCGGCTGGGAGCGACGGTGACGAACCCGGCGCCGCTGGCCAGGAAGTCAACGCCGGGGACGAAGCCGATGGAGCGCCGCAAACCAGGCTCGTCGCGGAAGTAGCAGTGTAAGCCACCCGAGGCGCTATGGGCCTGTACCGTGTTGCTGAGGTCGATCCCGTGCAGGGTGCAGAACTCCGCGAGCGCTACGTCGCCGCCCGTGCGTACGTCGGCCTCGACGACGCACCAGTCCTTGATGGCGACGCCGATTAGGGCCGTCGGCCAGCGGGTGAACCAACGGGTGATGGTGGCCGCGTCAGTGGTTGCGAGATGAAAGCCGCCTTTGCCCTTCTCTATCTCCATGCCGGGAGCGACATCCTTCGTCGCGTAGGGGATCTTGTCGGGCGACACGGGGAATACGGGCCACCCGAGCTCACGGGGGTAGTAGAGTGCAGCCTCAAGGCACGGCGCGCCCTGGCTCAGGGGTGGGATGCGATTGTCGCGGGCATGGGCGCTCATCGCACGCCTCCACGCATCCGCGCCCGCGGACGTGCTACAATGAAAGGGACGGACATACGTATACTCCGTTATGTCTCTAAGGGTCGGCTCACTCCAACTTGGCTGGAGGTAGTGAGTCGGCCTTTTGCTTGCCCTGCGCCAGCGCACAAGGTCGTTTCAATCCTCACTCGGCGCGCTGGCCTTGCCTCCGTGTTGCCAATCGCCTAAAAATAAAGGCCCACCTCCATGTGCGAAAGCAACACATGCGGTGGGCGGTTTTTGCCTCAGCCTCGGTGATAACGGCCCGCGCCGCCAAGATGGTCTCAGGGCTGTTTTAGCCCTTCTAATCCCCTTGATAGATCCGCGTCCGGCGCGTATCCTGGAGGTACACTCGACACAGCTTTCGGCAGCCACGCCAACGTGTCGGGTGTTCTAAAGGGCGCGTGTTCCCGGTTTTTGGTCGGCAAAAACTTTGGCCGGGGGTGCGCGCCTTTCTTTTCATGCCCTATCTTACCTCTTATCTCCCTTCGATGACAAGAGCGCAAAGTGCAACCTCAATGCATACATTCATACAAGGCTACTTTGTCCCTATATAAACAGCGTATCAATACTCCAAATAGTGAAAGGCTCTCTTGTACATGGAGGTACAAGAGAGCCTTTCTGACAACACATGGCACCACATGGCACTCATAGCCATTTAGCGATTGAAGTAATAGTTTAGATAATCGACATCTGCCCCCTCGCGGCGGGGCAGTGAGTGCGGCGATGTCGATCATTCAGTCGACTCCACAGGTGCTGATGTAGCGGATGACGGCCCCCTATCGCCCTCGTCCCGCTGGCCCGAGTCCTTCTCAGCTTTGGCAACGTCGTAGCCATGTGAACCAAGCCAGTCGCGCAGAGCTAGGTCCAGCATATTAGAAAAACTGCGGTGCTCCTTGGCCGCTGCCTGGTCCATCAAATGCGCGACTGCGTTGGTCAGATAGACCGAATAGGTCCCGCCCTTATCACTCTTGCGTGGCACTAATGGCTGCCTCGGCCTCTGTTGCTTTCTAATATCTTCTACTGTTGCTCCCATTGTGGCACATCGCTCCTCGGGCTAGGTATTTTCCCCTATGATACCATGGTTTCCCCTGTATTCTGCTATACTACCCCTAGCTACCGCACGGGCGCGACAGACGCGCACGAGGGATGGCTATATTCCGGTGTACGCCCTATCGCAGCGAGTAAGAGGGGAGGACGGGTATCGCACGAGCAGAGGGGAGGCGGATAGACAAAGGGCCGCGACTACCATCAATAGTCCGGCCCGGTGGAAACAGGGATAGAGGGAACGACCGCCTAATCGCCCGCTTCATACCCATTTTACCACGGTGCCATAGTGAGGGCGCGCGACGTGGGGTGACGGCGGGCAGGCGAGAGAGATAGAAAGGACCCGTAGACTATGCAAACGCTGCTCGACCTCATCAACAGCTTCGGCACGCAGATCATCCTGGCCGCCGTTGGCTTGGGGATTATAGGGGTGTTTATGGGTGTTTTCGCCGGCGTCCTGGGCTACCGCCACGGCGCCGACGTGACCCGAACCGCCCTGGTCGGGATGGGCTTGCTCATCTTCATCCGCGTTATAGCCGCGACGCTCGCCGCCCACGCCGGCGTCACGATCCCCGGCGGACCCGGCGCCGGCCCCACGGCGCACCCGTAACGTCCCGCCGCGGCGCGGATGGCGGTGGGCCTGGCCGGTGTGGCCGGCGTCCACCGCCTTTTCTATCTGAGGAGAGGCGCCCAGTATGCACCCCAATTCGATGACGAACCGCCGCTCGCCCCGCGTGCCCAATGAGCCCTGGCGGGGCGGGCCCGGCAACCTGACCATCGCGCAAACGGTCGCGCTCGTATGCGCCACCCTCGCCGCCGGCGGCGTCTACTGGCTCGCGGGCTTTGTCCTCCACGGGGGCCTGCTCGCCGTGTTCGGCCACATCCTCCTGACGAGCATCGCCGGCGGCGGCCTGGCGCTCCTGTTCTATAGCATGGCCGACCCCAACCGGGAGCCGACCATCCGCCAGCACCTCCTGTTCAGCTTTCGCCGCCACCGCTACATCAGCGCCAGCAAGGAGCCCTCCCATGAACCCATCCCGTTCCGAGAACCCCGTGGGCCGCGCCACGGCCCGCGTGCGCCTCGACGCCGCGCGCCACGCCTGGCGCTCCCGTTCGTCGGACGCCCCCGCCGCCCCTAAGCCGCCGCGCGCCGCCCGTGTCGTCGGGCCGCTGCCCCTGCCGTCCGGGTCTGGCCGCTTCACCGTCGAACCGGACGGCACGCTCCTCTTCGCGGACGGCTCCTGCGCCGCCTTCGTGCGCATCGACGCCTTCCTCAACCTGTGGAGCCTCGGCCCGCATGACCAGGCGCGGGTCTGCCGCGAGTTCGGCGTGCTCGTGCATGGTTTGGCCCACGCGCAGGGGATGCAAGCCCTCATCGAGAGTACTCCTACCGAAGCCGACGCGGTGATCGCCGCCGTGAGCGCGCAGATCACGACCGACGACCAGGAGCTGCGCGCGGTCGCGGACGGCACCCTCGGGTGGCTCGACGGCGAGGTGCGCCGCGCCCACGTCCCCGCCCTATCGGGCTACATTCTCGTGTCCCCCGCCCTCGCCGTGAAGGGGGGGCTCG
>JAABUP010002711.1_pt1 | contig 33343 bp, 50 predicted proteins | sample 5559201 | NCBI WGS metagenome assembly JAABUP01 (sample SAMN10711887, study PRJNA513373) | rock metagenome | isolation source: Antarctica rocks | place: Antarctica
CAGTGAAAGCTGTCACGTCATGCAGGCAGCAACGTGTCGGTGAGCTCACCAATGCCTATGTGGTAGTCACTGCCAGCAGCATGCGCTAATGCAGCCGATATGACTGCCAGCGTTACAAGTCCGTGGACATACATGCAGTGCACCATAACTGGTCCCGCGTGTGAGAGGGCACCCAGCGGTGCTGCAACGACTAGCTTGAACTCTCAAACATCAGTCGTGAGGCAGATACAAGTCGTCAGGCAAGCGACAACAATCAGAAGAGTGGACGTCTTTGCGACCAAGTTTGCCCAGTTTGACTGGGCACGCATGCACAGCGAAAACGCTTGTGCACGCTCCGCGTGGAACATCTTTCTCTTAGTGGTATGAATTTCTTATTGGAACATCATTGACTGACTTATTTATTCAGACTCAGCAATTTCATTCAGATGTGCAGGAAGTGTGTTTGGTCTGACTGAGCTCACAAGAAAAGAACTCTGACTGTTGGCCCCCAATACATGAAACATAAACAACACATGAAATAATCGGCATTGATTGGTGCAAGCATCAGGCGCAGAGAGAAAGATTACAACGCTTTACCCAGCCAACAAATCTGATCACATATAGAAGAAGACAAATAGGTCAAATTTGGAAGAAATCGAGACAGCTTAGAACAAACTTGAAAACTTGCATGTGATCTTGTTGCGCAAAAAAGGACCTCAGGTGTCAGTGTTCAAGGAAAACAAAGGAGCACACTGCTGCCTAAGTGTGTGGAGAGCTGCATTAGTGACAGTTGGTGAGAACTTCCAAGCTAAGAATGCATACATCACATTCTGCTCTGTCAACATCAGCAAATGCTGCAATTTATGTTGGTGGGCAGCTGCTGCAGCAACAATATTCATTTTGCTTGCAGTGAAGATTACCTGCAAGTGGTGTGAGCCATGGCAACATCATGCCATCTGTCTGTTAGTCAAGATTGTCAGAGGCCCACACAGAGCAGAGCACTAGGATCAGAAAGACCCTGAGCAAGGTGATGGCTTCTAGGCTTGTAGCTTCCTGTTCTGTTCTGGTGCTGGGGCCAGAGACATGCATCTACCAGTTACAGACTGCACCTCTGCTTCAGGTATATGACGCTTTCTGCAGCAATTTTCCTGTTTCCTTTGCTGCATGCACTGCAAGGCCTGCATGAGTCCTGAATCATCTGAATTGTGCATGACTGCAACTGACATGGCCGGTCTCTGGACTAGATGCACACACGTAATCCCCAGGTCGAGTTGGGCCAGCAGCATACAAAACAGTGTAGCATGTGTTGGTTATACTGTGTGATCACGGATGGCATCCAGCAGTGCCTGCCCATTGAGTAACACCACATGCTGAATCAGCTCTGCAGTGGCTAGACAATGCCCTGTTAAGCATATGCTACTGAAACATATAAGCATCCTTCTCTTCTTTTCCATAGTTGTGAGTTATGATATTAACTGCTGACGCGTATGCAGCAATTGGTTGTGCAGGCTTTGTGCTTGTGCTACTGTTGCTGGTGGTGGACCAGCAACAATATGCACCCTCCTCTCTTCTATATCCTGCAAGACACAAAGCAGATGCAGTGAGGTAGTACACGGGCAGAGGGCATGACCTGTGGATGACCTGTTGTCCCTGAAAGTGAGACACGCGCTGTTTTGACATCAACTGTACAGTCATGTGGACAGGCATGAAACAACGCTAACTGTCAGGATGATACCTTAACACAGAACTGGAACAAGGACCTCCTGGAGTTACGCTTGACGCCTGTGCCCTCAGACTCGAGGCATATGGATTAAACACAGGTGCGGAGAACAGAGGTAGGCTTTCGCAGCTGAACGTGAATATGTCGCAAGCCGCGTCAGAGACCAACAGCTGTGACTGACAGCATTACGACAGCCACACTGAGACAGCTGTAGCGCGAGGACCTGTTGTTGTCGGCCGAAGTAGGAGCTGAGTCAAGACAAGTTCACGGTGGCAAAAGTGACTTTGAGACGCGATCAACAACGAAGTAGTCTATCCACGCGCGGTGATGTAGCGAGAAACGGGACATGACAGCGTATTACAGTAATTAGGGGTATACATATTACTCATTTCGCCGGACCCTTGTCATCAATACCAGTAACGTTGCCAACTGGTAAGTATCAATTTAAACTATTACTGTCTAATCTGTAAGCAGCAAAGCACTGCTCTTGCTAACAGAGATGCATGTGCCAAGTTGAACATGTTCTCGAGCAATATTCCTACCTCAACACTGGCATTGACCTGTTTCAACAGGTTTTACAGGCTTGAAATACGCCAAAATCTCCCAACCCTCAACAAAACCTAGTTTGGCCGCCAATCTGAGCTTATGCTGCCCGTTTTTGTGAAATGAAATGAAACCAATATTACTTGAATTACCTATATTTCACAATCCGAACAGTAATATTAGCAGCAATTGCAGTAACGTTTCTATTCAGTAATGATCGATGAAAGGCAATTTGCACACCCCTAGTTTGCACACCCCTAGTACCAATTCCTTGTTCCTTGGACAGCTCATTCCACCAACATATGTAACACTTGGGATCTGAATCAGTGTTCCTGTAATCCAGTGTTTGGTCAGTGGCGTGACAACAAGCTCGATCGGCTCTCAACCCACACCCACTGAACCTGAACAAGCAGATGCAAGACGATAGTAAGCGGCGCATCGCCACCATTGCAAGACACTTACAGGTTTTAGAAAGTCCGGTGAAAGAAGCCGCACAAGCACCAGGCATACAAGTGTTTGCTACGCAACATACAGCCGCGAAGAAGGGGGCAGCTATAGAGTCGTCATATGCCAAAGTGCACGGGGAGGTGTCGGAAGAGCCGGCAAGATGGACCGGGATACCTGCAGTCCAGAAAAATACCCTGCAAGAAGTTATATACCAAAAGGCAGTCCGAGAGGGAATAGCCAAGGTGTCAATATATGACACACTCTTTTGCTTGCTGTTGGGCTGCAAGCGCTGCTCACCTGAGTGTTCGGCCTTCTGCTGTCAGATTGCTCAAGGTCTGCTGTGGCCTGCTAGATCACCATCAACCGCCCACACAAGCGTAATGCTTTCACACCCTTGACGAGTAAGTGCTTTTTCAATCTCCTGACATCATGGCCAGCAGGCGTTGTGCACACATATGCATGAAGACATTGTGTTGTATGTGCAGATGCAGAGCTATCATTGTGCTTCAATGATGTCAGAGACGATCCAGACATAGGTGTAGTCATCCTTACAGGTGCGATCTCCAGGATCTTGACTCCCTGTATGGAAACTCACTTCAATGCTGGCCACTATCAGGCAAGATGCATAACTGCAGCATAACAGCATCATGCCTCCTGTTGCACAGGAAACGCGCAGCAATGCAAATGTGAACTTGTGTGACTGCAGGGGCTGGTACAGAGGCCTTCTGCAGTGGAGGGGATCAGTCAGTTAGGGGTAAGGGGGGGTATGTAGGGGCTGATGGAGTACCCCGCCTGAACGTACTGGATTTACAGGTCAATTGCATTATTTCTTTGTGCCCTTCTGCTCTCAAGCTGCTCTGCTTTTGCTGTTGGTCTTCCTCTTTTGCACGCTTCTGCCAGTCAGTGCCTCAGTACACACTTTATCTATATTCACATGGTGAGTTCCTGTGGGTTAGCATGATTACAGGGTCCACTCGCAGTCAAGCAGTCAGAATCAATAGAACTTGTGAAGTGGCAACATCAAAGGGTTCTAACTCAGTGTCAAACAGCGAGTGCCAACAGATCCTAAATGCATGCAGGTCCAGATAAGGAGGTTGCCCAAGCCAGTCATTGCCATGGTTGCAGGCTACGCCGTTGGCGGTGGACACATACTGCACATGATCTGTGACCTCACGGTGAAACCTTGCTGTCATGCCACATGCAAACCACCAGGGCTGAGTGAAACTGTTCTGACACTGGTCAGCCCTGTCAACAGGGCCAGCGACACCCTAAGTGTGATACACATTGGATGAGCATGGAATGCAACAGGAAGTTCCAGACATGTGGGCAAGCCTGAGACCCCACGGACACAAGTTACCCCAAACTCATGCAGCCTGCTTGCAATGGCTACAGTCTGCATTTGATGTTTGACCTGACAACATGCTTGTTGGCAGAGCAGCGTCATGCACATACATTAGCATGCTGCATTGCAGCAGTCTGTGCATGTGGTCACATGCAAGTGTGCCGTATATGATCACACAGCCACTGAGCGTGGTGTTATAACTCTGTCCCACATGCATGCAGATAGCAGCAGACAACGCTGTCTTTGGGCAGACAGGCCCAAAGGTTGGTAGTTTTGATGCTGGCTATGGGTCATCACAAATGGTCAGGCTTATAGGTAGCTTACCCACCTTCCAATCTGCCTTCACAATCTGTTGAGATCTCTTGTTGTTCTGTTTCATTTTTTTGTTTTAGCTGCCTTTTGTTGCTAACTGTGGGTATTCTAGGCTCCTAGGCATTCTGCCTGGACAGCCTGCCAGTCAGGTGATGGGCTGCCTTGATTTGTTTGCCTTTCTGTGGCTGGGTATGGACTTGCATAGGTGGTCAGGCTTATAGGTGTGTGTGTTGCGCCTATTCTTTGCATGTGTTTAAACTCACAATCTACGTTTCAACTCCATCACTGCTTTTTCTCAGCTTTTTTTTGTTGCTGGCTTTAACCCTGCAAAGGTGCTCTGGCTCCCTACCTCTCAGCTTGTCTATGCGCTGTAAAATCTGTCTGTTGTTGTTTACGACCCGCAATGACCCCGCTAGTCTGTCTTTCAAAACTGTTGTGGTGTCTTGAGGTCATCAGGCTCCCGCTGACTCATCCATTCGCCTTTCGATTTTTCACAAGGCTGCCTTTCGCCTTTGTTGGGGCTGCCTTTTGCCATGGTTAGTGTTGCCCTTTGAGATGTGCTTCATGAGCAAGCTTGCAGCGCAGGTCAGAAACGGGCTAGGGAGATGTGGTTCCTGGCACGCATGTACAATGCTGAACAAGCCCTCAAGATGGGGCTGGTCAACACTGTTGTGCCCCTTGATCGCCTAGAGACTGAAACGCTTGTCTGGTAAGTCTACCTGTCTGGCTGATGTTGTCCACTACCATCACAGCTGCTGTCTGAGTCTGGTCAATCGGAGTGTGCAGTCAGGCGCTCTCAACATTGATATATTCCGCCAGCAGTAATGCAGGTGATGATGAGCAGATGGCAGTCTGCCAGTGTCGTGTTTTGTGTCCTGAATGCAACACACATTCAGCTAAATATACAATCCTAGAGCAGACTGTGGGTTGCACTCAGGTGCAGAGAGATCATGCGCAACAGTCCAACTGCCCTTCGGCTGCTAAAGTCAGCCATGAACGCTGTGGAAGATGGACAGTCTGGCTTGCAGCAACTGGGAGGAGATGCCACAATGCTCTTCTACAACTCTGAAGAAGGCAATGAGGTGCAGTTCTTGCCTGACGTGTCATTACCTGCATTACCATGCAAATGTTGACCGTGACAGCAACCATCAGAAGGGACATTGTGATGCTGAGTGGTGGCAAGTAGGTGTGCACACTGACATTTGTGTTACTACGGCGTATCTCTTTGTTGCGTCCTGTAGCGCAGTGGCAACCTGTTGGGATCTGTGGCGAAGACTTCTGAACACAATATGTTGCGCTTGTGTCTGTAAGTTGTATCTGTGATCGGAAGCTCTGAGCATCACTGCTCACTGACCACCGATTTTTTGACACACAGGGTCGAGAAGCCTACTTGCAAAAGCGGCCTCCCAACTTCTCAAAGTTCAAAAGGTTGCCCTGAGAGCAAAAGCACTTATCTGGCCTGATGACACGCATACAGCCAACAGAAGACCCAAAAGCAGAATGTGCAGATTGTGGAAGAAATGTTGGGCTTTGCATAAGCTATGCAGCGTGTGCTCAAAAACCTTTGGGTTACAATTTGCATGCCCCTTGATGGACTGTGAAACCTGGCTTGTCAGGTGTTGTTACGAATAACACAAAGACCTAAGCATTACTTTACACAGCATTTTGCTCCAGTGTTGGTGCTTAGCAGCAATTTAGAGCCTGCAATTCGGTCAGATGTTCAAAACTACAGTCTGCAGTTCTTGCAGATATCCCCGATGCACCACTATAAAATACAAGTTGTTGGGTACGGCTTTACTAGTACTGAAAGCATGTCTGAGGCATTGGTAAGAGCATCAGGTCTATGAATGTGAAGCGGCACTGAGGACAGGCCTTCGACTTGTGCAGCCACTGAAAGACATACACAACGACAGCTTTGACTGGTATCCAGCACTCCAGTGAGGTAGTATCCAGTTACTCAGCAGTAGGCATAGAAGAACAGCGCTTGCACATGTTGATGCAGAAGCTTGCAGCCTACACAAGCTTTCTTCTAATGTAGGCACAACCTGTTCAGTGATCAAACAGTTGTGGTTAGTCACTTGAATTTGCACAACAAAGCAGTTTACTTACAATTGGTAACATTCTTGCCAAGGATCAGCCGTTTGCACACTGACTGCACATGTATCAAGCCAAGGCTACTCCAAGCTTTGCACTAAGTCTGAAGCTTTGCATGTTTGGTCACATTATCGGCAAGACCATGCTCATTCACTGGCCCATGCATTGTGGATGTTGGGATGACAATGTCCAGCAATGCATTGTCTCTGGTCAGAGTTTCTGATTCACACTGCAGGCGATCTCTGCATCTCTGCAGCAGTCTATCTCGCTTGCTGCAATGATGCTGTGGCTATGACATCTGAGCACCAAAAACAAGACTCGCCTTGCTCACACAATCCCAAGCTGTGCGGCGCAACAACCTGGATATCGTTTTGTCAAACGAGTTTGTCACTTGTCAGAGGAAAGCATGTGACACAAGCTGATGCCAGCTGCACATGATACATCAAACTTTGCATTTGCTGGACAAAATAGTTCTTCAGAAAACTTCACCCATGCAAGCCAGCGCACAGATGGCAAACAGACTCTCTGTCGCACGACTTGACATCTTACACCACAGGTAAGACAGGCAGCTGTAACAAGGTGCAGACACCGTGTGAGCAATGGCGCTTCATCTGCTACACAGTCTGCCTATGTAGCTCATTGCCTCAGAAAATGCTGTTCAGGATTCCTGATCAATTCACTCCTTCAGTCTGAGCAGTGTGTGCTAGTGTGACTGCCTGCACAGGCAAGATCATCATCATAAGCCCTCACATCACAGGTAGCAGCAGTGCCACAGTGCATCAGATTCCTTACAGCATAATACCCAACATGGCAGACTATTCCACACACTGTATGTAGTGTGTTGGACGAGTCAAATCACTACAGCTAGCAGAAAAGTTGAGCAAGATTGGGGTATCATTCAGAAGAAGCCGCATGTTCGGCAGTGTGTGACCAGCATGAAAGCTTTTCCAAAGCAACCCATCTGGACTGTTGCAAAGTCAATGACATAACGCACACAAGGCATCTGCATGGGCCAGCTCACCTGTCGTCCCAGCTTTGAGTGCAGCTGCTGACACTTATCAGCACAGCCATCAGCAAAGGCAGTCAATCCACTGGCAGCGACCTCGGTCTTCAAGCCAGTGCCAAAGAGCTCTACAATGGCTTGACTGTGGCTGTCTTGGCTGCAGCTGATGAGCTTGGCAGGCCAGTGGGCCGCTCCAAAGGGAACCCACACTACAGAGCCCTGTCATCAAACAGTTTTCGTTATGCTGAACCCTAGTTTTATTCCTTTCACAAGTGTGTAGTCAGCTGGGTGTAGCATAGTATGCAATATTGGGCAGCTGGGTGATGCTTGTCTGGCAGGTTTGCAGGGTGTACAATGGTGGCATGATGATGTGAGGCAACAGGATAGGACCCTCATGCAGCGGCTACTCTGTACGTACCTGACGCTACGGTGAGACATATGTCCAATAATTGAGTGAGTCAGTAAATGGACGGATGGATGTATGAATGAATGCATGAGTGACTGACTGACTGAATGTATGGACACACAAACAAACAAAAGAATGATTGAGCAAGGCAACAAGACTGCTGATCACTGTTGTGGATTTTCACGAGCGCTTGCAGACACATGGTGGCAGGTCAACTTAGCTGAAGCAATGTGGCAGAGCTAGCTGACACAAATATGAACAAGCAGCAGTGTGCAGCGGCGCCACACAGCACCGTCAAAGCTACAAGCAAGCTCAACTCGGCTCTTGGCCAGACAGAAGGGGATCCCAGGGACTATGTTGTGCTGGTCCCATGCACTGACTGGGACTGAGACTGCATGTCTACCTATTCATAGAGATCTAGAACAGACATGCAGTTTGTGCCATCAGTGACTTGCGTAGATTGACTGCAGCTTGCTCAGGAGGAGTGACAACCTGACAGGAGGCACATCACAGATCATACATTCTTGGTCTGGATCGATGTTTGTACGTTGTACTTCATACTATGACATATGATTATAATATACTGTACATAAATTATTGTGAAGTTATGTTACCTGTCGCCACGTGGAAGGGGAAGTGTCTGCAGCAGCACTTGCCGCAGCCAGGGTCACAGCTGCTGCTTGATTATTTGGCTGCAGAGGTTCATCTGGACTCACAAAGGAACCCAGGACCTGTTCAGCATCAGATGCTGCAGCTTGTACTTGCTGGCTCTGCTTGCCACCATTGCATGTTTGGCTTCCTGATGGCTCATTGCCAACTACACCAGAGTTCTCTTCAGCAGCCAAAGCACCTGTGAGTATTGAGACTTGTGTACAGCATGAAAGTAACACTCTTGTGATTCAGGACTGTGAGCACAGTCATGGTGCAAGCCAAAGTCCAGGCATGAAACTGAAATGTACAATTCTCAGCAGGGCCCTGACAGGCAGATGCATACAAATGCTACACCCATGCAGTCCCAGTGAGCAAACGCACCTCCATGCATTACATATGCAGTCTCAGTACACAGTGTGACACACCTTCTGCAACAAATTTACCTTGCACCATGCTGCCCACATGGTGGTTTCCTGTTTGGGTTCTGTGCTTATCCCTACCCCTGCCTCTACCCCACCCCTACCCATGCCACCACCTCTGCCCCTGCCTTTGTCTGTGAGTTTGACACTCTGAGTACTAGCATGTCCTTGACTGCCCTTTGCAGGCTGTGTGGGAGGGGCTGCATCCCTCTTGAGATGGCAGGCCTTGGCATACGGAACTGGTACTGGTGTTATGGCAATCTCACTGGCATGCTGTGCATAGCCCTTGGGGCTCAGGGCATCTGCTAGGGGGGCTATCAGAACCCAGGCATCCTGTTTGAGGAAGTCACAAGATGCTCTCAGCAAAATGAGCCAGCAAGCAATGTAGCAAGGAAATGAGCCAATGAGGAATGACAGTGGGGGGTGCTGTGAGCATATGAGTAAGCGAGTGCGTGCATGAGTGAGCATACTGCCACTCTGACCCAAAGCTGCCATGCTTGCAATTGCAGCATGCATTGTTGGCATTATAAAACAGCATTTTGGGTTGTCTGCTGAGGGACATCACAGCCATGTGGCCTCCAAGCGGTACAGTATAACAGCGGCACCTCCAACTGAGCCTTGTCTAGCTGCACCAGCTCTTGGAAGCAGCCTTTGCAATCGGTGCTGCTCAAGTCCATCTTGAGATCCAGCCGCCGCTTGTGCTTGGAGCCAGGCTTGACTGTCTGTGAGTGGGTGGGACACACCCGGACGTAGAAGAAGTGATGCTGGGCAGTGCATGAGGGCTGGCACATGTCTGCCTGGTGGTCCTGCCCTATGGCCTGCACCACTCTGCAGCAGCAGATACATGCTTGAGAGCCCTGGCTAGCTCAAATCCAGGTCAGCAGGTGATCTGTTCGGCAACAAACAACTGAATAATGGGTGTATGATCAGAGCCAGCATCAATTTGCCTGCTTGACTCGTGACAGACATTTGCATCTGCTAAATTTGCAAAGTCAGGCGGGTGAAAGGGGTAGTTGTGTGCTTGCCTGTTCAACCCACTGCAATGCCTCACTAAATGGATGCCTATGCAAAGCTTGCAGAGTTACTTATGCAGCTAGCAGGTGAAAGAGGTAGTTGTGTGGCTGCCGGTCCAGTTCATTGGCATGACCCTCTGCATGGATGCGTATGCAAAGCTTGCAGAGCAGCTGGCAGGTGAACAAGAGACTTGTTTGCATGTCTCATTCAGACCTGTCGGATCAGCATGCCCAGACAGCAGTGCAACTTGTACACAGTACGGATTTGAATACTTCACAAGGGCAGCACAGCAGGCAGGCTTACAGCCCAGTGTGTAGGCCGGCTAGCAGGGTGTCAATCTCCTTCCTGCTGTCATGCTGCTGGAACTCCTCCAGCAGAACAAAGGCAACCCTCTGACCCAGAAGGGCTGTGTCAGGCAGCCCTGGGAGCTGCTCAGTCACATTGTAGCTCAGTTGGATTTGGCTGATATGCTGGGGCAGCCATTGAGGGCAATCTGGATGAAGGCTGGATGAGCCAGGATCAGCCTCAGGGCTGGATAAATGGTTGCTCAGTGGACCATGATCTGCAGCTGAGCCTGGAGCGGCAGCTTCTGCTGGGATGGTACATGCATCGGCATTGACCATGCTATCATCAGGAGCAGCCTGCTGATGGGCAGCACTGCATGTGTCTAAACCTGGTGCATTCAGCATGAGATCAGAAGCCCTGCAGGCTGAGACTGGCTGCTCACAGCCACCATCAGCTGCCAAGCAACCCAAAGCATGTTCTGAGCTGGGTAGTGCATCTGATCGCACTGTAGGCTGCAAAGGATGTAAGCTGTCTGGCTGTGGAGGTTTGGGGACAGGCACATCGGGGGTGACATGATGTTGGGGTACGCCTTGCACAGTGGAAACTCCTTGCAGTGCCTGCAAACAAGGCTCTGTCTTGTTGCATGCATGTTGACCCAGCGATGAAGTACGCCAACTGCTAGCCAGCACCTGTGTAGTCGAGCACCAGTGTGACCAAGACTCACATCTGTTGAGGCAGCGTGGGTCAGCCCTAGTGCATAATGCTTCTCCTAGCTTCAGTGTGCCATCACAGCTGTGTGATGCACAACAGTTTGCACCGTGGGATCGTGTGGGATTGTGTGAAACAAGTCCAACAGCATCTTGGGCCAAAGTATCAGTGCAATCACCTTGTGTGTGCGCTTGGCACGCTTCCATCCCTGCAGGTCTCTTTTCTGGGTGGACATCTGATACTGCTCTGACGGCGGTATCATGCCTGCAGCCTTGACTGTCATCCCAAGTGATGCTGTATTGGCTTGACAGGACTCAGAAGTAGCTTGTGAGGATGTGGCATCTTGCTTCTGGCCCCCTGGCACAGAGACTGTCCGATGACATATTGGAGAGAGCAAAGGCTCGCGCACTGCTGCTGCTGTGGCTGAGCTGTCAGTATGCAAAGCCAGCACAGGCTGTGAACCAACAACCTGGTCAGCTTGTTCCTGGGGCAGAGTATAATTCAATGGTGTTACAGAGGGTGGGGTAGAGTTCAGGGGCTGCTGCAAGGCGTGGCTTGGCCTAAATGGTCCCATGTCAGCCTGAAGTGCTGATGATGTCAACACTGAGGGTGGCAACATTTGGCTTCCAGCAAAATGCAAACTGTGGAGGCTGCCGACATCAGGGTTGTGGGAGGGTTGCAATTGCTGCAATGAGCCTGCCCGATGGCTGCGGTGATGGTGCTGGGAAAGCTGCAAGTGGGAGGCTGCGTAGCTGATGTGCGGAAGATTCTTATAACTCCGCAAATGCTCATCCCCCTGACTTGAGTACATGTCATGTTTTGAAGCAGAACGCATGCTGTGCAGTTGATAATGTGCTGACAGAGGCCGCACAGCACTCAAACTCAGGTCACTCGGAGATCGCTCCAAGTCATCAGCTGTCTCTTGAGTCAGATCGTCCTCTGAAGGACTGCAAACCCTGCTGGCTTTTGTGAACATTGCCTGGCCAGTCTGAAGCTGCAGCTGACCGGAGCTACTTCGATAGTGACCAGCAGGAAGGGTGCTTGGCTGAGACTGTTGTTCCGTCTCAGCATGACTGCCTTGGACAGAAGATACGTGGCACTCAGCCTCAGACAAGGGCGTCTCCACACGCTCTGAGAATAAGCGCCTGTCCTCATCCTGTAGAGCACTTCGTTGTGAGTTGAAGGCACAAAAGCAGGCAGCAGAGGGCCAAAACAACGCTTGATGGCTGCTGTTACCAACACTGTGCTGCTTGCAGCAGTTGTAGTGGTCAGAAAACTGCAACATGAGCGGCAGGACATTGAGGCTGGTACTCTGAGCAAGGTAAGCATCATGCATAATACCTGGGGTGTCGGCAAAGCGGAAGGATGCAGCAGCTGCAAGCCACAAAGCGCTTGAAGGGCGTCCTGCACAATGTACAGCTCAGCAGCCATTGAGAGCGTCAGCATGTGCAGCGTGTTACAGTTCAATAGCACTCAGCACCTGCTTAGTCCGGCTGCTCTGAATCACGCCATGCAGGCGCATGATCTGCAACAGGCAGATCCTGAGTGCCACGGTGTTTGGTTGAACAACCTTGCTCTTGTCAGGAAACATAGCAACTACAACACAGCAGGCTTCCCAACTGCACCTGTCGCAGATCTGTCAGCCTGTACAGTGCACCTTCCTTGAGGGATGCTGGCTGTACAAGGCCTGTGCCCTTGGTGAGAAAGTGGTAGACCTCTGTATACTCACTAACAGGCAAAGCAATCTGACATTGCTGACTCGGCTTCATTACCCGGTAGAAAGGCTGTTGAGCAGATTGTGTTGCGCCTCCATCTGCTTGTGCACCTGTCCACTGATCCTCTATGTGGGCCTCTGTGTGGGCAAAGGTGCTGAAAGGGCCGGCTTGGTGCTCAGCTTGCATGTCACCAGAGCGCTGCTCCACTCGAAAAGTGGCTTCTTGAGTTTGAGAAGCCATCCGAGAGCTCCAGTCAAGCTCCTGAGCAACTTCAGCCGAGGCTGCTTCCTCGGCATCCCAGGGCATCTGTGAACTTGGCCAGTGAGCTTCTGAGCTGCTTGTGTAAACGCTGGATAGTACAAGCCGTCTACGAGGTATGAATGTCATCGGAGAAAGAGCAAACCGCCACGCTGTTGCCAACCTGTAGCGTAGACCGGCTCAAAGCAGTATGCCGTTTCCTGGCGTCACAGCACGCCCAGCATGTTGACCATTAGTGATTGCTTAAAGTTTCCCTGCACAACTGCTGCTGCATGCTATGTGTCTCAATGTGGCCGCATAAAGCGCACGATATAAATTGCACATGACATAGCTGCAGCACGTATCGTCAACTGACTTGCAGACCTGTCGAGATTCTATCAAGTATTACTGCTTGTTTGTGGAAACGCATATGCATGCAGATGGGCATATGCCATGTCGGAAGGCAGCTCACAAGTATGCAAATAGGCATATGCATGCTAGCTGATGCATAACGCACCTGTCGATCTTTGTTGACATGACAGCATGCATGCTAACGCATATGCACAACAATGGCAGCCAGTCAGATATATATATATATATATAAGACAGACAGTCAACTTATAGGCACTGGGGAAAAGCTTTTGTGGTCTCAACGCTGCAGGCCAAAGATTGCAAGCCAAATGGTCGATGGTGGCCTGCGAGATGCTTCAACTGAACTGAGGCCCTATACAAGATCGCTTGTCTTTCTGGTTTTCCAGGTATATACATTAGACCATCCTCTTGCGGATTTACACCCTTTTTCCTTGGACTCGTGACCGGCAGCGTTTTCCACGGCCTGACTTGGGCTCAGGCTCAGACGCTTTGATTGCAAAGCAGCTTTCAGCAATCAGCACAGCAGCTTGGGAGGACTTACTGCGAGGTGCATGACAATATTGATCATTAATGCATTTCATGCCTACAACTTGAGCCCCATAGTTTGTCACTTGATGTCCACTTACACTGATGCATTCGCTCCATCAAGCTTGCTCGCTAATGCAAGTTTGAGAAGTTGTCTGCGGATTCATAACTAAGAAATGGTCGATGGTGCACTGGCTAGCTAACATCAAAAGCCACAATTCCTATTTGCATGACTTTGAGACAGTGAGCGTTTGAGCACAGCAGTCACAAGGTAAAGCATTGTACAATAGTGAACAGTGTCTTGCTGTTCATGAAGTCCATATAATCCATTACCCGCCTTGTGACTGAAGGGTCTTTATGCTGGCCATGAGACGGGAAGAAAAATGACCTGCAAAACATACATGCAGCAGCTGGTGACATCCTTGCTTGCGTATAATAAATGAGAAAACGGTACACATGCAGGCAAGAATAAAAGTGAGAGCATGCATGTCTATCGGATGATACAGCTGACTAGTGAACCGTGATCTGGCTTAAATGATGTTCCTGAGTCAAGCTGCAAATAGACTAAACCTGAGCTGGACAGCGATGAAATGGTAGAATGCGTAGTGGTCCGGCCTTGAAACATGATGATCAGCATGAGAGTTCGTTCATAAATTTCAGCTGTGACTGATGACACCAGTCCATCATTGCTTGACGAGACAAAATGCAGCATGTCACAGCATGACCAGACTTGCCTCGTTGAAGATGGCCTGATCCCAGCCATTTTCATTGTCCAGCCTGTGGGCTATCCTATCTAGCAGGTCCAGCGATGCTAGAGTTGGCTGTATGTAGAACAAGCCCGAGTTGAAGACAAAGACGCGCATCGAATGAGCATATCTTGCCCATCCCATCTTGGCATCATCAAGCACATCATTGTACCCTGCATGTACATATGGGCTTGTGGTCAAGTGCATCACAAGCTGCCAACCCATTGAAATGTTAATTGCTCTTTTGCATTTCGTCAGCCTTCCGTTGTCCGGCTCATACAGACCAAGCTTGCGTGTCACCTCAGTGTCTGCTCAAGCTGCTTACTGAGTGAGGCTTGCGCAAGATTTGCAGGTGTGCAACAGCCTAACAAGCTGATGACCCTGCCACTTGCCATGCTACTGACCAACCAGCTGCACATGTTGTTCCTTGCATCGTTGACAATGCAGCTAGTCACGCTGCAAGCACAATGCTGCTGACCGCGCTGCACAGCATTCTTTGCCGCTTTGCCACACACCTCATGTCAAGAGCTCAGCAAGCCAGTTGCACACCTCAACCAAGCTGTCAGCAAACCTATGCGTGGGGCTGGTCAGTGCATGTGTTTACCATATGCAGTATCATTGCTCCAGCCATCTGACATGGCTTCCACGTCAGAATCCCTGTACAGGTGGTCGAAGGGATTCTGAAGGGTGACAATGTCCACATCTGATAGCAGCACGGCATATCCAAGCTGCAGGAAGTGACGCAGGATCTTGAACTTCAGCCCAGAGACTGCGTGGTTGCTTCCCACATCCTTTTGTGCAGCAGAGATCTGCATGCAACAGCGCACTCTTGAAGCATGGGTGCAACAAGAAAAGACAAGAAAAGAGAGAGAGTACTCCACCCAGAAGATTGGAGTGGCAGTTCTTGGAGGTCCAAGAAGGTCTTCCACTGACTGGAGTTAGAGATGCAACAACCTTGGTTGCAGAAGCCTTGTGTGAGCAAGTGGCAAGTGTCAGCACAGTGGCCAGCATGTGACAGTGACAGGCAAAATTTGCCAGTAAATGCAGAGTGTTTGACAGTCGTGTGCTCAGTGGTTCAACAGAGACACATACAATTCCTGTGTTTGCACAGCAGATTGCATCAGGAAGCTTGCAGCAGCGTCAACGCTGAATTGCTGTCTGGGTCATGTGCTCATGCTGGTATATGAGCCACTGCTTCTTGCACACAAGTCGTCGGACAGGGTGCTCACTTCAAGATGCATCTCGTGAGCAGCTATGCCTTGTGCCTCCGCATTGGTCTTTGTGTGCGCATCTAGAGCAACCACCATGGCATTCTTGACACCAGCTCTTTTCACGTTCTCCATCCATGTTGTCAGCATGCCACCAGGCATGGCATAGTTTCTGTTCGAGATTGCCACCATGACTTCATTGTTGATTGAGACCTGCGGCGATGCAAGGCATGGGCATGACCCTCAGGCAGTGTCCAAGAGAAGAAGTGTGAAACGGCAGCTCTGTTGTGACAGGCCACATCTTGCCTAATCTGTCTGAGGCGATGCATACAACACAATGATACAAACTGGAGTTTTGTTGATTTGATTTTGTCACCAACCTGACGTAGCACTGCAGCAAGCTCAGGATCTTCTTTGTCCCTCTCAGCACTAGGTAGCCAAGGTGTATGCCGATCAGCCTGCATGCAAGTCGCAGCCAATGCTGTTCAGCACCATTGTTGTGCAAGGCGGTCACAAGTCCTTGAGCAGCATCAAGTGAAAGTGATTGCAATCTGCATGCCTTGGTCGTTTGTGCACAATGTGTGGTAAGGAATGGTGCCCAAAGCGACACTGTCCATTTATATGTGAATGTAACATGGTCGCTCCAGGTGAGGTACATGACCCAGTGTCTCAACAAATAACATGGGTTTTGGGTGCAGGAAAAGCAAGGCAGTCATATGCAATGACACCCATGCTAAGTCTGCTTACCTCTGGTTGAGCCAGTGGTTGATCCTGAAGTTGCTGTTTCAGGTCTGCTTGCTCTTTCAGCAGACTTGCTGCCAGATCTCTAGCTATGTCCCGCTCCTTCTTTGTACTTTCCACATGCTGAAGAGCTTCTTCCATGTCTTGGCGCACAGTGGCCAGCTCTGTCTGTGCCTCATTTCTGCTTTGCTGCAAATCAGTGCAAGTACTCTTCGCTTCAGCTAGAAGAGCATTCTTAGGACTTCTGCATGCATTTGAGGCAAGTTCACACTGCACAGCATTGCTCTAGGTCAGCAGCCCTTTGCTCAGTCAAAGCAATGCAAAGCTCAGCTGTGAATATATTGGAAGAATGAGCACCTTGAGCGCAGACCGGCTGTCCTCAATGTTTCTATGCTCTCTGATAGCAGACTCATGTTTGAGGGTGAGAGCTTCCAGTAAGTCTGACTGCATGGCAAGTACAACTTGACCTGTTGAACAGGTTGAGTTGAACTGTCTGCATGCAATCACTGCACAAGTTTGCCTTAAAGGGTATACCTACCCGGGCTTCCTTCTCTTGCTGGCAAGCCTGCAAATCCTGAGCTTGCAATGCTTGACTTTTCCCTGAATTGGTTCCAAAGATCACAGCTAAGCATAGGCTGGCCCCGATGAAAGTCAAAATCAAGGATTGGCGGCTCCAAGGAACAAAGGATGCTCTCCTGGAGGACAGGTCAGCTGGCAGTACATTCCGCAGCCTATACTGGAGAGCCCTGCCTGCAAAGTGCGTAGATTCATATATCAATACTGTAGAAGCATTGCAACTGCAGCAGCATTGTTGTTGCAGCAGAGTGGCAGCTGTAACAAGGACTGTTACCTGAGATCATTGCTTGCCCGCCAAGGCCAGGAGTCGCAAATGATTACGAGAACATGGATCGCAACGTTCTTAGGAGGCGAATCGCAACATCTAGAAATGGTGAAGGTGCAACCCTGCCCGCGGTGGAGTGTGCGACGCTGCGCACTTGCAGCTTAAACGGTGATCAGCCGCTGCAAACTTGCTGATGTTGCGGCTGCTGCAGTGGCAGCCGGCGAGCAAAAGATAGTGTGAGAGGCAGTGCAGTGCAGTATCAGGCACTGATCGGCTGATGTTCACTGTGTGGCGCATCTCGGAAGGGCCGAAACCTGATGAAGATGAACGGTCGATTTACGTAGACGATGCATATTCTAGCTTTGTGCGGGCAAGTAGCCGGTTGGGCGCTTACCATGCTACGTAACATCACAAGCGGAAGGGAAGCTCCCTTTGCGTCAGCTTTCCCGCCTGTCGGCGAGCCCAAGTGCACCAGCACGCGACAGTGGTGCGCTAGTGATTAGCAGTCCCGTTTTCAGACCGGCATGGATCAAGATGAAATGGCCGAGGTGCAGACGGCCTTTTCAAGCGACCTAACACAATTGAAGCTTGAGTGCGGGACACGAGATGTGTTGAGAGCCTTGCGTGTGCTGTCTGAGACTTTGTTAAGCTATGCTGAGGGTACGGGTGGAAACACCGATGCACGTCTCAAGTGGTGCAAAGCTTTGGTATTAAAAATCTGGTGTGCAGATGTCCCTTTGTTCGATCCTCTGATCGTTGAGAAGGCAGGCAGATACTGCCTAGAGCTACTGCACCTGGTCTTCAAGCCTGGGTATGTGAGGCTGAACAAGCATGAAATGTCCTGATACTTGTCATCAATGTATGATGCATTTGATGTATGCAGGGTACTCCAGCAATCAGACTGCGACAGCATGCTGTCATCGGTGTGGCCGTCTGTGCGTCAGTGCCTGACAGTGATGACGGCTTCCACTATCCTTCATGATCAGCTGGATGAACTGTGGTACCAGCACAGTCACCAGCTACAAAACAGCCAAGGCGATCTCAGCAACTACCTTGCAGGCCTTACTCAGCTAGGTCATTTGCTTCCTGTCATGCTTGCAATGCTGGTGGACATCAGAGAGGGCTGCAGTTTTCCCATCTTGCACAACATGACTCTCCAAGAAAGCGTTTCCCTTGAGCTGCATCTGCTGGTCAGGAACCATCAGGCGTCAGAAGCTGTCAGAAACTTGCTTGAGGAGGCTGCTGGCTGCACGACCAACTGCGTTGTAGATGTTTGGCAGGTTGCAGTGCCAGCTATACAGGCAAGCAAGCAGGACTCTGGCACAATCTGCTGTTTCTGCGTCTAATAAGCCGACTGCCTGCTTTGCTGAGTTCTGTGAACATTCTGCATTGCATCACAAGTTGGCCTTCTGGGTTTTGCTACATTCCACCAGAAGTAGCAGCTGGTGCAAGTTGTCTTGTATGACCTGTGCATGTTTCCTGCACAATAGCTATCATCCTGACAGCACATCTTGACTGCCACCTTTTCTTCCAACACCACTACACCCTTTTCTACCAGCCAGCTCTCGTCACAGCACCAGCAAGCACCACCAGGAGGGTCTGCTAATTGCTCACCTGTGTGCTGCGCTTAGCGCACAACTAAGAGGGTCTGCTAGTTGCTCACCTCTGCAGTGCCTGATGCACAAACAGGACCGTTTGCCAATTGCTCAGCTCTGTGCAGTGCCTACTACCATGTTTTGTGATGACGCAGCAGGGACACTCTGCGCTGCAGGGCCTCTCTAGTCTTGTGATGGAAGCATCTGACGGGCATCATCGCAGCCAGGCACAGCTAGCTCAGTCCATCTTTCAGGTGACTTAATTGATCACTGATGTGCTGACACAGCGAAAGCGAAAGTCCAAGCAGTCCACCTTGACTATGTCACAGACACTGGTGCTTGCCAGTTGCCCATGGAACAGGCCATGCACCAGCACATGCTGTCACCCTGCCATGCTCAATGCAAGTTTCCCTCATGTCCCTCATGTGACATCAGAAGAGTGCTGGACTGCAGTTTTTATGGCGATGGAGGCCTCTGGACATCAACACCTGGGATGTCTGTCTGGTTGCTACTGTACACCAGCTTACAGTGTCCATTGCTGAGAGAGGGTCTGGCTGCCATTCTGAGCTGCCCTGTTTGGCCCTGTGTCAAGTGCTTGCCTGCTCCCATACCGCTGCTCTATGGCTGAAGACTATGTTGGCACATCCAAGTGCTGTTGGCACCAAAGGTGATGCTCAAACTGCCTGACCTAAACACCACAGACACCATGCACTCATGCAGCACTGTGTGCATGGACTGATAAAGATTCATGTTATTGGTGTATATCATAAATCTCATTTTGCTGCCTGGTGCTATCATGTGATAGAGGAGGGTGAAGATGTGATTGTGATCTTTGCTGCTGGAGCAGCTTTCAGTAGTCATCTCACCCATGGCTCCAACCCTAAGTACAAACTGGTACAGGTACCGAACCTGCATTGCTGAGTAAATGTGTCAATGGAAAGCCTTGTACCTTTGTGCAACTCTGCTCAAATAGGCAGGTCAGGGATCAGGAAATGTTTGCAGAAATACAAATGCAATTTTGCTAGACGTCATAAAAATTTGATTGTGTGGCAACAGTTCCATGCTGTGGTTCCTGCAGGAATGAAGAAGACATTCGGGGCATTCAGCACATGCTTCCAGCATTGTGCGCCAGCACTCTTGCTGGGTTGCTGCGACTTGCTCAAGCCTGAAAGCAATCAGCCAGTTGCAGTGCGCATGGAAGGCTTACTGAGTGAGTGCAATCCTCTCCTTCTAGTTCACTCAAGCTGCGTATTTGCAGTGGCTGGGGTGCTACTCATGTAGAATGTTTGTCTAATGTGAGATTGTGCATAGATATGTCTGCCTGCTGCAAGGGTACACAGCTGCTGCTGGTGCTGATGCAGCTCAAGTGACAACTGTCAATGCTGCTACTGTCGTGACTGCTGCGCTTCTGCTGCTGCCATGTTGCTGCCTGTCATGATGCTGCTGCTGCTAGCCCTGCCTAATGCTGCTGGGGTATGGCTGCAGCTATGGACAGAGCCATAGACCAATTCCTCAACGGTCCCAGCAGCAGTGATGAAGCACAGCTACAGCTCTGGCCAGAAGAGGCCGTCCACCTACTGCTGTTCACCTGCAGCAAAGATCCATCTGTCCGGATACGCAGGGCAGCAATGTCACTTCTGACCTCTGTAGTTTCAAAGCAGCAGTCAGCCCAAGAGGAGGCCATTGTGCGTGCCTTGGTTCTCAAGTGCAGAGACAAGGATGCCAAAGTCCAGTCTCAGGCTTATGAGATGCTGGTGCAGTTGCCAACTGAGACACTGACAGCATACCTGCAGATTGATGACTGGCGCGCTGTGCTGGACACAGCTTTGCTCAACATGCAGGCTGCCGTATCAGATTCACTGGCAGATGAGGACCACCAGCGGGACAGTGCTGTCCATGCACTTGGCATTCAGCTGCTACAAAAGTACCTAGATACCAACAAGGTTTTGCAAGCACTCTGTAGTGATGCCGCATCTGCTGACGAAGAAGGTGTTGATGCTAAGGCTGTTTTGCAGGCTGTGTGTCATGCTTCACAGTACCTTCAAGCACTGCGGTTACCCTGGCATAGCAGTGTTGTTCATCATGCATACTCATCAGCATTGGCAGCCTGCCATCAGCATCATTGAGCTACACAGGCCATCAGCTGTAGTTGCGTTCAACAAGTGTGTCGACCATGAGCACAGCATCACTGAACCTGAGGCTCAATGAGGCAACAATTGGACCTACTCTGGACCATGCCAGTATGTACACTATACGGTGAATTTATCACAGCTGGCAATGTTTACGAAGGAACCTACTCAACATATCAACTAGCTAAAACTGCATTCTCGTACATTGAATCAGAGCTAGCCCTACAGATACACTGAATGGGAAGAAAGGCAAGCAAAAAACCTATGCAAGCAAGCTTAAGCAGGGTAACACATCTATCTACTGCAGTCTTGTGGCTTTATTTCCTAATGTTAGTAGACTACACTTCTATCATGCAGATCCGCTATTGGCAATGCACTACATCAATCTGGTGGCACACCACCACACTGTACACTGCCTTCTGGCCTTGACCTGAGTATATGCTTGCTGTTGGTACAAGGAATGATGTCCATCTTGATCTGCTTGTTGAGCGGGCCTCACACGTTCAGACCACAGGCAATGTGTGCAGCTGGGATGCCACTGCGTGCTCTGATCATGGGGGTCACGTTCATGTCCAGTGTGGCTCTCACATGCAGCCATTGATGTTGTGTGCTGAAGTTTGCCACATTCTGAAAGCCCATCATGTGCAATGTTTGGCCAGCATTCCTGTACCTGCACTGCATGTCATGGCCATGAGCCTCTGAAACAATGATATGCAGACTCACGCTGAAGTGTTTCACAGATGATGACTGAGCAGACTCTTTGTGCGAGTCGCACCTGCGGTCGCTGCCAGGAAGTATGTCTTTCTCAAGAAAAGTTTGTTGATGCAAGGCTGGACGTGGGGCTGCTGTGCTGGACACTATGTCACCTGCAGGCTTTGTGCTGACAGTACTGCCTGCATCATATCAGACTTCTGAGTGCTTGCTGACTCAGCAAGGGTGGTATGGCTGGGGCCTTATGAATCCACACTCGACGTTGACTGCAGCGGAGATATACCATGCATCTGCAGGAATGCCAGGATTCTGTTTGCATCGCTACTGAGCTCAGCATGTGCTTGCACCACCGGCCTTTTTGGTGTCCCGGACAGGCGCTGCATGGTGGATGCAGTAGTTGCAGTTCCCAAGATCTGGGACGCATGATCTTGCACGGGCTTCGAAGCGACCGATACCGCTCGTCCAAAGTACTGAACAAGCAAGGTCCTAAGGGTGAGACAACATGTCCATACACGGCCTATGGCTTGCTAAAGCTAAACATCTGTGCCTTACCTTCAGAATTAAAGCAGCCTCACTAGCGGCCATGATGAAGCCACTGACAAGCGTTCTTGACTGCTGCTTTTCAACTCCAGAAGTGCGAACGATACCTCTTCACAGTCAGCTTTCAAGGCACGCTCGATGAACTCGATGAGTCGCACGACGAAACACAGATATGCGAAGCGCTGAGGTGTCAGAATCGATGATGACGCTGGTCAGATGCCCTGCATGCCGGCATGTGTCGCGAGGTGTGTGTCGGGGTATGAAACTTTCAGCTGACATTGCGGGCCCTCAAAATGTTTCGGAACACATTTAGGCAATTTGAGGCGAAAGCACACCGCACAATGTACTGTCGTGGGTGTCAGCATTGCAAATGTCGAGTCATGTCGGGAATCCCTCTGAGTTCAAACTGCGACACCTGTTGGGATCAGCTGTCGGACTACGGATGGCCTGTTTGTAGTGCTCCATCATTGAGCCGCTTCCAGCTTACTTGTCTGCACATGCTTGAACATGAAGCACACTGAGTAGGAGCACGGACACATCAATGGCATACATGTACATTGCAAAGCATGCCATGTGCCATGAGGACGCACAGCTTTCAGACCAGAAAGGCAACAGACTGGAAAGTCTCCAGTGAGAACAGAAGCCGCATGTGGCAGCTGCACAAGAAGAATCCTCACTCTTCTGTGAACAACCAGGCTAAGCTATGCAAGCATGATGCATGACTTTTGAATTCAGTCTTGATCTCCAGGATGTTTTATTGAGCTGCTTGCTGAAGCTTCAAACTTGCCTTGGGGATTGTGTAGCCACCAACTTTAAAGGTCTTTGACGCCTTTTTGCCAACTGCTGTGACAATGGCAATGAAACGTAGGGCCTCTTTGATGGTAGCATCTGCATACGGCATTGCACCCAGGGAAGTAGCATTGAACTCTTTGCTGTGCTGCTTTGTCACCTGCACCGCACATTCAAAACTGCAGCTGTGTGGCTTCAGGCTAGTTACCAGTATAGTTGCCCATGTGAGCACGACTAAACAGACAGCAGCAGGCACAAGCTTTAGGCGCAGGCTCTGTACAGATGCACACCACACAATTGCGCATGCACACATATGTGCACCAGTACAAGCAAAAGGCTGCATGCACAATGGGGGGGGGGGAGCACCAAGCTCAGCTGAATCGCATGTAAGGTTCTACCTTGCGCTGTTCCTCGCGCAGTTTTCCAAGCACCTCTGGCTCTTGCTTCAAATATCGCAACAACAGCGTCAGTGCGGAGGCACTGGTGTCATGTCCAGCAAACAGCAGATTGAAGGCAACATTCTGCATACAGAACAGGAACTGATATCAGCGCTGCCTTCTGTACATGGAAAACAAGACTGCTTGCAGCCAATCCTCACTTTGGCCTCAGGGTTCATGCCTGAAGTGACTTTCAGGTCAGCGCAACAGGTGCAAGATGGACTTGCCATCAAGGCAAGCATATCTATTGGGGTGGGAAACCTGGGCGGGGAAAGGAGGGGGGAAGGGGGGTTTTAGGGGCCTCAAACCAGTAAAGCTTGCAAAGATCCAGATGCAAGGCTGCATAGCATGCAATGCCATTCTGTTGAAATGTACAGCTGACACTTTCCTGCATGATGTCATGCTGGCAGTCAAACCAAGAGACAAGGTCCTGCATCAGGCAAGGCAATGTGCCTGATCTCTGCACTGCAGCAGCTGTTGGGGGACACAAGCTGCAAGGCTGCCAAGGCTGAGCACAAGCAGGTCAGCCAGGATTTGCACAAGCAAATGACACAGGACAGTGCAGAGGATGCATATCGCCAAGGTGTATTCTTGTAGTCGAACGGAACAAAGCCAACCACCAGGGGGCAGACTGTTAGGTCTTTGACAACTGGCTCAACAAGACAGATGTTGCCAACCAGGCAGGGCTGGGCCTATGCCGAATGGGAGACTTACCATGTAATGCTCTATGTCAGTTGGACAGTTCTCAAGAGTCTTGGATGCCTGAATGTAGCTTTCTGATAATTGCTGTCATAACATTCAAACAACTGTGTGACTCAGGCTATTGAAATCGTAGCATTGTAAAGCTTATGGCCTTGTCACGGCCCCAGTATGCCATTCTGTACTTCATCCTGCAACACTGCGCAACGGGGAGCTGCGCTGGCACAGAGTGTATGAGTGCAGAGCGTACTGTTGGGCTGGAATCATGTCAAGACTGCAAGCCTTCCGCAGATCTGCAGAAAGGGAGCAGTCCAAATTGTAAATAGGCTCACAACAGACATGAACATCATAGCAATAGCTGGCAGTAACCTGGTGAAGCAGTACACATACTGTATGCAGACAGCCTGACCTGAACAGGACATGCATAGTCTACATCATCGGCTAAGAAAGTGCAAAGAGGTTGCAAACAGCATAATGCATCGCAGCAACTCTTACAGATCACTTGCAGGCTTTGGCAGTGGTGTGGAGTCAATCCTGGATGGCAACTTTCACCATGTGCACGCAGTGATGCTGCATGGCCTGTGACGATACAAAGCAGACGCAATGTCGGTGGTGCATATAAGTCACAAAGAGCAGGCATATGCATTGCAGCATGCATAAGGCAATACTGGGGGCGTGCACTTACTTGCCAGCATTGGCCATCAACCTCTGGATGTTGTCACGGTAGTCTGCAAGAATGGCCTCTCGAGCCAGCATTGCCTTGTGAAAAGCTGCAAACAGACAGCAATTCTGTGTTCAACAGCACCCTATGCTGTTACCTTCACACTTTTCTGGACTAGACATATTGACATCAAGTTGTTAGCTGGTTGCAACTCACGCCATTGGTAGCTGCGGTCATGCAGCAGCTGTATGAAACAAGCTTGAGTTAGCATAGTTAGCGCTGGGGTCACACCAGGGTAACTTTAGCCTTGCAGACGAATCGGTGTTTGCAGGAATTGAAAGGACACAGCAGGCATGCCAACACTGCAGATCAAGCAACAGCCCAGGGACTGATGGGCAAGTCTCATTGGCTATGACAGAGCCTTTGCCAACTCCAATGTCAGGGCAACATGAACATGCTGAAAGGCAGGGCAGGCGCAACTTATAAATATGCAACCTATACAGCAAATGACACGGGTGCATATATCACCTGGAATGTGAAAGCTTTCATGCCATCCTCTCCTGTCATCGTTTTGGCTTGCGCCCATTCAGCACATGCGCTTTCTGCCAACTCCACAGTGCGCGGGATATGCTTTGTAGCCACATTTGGACTCAAAGCCAGGACAAGGATCTTGTGTAGCTGAGCGTGAGCTTTGCCTTGCAGTGTCGAAATGCCTCTTGGTCCAAGGAGCTTTCTTATGGCATAAGGAAAGTGGCCTGCATGAAGGTGCAGTTAGGATCATCAACAGCAAATGCAAAGTTGCTGCCTGAACTGTATACGTTCCATGCCACATGGGGAACACTATGCATTGCTGAGGAATGTGCCAACACGTACTCACTGACTTTAAGGCACAGCGAGTGGACATATGCTCTTGATGCTGCTGTGCAGCAAGGACGTCTTATGTAAAGTGCCATGGTGCACAAGCTTTGGTGGGTGGAATTGCTCAACGTCAAAGCCTAGCAACCAGGTCATGCTCTGCATTCATGATGTACCTGACTGAGTCAAGGTCGCCTATATGGATCAGCTGCTCCCCGACAAACAATTTGATTCATGACATCTGACTCATGCTCGTGAGATCAGAACGAGTACTTAGCAGTATATTTAATGCAGCAAGACACATTCCGTCCATCGAAAGACTTTGAAAACACTTCAGCGCAGCGTCAAATTTGCTGCATGGTGAAACAAGGGATATTGGTACCGCAGCTAAAGTTGAGCCGCTAGGCATAGGCATATGCAAATGCAATGTACGTGCTTGCTGCATTGTCAGATGCATCTCTGTGAGGATGCAGTGCAAGATTGCGTGAATCATGAAGACTCTATAGCTAAGGCTGTTAGTTTTGACAGAAATATTGTGGAATTGCAAGTCAAATGAGTGCACACTGTGTATCTGGCTTTGTTGAACTTAACAAACTAAGCTGTCAAATCCCTAAACTGTAACGTAGCATGGTCATCAGCCACTGCTGTTGATTTTGTCAGGAACCAAAGCAGTAAAGTCAAAAGCGCGAATCAGGTTAAGCCATATACACCAGTATTTTATCCAAGAGAAGACTTTAAGCACACAAGTGTGGGAAGGCTGTTGTCAGGACATGCCCTTGTTCTGTTGCATGCATGCAGCAGCACCCAGCTGTCACCAACGTGCTTCGTATTTTAAGCAAGGCTTCAAGTCTCAGTTTGCAACCATGGACTCAGTCTCCTTGACAAACCCATCCCCTGACCATTCTGCATCGTTAGCCAGACCCCGTCGCTTGGCCTTGTTCTCCTTCTGCATTTTGACCAGCTCCCTGTGGCTGGTAAAGTAGGGCAGGCTGGCTCCCCTGAAGTCCTCTATGCTCTTGAAGTCATGCTCGCTCATGAACTCCTGAAACCAGGCAAGCGGCTCATGAAAGGGAAAAGAACCTACGCCTTTCAGCATTGATTGAAGCAAAGCCTGAGGGTGAGATATACTGGGCTTCCCTGTGGGCTGTAGCTCATGCATCAAAACTTGCATCTGAAAGTGTTTTGAAGCAGCTCATGCGGGACAAATGGCAGCGGTTTAAGGTGAGCCTTGGCAGGGCTTTGAACTGGTTGTGCAACATGTGACCATAGGAAAGCAGCTGATGCAAGAATCAGAACCCACTGGCTTGTTGACTGGGCACTTTCAAGGCAAGCCTGTGAGGCCCTAAGCTGACTGGGCACTTTCAGGGCAAGCCCTTGGGCCCCCAAACTTGTGTGACAGGTTGCCAACAGTCAGCCCCCACAATGTCATATGGCAGCATCATACAAAGAGCACATGAGTGCAAACCAGCATCAGGATCATGCCCGTTTCTGCTATTTTGGTGTTTTGTTTCAGGTTGAGTCCAAACTTGCAGGGAGAGGGATACAGACCTGCAGCTCGCCGCAGAGCTGCTTGACCATGCTGTAACCGTGCAGCATCACTCCTGTGCACACCTGCAGGCATTCCAGCACAAAGACATTGAGCAGTAGGTGTCAAACATTGCCATCTGACAATCAAAGAACAGCCCTATGTATTATAACCCCCTCAACCCCCCTGGGCCCTAGAAACAATCATCAACAGGTCAACCATGAGGCCAATGATGGCAAGCTGAGACCCAGGAAGATACACACCACTGAATGTCCGTTACACAGGATGAAGCTTGGTTTAGTCATGCTAACCTGGACACTGTTAGCTCCTAGCAGCAGAAACTCGGCAGCATCCCGGCCAGTCTCGACTCCACCAATGCCCGACAAATCCTTCTTGTTGTCAAACTCATCCCTGATGACCTGCCCAATCTTCATGACCTGCATCCAGCACATAACTCACCTGTAAAAGCTCTGCACAAAATGCTTGACAGCAGCTTGGAGCAAAGGAAGCTTCACACTTCTGAGCTGCAATGCCAAACAGACCAGATCGGACTGCCTGGTACCATTATGATCCCATGCAACAGCTGATCAGCTCAAAGTCAGAGCACAATGTAAGAACTATAGCATAAGCTTTTCTTGCCTTGCAGAGCCAAGTTACTATGGAAAGTTCCCTCATGCCCAAGAGGGGCCTCACACAGAGCAGTCAACAAGCGTTGCTGAGCTGAATTTCCTGTAATGACACACTGCGCCAAGGAAGAAGCTTTTGCTTGCATAGAAGAGGCATGAATGCAGGCTGTACACCTAATGCAAAAACTCACCTTGGCAAGGGCAATGGGCTTGACAGCCACGCTGGAATAGCCCCCAGGCGTGCTGTAGCCCTCCACTGAGGGTTCTGGCCTTAGGGTTTTGAGGTTGACCCCCATGACAGACTGGATGGTGTTGATGGCGGCAACTCCCTCACAGCCGGCATTCAAGGCAGTTCTGGCGGGAAAGGTGATGTCGGTGATGTTGGGGGTCATTTTGGCCCAGACAGGAATACTGGCCTTCTCATTGATCCAGCCACATACTTCCTGTGTACACAAAATGATAGCAACACTTATACTACTTATGGTGATAATAATAACGAACGGTGTTTGTAATAACAAGCATATGCACATGTGGCTGTATCAAGCACACAGGCATACCTTGACAACCAGTAATACTGCTTTATCATGACAACGATAATGGTAATGTGTTTGTCGATGAAATTCAGTTCCAAAGCAGAGACGGTTACTGGCTGTGCATGCAGCCTTACTTTGAGGGCAAACCAGCCCCAAAGCTGATTATGATGGCATCTTGGGAATGGATTGTGCGCAAGCAATGATGTAGTGCAGTGATAACACACAAGCAAAAGTTCGGATGGTGCCACAGCTTGCCACACTGCAAGGCAGTGCAGACAACTGTGCTGAGTCCAGTTGCGCTGACAACTACTCTGAGTTGATTAGCTCTAACAACTGCCCTGCTAGCTAGTGCTATAGCAAAGCAAAGCCAGGCCAGTAGCCCCATCAACACTGTCTACTCAACCTGAGGAATGCACAGCGTGTGTGAAGTGCAAACTGCATGTGATGCAAGCAGAGAGGCCAGATGGTTACCTCACCAGTGAGACTTGACAGGTATGTACAATATGTACCGTATGTACTGTATGCAATTATGCAACGCATGTACTGTGTGTGCACCACTGAGACTGCATGTAAACCACTGAGACTTTGCAAGTATGTACCGCATGTACCGTATTTACCGGATGTACTGCACATACCGTATGTGCACTGTTGAAACTCTGCTAGCATGCATTGTACCAGACGTATGTACTGTATGTACGGTACATAGCGAGAGTCTGACCTGTAGGATTTCAGGGTCCTGTCCCATTGCCATGCCCATCTTCCTCTCAGGCATGCCATGAGGGCAGGAGAAGTTGATCTCAAAGGCATCAACCCCAGACTCCTCACACCGCTCTATGAGCTCCTCCCAGGCGCCCTTGTTGTACTCTTCCATGATGGATGCAATCAGTACCCTGCATGAGCATCAGCACACCTTGTGTCAAGGCCGACCTGACAGGCATTGGTGCTGAGCGCCTGTGACTGATTCCCATTGAGATCTGTTGCTGGTGCAGTGATCGGATCAGAGACCTTTGGGAAGTTTTGGAGGAGAAAGCACACATGCTGTGACGTGCATATCATGCTGTGACTCAAGAGGGGAGGCTAGTCTGTTTACACCTAAGCATCTAGAGCTCAACCCAAAAACCTACATATGCATTCAGTGTTTGCAAGGAGATGTGTATCTTGTTGAGCTTTACAGAACAGGTCGTCTGGTGTGTCCCACATGTGGCAACATCATGCATACATGCCTGATGAGAAGGTCATCTTTCAACCTCCTGAGCTTCTTTGCAAATCATTCACGGAGCACTCAATGATGGCTCTGCTGGACGACAGAGGTTGCATACACACCTGTCAGGAAACTCATTTTTGAGGCGCTTGAATTCATCGAGCATGGTCTCAAGGGGTCTATCACTGATCAGTTCAATGTTCTCCCAGCCAATGACCTGAATCAACACTATGCATGCTTTAGGATAGGTGTGCTGAGTCATGGATGAGTCATTAGTGCTTGAAAATTGACAGCAGGGGTAGTTGGGGAGCCCGGCAAGCAGTGGTGGGTTGACTGTGGACTTGAAACATTGGGAACAGGTAGCACAGCAGAAATTGAGCTTAGATTAAGTTAACTTCAGCAGCAGAAGAGTACCTGGCGATCATTGGATCGCAGCTTGGCATACCGAGGAGTCACATTTGTCACCTGGAGCATCACACCATGCTCATGTGAAAACAGGCACAAGCACGGCAGTATCAGAACAGAAGGTGTTGAGGTTCTTTGGTACCTTGGAGGAATCTACAGACACAGTCTTAGCTATCACGCCTCCCCAGCCCTCTTCAAAAGCCTTCTTCATGACAGCATAGTTGGTGCCAGGTGGACCTACAACACGGATGACGCAACATTGTCAGGTGATTGCCTGACATCCATCACGATTTCAGTATTTAACAGCATGATGGAGATAGGCTGAGTTGGTCTCACCGCTGCCAATGACAAAGGGGTTTGGCATGGTCAAGCCATTCAGCTTCACAGTCAGATCTGGACCTGATACTGCTTTGCCATTTTCCTGCAGATTCAAGCCAGTGAGCTGAGGAGAAACGGTGTCTTGCTGCGCACAAACACCCTGGTGCGCACCAGGTTGGCGACTGGCCTCTGTGCAGTATCTCCATTTTGCTTTGCCGCCCGGACGACTAAGTCACAGCGTGACCTTGTTCTAGTGGCTGCACTGACACAGCAATTGATGCAAAGGTCGGCACATGGCTGCTGATGACTATAGTAGTGACCGTGAAGGCCGCAAAGCGGAACGGTCTTGTTCACCTCTGGGACCTGGGTGCCTCTGCGCGAAGCAGCAGCGACGTGATGTCTGCATGCTGCATTTCTGTGCGTGCATCTGGTTGAATGACGATGGTAGCTGATGCTGCATTTGGTCGTGTTGGACAGCGCCCGCAACAAATCTTGCAATACGAGTTTGAAAAGGCCAAAAGGTTGACATCACAGGATCAGTCATTGATTACGAACGGCAATCTGGATTTTTGCAAAAAGGTATTGCTAATGAGTCGTCGTCTTGACTGGCCTTTTCTGCCCGCTAGCCTGCTTGGTTACAAAGATGCAAACAGCACTGAAGTCCAGGAGGCCAGAAAGGGCAGACAGGTGCCAGCAGTGCATTGTGAAAGAATACACCAAAGAAAGGGTTGGAGATATCTCCAGCTGCCCTATCTACTTGTGACATACAAAGCTGCTTGTAGGCACTTCCAACAGCAATCAAACTGATGCCAAAACCTTAGGATAAATCCAAAGTAAGCAAGCAAACTGATGCCAATACATCTAGAAACCACAGTCTGCTTTAATAAATTGCCCTTACATAGTTGTACCCTGAATTGTCTGGCCCCTTTTGCCAGGCTCAAGAAGACTGCCCAAAACTCATGCACAACCCAATGAATGATAGCTAACACACAAAAGAACACGAATGGAAATCGCAATAGCACTAGCTTGTCATGATGTGCATGCAACTGTTGCTAAGTTAGTGCAATGGACAGCTAGGCAACAACGCATAGAACAACATCAAGTCAGCCGGCGTACCTAGTGTAATCCCCGACGTTGACAGGCATTGTTTCGATATACAAGACTTGATATGCCTCTGTGTCCAGATCACTGCATTCAGAAGCGTCAACAATCCTGCCAGCTGCTGCTCTGCCCAAGGTTGCCTTGCCTCGGAATGTAACCAGATCAATTGCAATTGACATTCACAGGCAAGGCAGGTGCAGGCAAGGCAGGTGCCAGCCAGCTGCATAGCCTGCACCTGCCCCGCCGGCACCTGCCCTGCCCCTGCCTGAGGAGCGCTTTGCTTCCAGACCAGCAGCTGGTACCTTTGTCCTAGCAGGTGACTCCAGACCCACGCTTGGCATCCCTGCAGCTGCTCTGAGACTTGCAACTGATGCTCCTGCCATAGCAGGAGTTAGCACCGGGGGTGGTGCAGCAGCTGAAGATGAAGTTAATGCAGAGTCAAAAGCATGTGCTGGTTGTGGTGCAACAATTGATGCCAAAGCTGCTGCTGCAGCTGAAGCGGGTGCAGCATCTGATGCCATAGCTGAAGCGGAAGCTGGTGCACTTGAGAGTTACAAACGCCAGTACAGCTGTCATCATCTCATGATGCAGAGCGCATTCGTTGTTATGTATCTAATCAAGATATGGCTGTTGGAGCACTACGTGTCTACTTGCTGTCATGTTCATTCATGTGTGAGCTGGCTTGATGGTATTGCATGAAAGCAGGCTCACACATTTGTGCAGCAAACACATGAAACCAATTGACCTGAGAGTCAAAGCATAGCCAAAAAGCCTGAAGTACAAGTAAAGCAGGAAGGTAAAGCCTTGCCCAAGAAGTAATTCTTTGGTGATGAGCCACCATCAACACCTTCTACCTTGGCTTACATTGGCATTCATGCCCATTCAGCTCAGCGCAGCTGGACAAAGATGGCTGGGTTGCCTCAGCATCTCTGATGTCTGTTTGTGTGTACCGCATCCCTCACTACTCACGTACAGACATCACAGATGCTGAGGCAATCATGACTGGCGTCTTTGACAAGCTGCAAGTAGGCCTCATCAAGCAGGAGCTGTCCAGGTGCTTGGAACTGCAACAGCTGCCCATTGTGGTCATTCTCCTTGCCAGCAATGCCATGCTGCAGCCCCCAACATCTCTTCAGGAGCAGATCACAGGTATGCGGACAACAGCCGAGCTGCCCCTCTTGAGCTTGTCCTGAACAGTGGACACCTTGACGCTAGGCCTTTTGCTGATTTGCCTAGGTGGTGTTGCTGACTATTAAAGAGCTTTACTCTGCAGTGCTGAGAGTACATTTGTGAGTGACAGAGCACTGCTGTTTGCAGGGTCTTCCCCTGCTGTGCTTCTTGACAACAGCCGGCAGCCGTCAGGCAGCATGAAGATGCTCAGAGTGAGCATGCATGCTTTGCTGGTCCATCTGTCTGTGTTGTCTGTCACGCCTGTATCTCACTAAGGTTTGAGGCAGAGATTAATCCTGGCTACAGCCCAGATTTAGCTACACAATCACGTATCTTGCTGGAATCTCAGCTGATGATTAATCCGAGCTGCATCCTGGATTCATCCGTTTTTGCTATGCCTTTATCCTGCAAGCCATATGCACGAGATCCTTCCTATACCTGGATAGTATCTAGGTGCTTTGAGAGTAGTACGCGGATAACTAGGGGATGCATAGGGGGTACAGCTTGGATACTTGATAGATTCAAAGGGGTATGATGAGGATATAAGACAGATATAATGAGGATCAAGAGGGGATTTGAGTTGGATAACAGCCAGATACATGTGCTACATGAGGATATCAGATGAATATGATGAGGATTAACAGGGGATTTGTGTGGGATAAGGCTTGGATAACAGATATATAATAGGGTATTAGCCAGATATAATAGGGATACTACAAGGATAGCATGTGTCCATGAAC
>JAABUP010002712.1_pt1 | contig 33336 bp, 46 predicted proteins | sample 5559201 | NCBI WGS metagenome assembly JAABUP01 (sample SAMN10711887, study PRJNA513373) | rock metagenome | isolation source: Antarctica rocks | place: Antarctica
AATTGGATGAACAGCTACCATCATGCCAGCAGCTTGCAGGACAATTCAGCGCAACCTGTCCTGCTTGCAGGCTGCTCATACCTGCTGACACCAGGAGCAAAGCTAGCTTTTGGTACGTACATGCAGCATTATGCCTGTTTCAGACTGTGCAAATTGTTATGTGCTCATAGCTGAGCAGAGTGCTTGACCATATGCAGGAGATAAGTCAAAACAGTACATAGTCAACTTTGAAGAGAAATCTGGCCCAGACCCAATTGGGGACATGCTGATGAAGGTGTGCATTGCCTTATACTGACCTGCTCCATGACAGCACGTGCTTTCTGGCAGTTGGCAGAGCAGAGTCTGGCCAACGACAGCCAAAACAGAAAACACACATGTTGGCATGCAGGGAATGTTGAACAATGCTTCACCTGAAGTGCGCAAGCAGATGGGACAGGACAGCTGAAGCTAATGCGGAGCGTGCGTTAACTCCATGTCGTACTTGCCTGATGCCTCAAGCACTTACAGTGCATCACTGGCCGACAAATCTATTACACGGCATGCTGGTGATGAGCAGCAAACAGCTGAGCAGTTGAGGGTCCAGATGCTGGTCTGCAGTTGACCCTCAAACAAGGATGAACTTTGTACAAAACCTCAGATCGCACAGTTGCTTGTTACAATGTCAAACAGTCTCGCTATGGCCATGCACTTTAAAGAGACGTCAAGGCACTGAACACACATAGCGTCTACATACGCCAACAATTGCAATACTTAAGCAGGTCCAATTCATTTATATGTGGGCTGCACATGTGCTGTAAAGACACTGACTAAATAAGGCATTCGTTCTCTCACTGCTCATTTGTACTCCTAACACTGAAGCTACCTAACACCGGCTCGCTCAAGTGCAACAGCCAAGTGGGCAACAGCTTACGAAAATAATCCTGACCAAATAAAATGAAGAGCAATGGCTCGATCTATCAACACAGTCTGGATGAACAAAGGCTACACACAGCCTTGAAAGCAGGCAGTTCATCAAAGCCAACTACACAATCTCAGCACTCCTTGGTGGTCATCAAATGGAACTGCAATGAAGTACGAAGAAGCTCATATAACAGGTGCCAACTTCGACAGGCTTTTGCTCATGTCCAGTGAAGAATATGCTGTTGTGCAAGCTCGCCAGCCTGCAATTGGAGCCTGCAACTGGAGCGACGCATGACTGTAGACACATGCCTGGGGTGGCTGTGCCTTGGGACCAGCAGACTGGTCCCATTTGTGTCTGAAGACAGACAGTCAGTTGCCCTGAGCTCTCACCGAAAGGCCCTTATGCAACACCAGCAGCTGTGCCTGGTGCTACAGTGCTGGTACTTGCATCTATCGCTGTGTCAGTGTCTGTTGGCAGTTCAGTCACTCTGGAGGGGGCTGTAGGCATGCGTTTGAGAAGGGCCAGGGCATCTTGACGTTGCAAATAGGCATTTATGTCCTCCACATCCAAGTCTAGAGCAGCCTGCAACTACATGCACACATGTAAGGAGATGTATGTAAGAAAACAAAGCATGGAGTACGATAATGTGTGACATCAGGAGGAAAGTGCTTCACTTTGAGTTGCATGTGGGATTGCCAGCAGGGGCTAATTCAGGTTGAAACAAGATAGGGTTCAGCTGCTCACAAAGGTCATGAGCTGACATACAGTTTGTGCACGCAACATTCAGCTGACGCAATTCCAAAGGGATCCAGCACAACCTGGCAGCATGCTGGGAAGGAATGTCTTGCATGGAGAGCTGTCAATGCATGATGCCTGCTTTGGCGCAAGCCCTGTGTTGCTGTTTTTCAACCTGTTTTGCAGAACAGCATCTGGGCGGACAGAAGGCAGGTGCTGATGGATGCGATTGATGCACTCCAGTAACAAACACACAAACACATCAGATTCAGGTGCAACGCATGTGACAGGGCAAGCTGACCTCAAGCTCCAGCCTGGCCTGCTCTTTCTTGCCAAGGCGGTCCAGAGTGCGACCTAGCTCTACTCTGTGGATCAAGCGAGCAGGCGCCAAGGAAACAGCTGTCTGGTAGCTCTCGAGTGCGTCATGATGACTGCCTACAGCAACAGCACAAACATATGAGATTCAAGTATATAAGCAACACAAGTTGAGTATGTGAGTACCACTGTGTCTACAAAGTGCTGCATGACAAACATGTGCAGTGCGTAGGCACCGTACTGGGTGGCAATGTTTGGGAGCATGCACAACTTTGTTGAGGATGGGGTGGAGGGTAGCATGTGTACAAAGCCTTCACAATCTTGCACATTCACATCTGCTGTCAGGCCCGAGGTATGCTCTCACCTGGAGCCAATGCAGTCCCATACATGACGCGCACCAGGGTACGCACCACCACATTCAGGTTGGCCATCTCGCTGTGCCACCGCCCCATCAAGTGGTGCGCAAGATCATTGCTGGGCTCCAACGCAAGGGCTGTCACGGCCTCTGCCCTGGCATCATGGGCCAGCCTGACCTTGGTCTTGTTGTCGCTGAGCAATGCGAGGCGGCCCATACTGGTACAGGCCGCAATATGCGGCAATGCCAGTGTGTCATCCAGCTCAATGGCCTGCAATCAGATGATCTGTATCAGATGATCTGTATCAGCACAGGACAATGGTATGAATGAGCTCATCTGCTGAATGCAATGTTATGATGACTTGTGTTGCTTTCACTGAGCAGTGCTTGGATGTGGTCAGAGAAAAGAAGTGCTTCAGTGTTGATGACCAGCGGCTGGGATCAAGACAGGCTACATGGACACTGCGTACATCATGCCCAGGTAGGGTTCTGCCAGGCTGAACACAGACCCTGAGCTGATGCATGTGTGGGTGGCGTTACCTGCTTAGCATGCTCCAATGCTGTGATGTTGAAGTGACGCCGGCTGTCATCACTCAACTGTTCTTGGGCAGGACTGACATCCAGGTATGTGCAGTCAGTCCACTGCTTGGACAGTATAGAGCGATAATGCGCGCTCTTTGGAAGCTGCCTGGTCACTTCCTGCAAAGACAGACAAAGCCAGTGTCAGTACTGCCCAGCGTTTGAAAAGAAAGAAAACCAAACGCTTCTGTGAACAAGGAGAAAGTTCCAAAATGAAGTGTATGGGGCTTCGCTGTAGTCTAGCGTGCATTTGACCTGTTGCAGCAGTGGATGATCTTTGCATTGTGTCCATGTGGACAATTGTTTCCATGTTGACGATGCATGCAGAGCTAGAATCAGGTGTAACATTGAGGAGAACCAAAATGAATACCTCAAAGCAGATGATTGCTTTGCGCATGTCCAGTGCATGTTCTGCTGCCAGGCCCTGCTCAATGATCTGCGTGCATGCCGCATCTGGACTGCCAGGCCTGCACATGACATCATGCCAGTCAGCACAATGCTGACTGCACATCACGTGAGAAAAGTCAAACACATTTGCATGTCTGGCGTGATATTACAAGCTGTAGCTGTACCTGACAATGCCTGCAGCATGGGACAAAGGCATTCGCCTCCATGGGAGTTTAAGGCCTTCATGCTCCCCTCTGTGCTGCTTTGCTATACTTCGCTGAGTCTTCATGTGCAGGCCCACAGCAGCGCATCTGTTGATCAGCAGGGTGCTGAGGGAGAGCACAAAGCAATTGACCTGCATTGCAATTTGTCAGACACTTTGAGGACATGCAGCAGAAACAAGCAGGAGCCCTTTGACCCAGGACTGCGTGCCAAAGTTCTTGAACCATCTTTGCACAACTTGCAGCCAACGAAAGTGCAATCTGTGACTAATATGCTTCTCAGAGATGTGAAGTGTATTGACGAACCTGATGTCTCAGTCCTAGAGCAGCTTGCACAGCTCTTTGATGCTGAGTAAGCAGGAACGCAGGTGGGCCAGAAGCTGAGGTGCTGGCGACCCTCAGCTGTTGGCGCGGGACTCGCTTAGCTGACATCCGTGGCGCTGCTACCTGGACCTTGCCGCTATGCCAGACTGGCTGTTGAAGGTGCAAAGAATCCGTCAGACTAGCCAAGACGATGCTTCCATGCTTTTTTCTGCTTTGTGGAGCTTCAAGGCTGAACATGCCGTCGGATCCGTTGATCGCGACAGCACGTCGCGGTCTACTGGTCTTTGCACCAGCCGTGTCAGCGTCTACTGGATCGATCGCGCCACAAGCTGAGCCTGTTTGGCTTGGTTCCTGCACTCCAGATCGGAAAACCGACAGGCTTACAGCGAAGGCTTTTCGTTGATCACGGTGCAAATAGCGGGATCTGTCTCATACTTTTGAGTCAGGACCTGAACACGCAGCGCTTCGAACGGAATCGACTCTACAAGGTGCGAATTCGTGGTACAGCGGTGCTCACGTGCTTGCCAGACAGAGACTGAGTCAGAGGGCGGTCAGAGGGCAGCTTGGACCAGCTGGACGGCAGTGAAGGGCTCAGTCATAAGGGCAACTAGACGGCAATACAGTAGTAGAAGAAATGGCAGCAGTAATTCGTGGCGCTTCAGCAGGTGCTGGTCATGGTGACTGCAACTGGCAATTGCCAACACTTTCATCACTGCATCGCCTGTTTGCAACTCAAGCTTATGTGACCTTAATCAGGTCTGATACAAGCTGATGCAATATGCGCCATTGCTCAGCAGCTGCAATTCCATCTAGGGCACTCTTCGTCCCAAACAAAGCATGCATGAGCGCAGCACCTTTCCTGAGTTGTTGCACCCAGAAACATATCCCCAAGGATGGGGCAATTTGCAGAGCAAAGGCAAGCAGTGCATCTGTCTGTGCAAGATACACAACCTCAGCTGGAGCACCCACCATTAGTCTTACAACAAGCCTTACAACACTAACTTCAGTGGAGCACATGCATGATTTGATTGTACACATAAGATATTGGAACAGACTGCACAGTACTATCCCAACAACCTATGTGTATACAGTATCCTTTGCAGACCACACTTCTATACTAATGAAGGGACATGCTTTTTAGCTGTAACAGGAAACAGGCATCTGTTGCAAAGCACAATGCAAACTGCCTTTGGCAAAAGCGTGCATCCTGCTTTGACACACTGACTCTAGAAACCGAACAAAGCACAACACAAACATTGCTGCAGTACACTGAACAGTATCAAATATGATGTTCAAAGTTGCCAGAAGGCAGCTAATGCTATTGTATGGACCAGTCCCAGCTTGTGTCAGGCTTAAAATTTGCATTGTCAGATGCGGTCCGTCTGTACCGAAAAAGGTTGACCACATGCAGATGAAAGACACAGTTTTTATGGCGTTCCAACCCATCGTGAAATACTCCAGACTCATGTATAGCCATACTGAAACTGGTATCAGCATATATGACTGCCTTCCCACGCAATCTGATGCTCCAATCTGTCTCATTGTACAGTGCCAGCGGATTAATGCCTGAGTTGGCAAGCCAGATGCCTGACTCTGCACCCTGACATGTGCCACAGCGTATGTCAAATCTGAGCAGAGTCGTATGCCCCCCAGGCACAATGCAGCCCTCAGAAAACAACTCGGCCACACTTGAAGGTCCCCTGGTGGCCATGAACTCATCAATGTCGACTGGATTGATGTAGACGTCTAAGCCCCAATGGGCGAGAATGGCATGATTATACTCCAATGTCTTGGCCCTGTTCTTGTTCCATACTAGGCCATCAGGCATGTAGCCTTGCACCTCAACATCCCATCGTATCAGACGCAGGTTGCCTTGCAGTACCAGATTTTGGATGCTGGGATCGCTGGCTAGATGTGTGAGGAAAGGCTCTACCTCATAGTGTACAGTGCCAGCCAAGCCTAGCTTCACATGGTGAGTGACATGCGCAACTAACATCCTGGTAGTCAGTGCTACTCTCTGTGGGTCTTCAATGCCAGTGTGAGAGTGTGGTATGACTGTAAGCAGTACTGAAGTCTGACGCCTGACTGGTTCGTGGCAGCTGAAGATCCTTGGTGTGAAAATCACATGCTGCCTGAAGCCTCCAATGTGCAGCATGTAATGACTGGCCAGAGCACTGACTGGAAAGGTTGTCTCGAAGGTGAATGGTGAGTTGAAGCGGGTGTATTCATGCTCTGTGCGCCAGTAGATATCCATTAAGTACTGCTGCTGAGGACTGGAAGTCAAGGCTGTTAGCTGCAACTCCATGTCTACATGGCCGTGCGCTTTCTGCAGTGGGTGAATCTCTTGAAGCATGCCGTACCCTCGGATAGTGATGTCTGTCCTGCAGGCCGGGCGAAGCGATAAGCTGTGCAGGGCAGTTACGATGTTTCAACAGACGTCTGGGGACTTTTGAAAAGGTAGCCGCTTACCCGATGCATAGAGCGCGCACCCACAGATGAAGCGAGACCGGTGTTTGTATGGCCCCGAGAGAGGCAACTTCACCGATCTGCAACACTTGAAATTGTTCCTGCTGTTTGCCGAGCTTTTCTGTGGCGAAGCTGCCCGATAAAACATAATGAGCAATACCGGTGTCCTCCGGCAACACAACTAGATCTGTGCCGCCGCGATCACAGAACTCGCTCCGCAGCCCAGCGGCAAGTGGCGCAGTAATGTTCGCTAGAAACGCAGTCTCGTATTTCTCAGATCTGCAAAACTGCAGAGAGGCTGCTACAGTCGCCACGCAGCTGGCCCACACCAGCAGCGGTTGCAGCATTGCTCACAGCGCCATAGCAGGAGCTGCGCCGCACAGCAACGGACCTCTCGATGCAAACACGTACCTTTGTGATCTTCTCGGAAGAGGCAGATGAGTAACGACTAATCCAAAACTTTCACATATCACCACGTTCACTGGCTTGAGGAAGCTATGGATCCTGATTTGAATGACTCAAGCATGCAAGCGAGTAAGCGCTGTGCGTCTCATGGCAAGCACTGCCTGTGGACATGAGGGTGTGTGACCAAACAAGCCTTGATGTCGCGATATTGCATGACCACTACAGGGTCAAGATGGAAGCTTGCTGGAAGACTGTCAACGTGAGGGTGGCTAGCCTCAGCATTAGTCCAAACCTCCCGTCTATCTGTGTACTACAGGAGAAGGAAATGCACAGCGTCATGTTGACCGTCTAAATGGTTTCAAATCTGCTAGCGCAGTGAAGAATTATACAAGCCATTCTTCAAGGGTACCACGAAGTATAGATATGGTGCAGTGGTGCTAAAGTGTGCTAAAGGAGAAGCCACTAAGGCTTAGCAAGCTCGCAACATTTCCTCCTACCAGGCATGACAAGATTGTGTGTGACACAGTTGAACACTCTGATAGATTTTGTGTCAAGAAGCTTACAAGTCTGCACAGCTTATTTCACCCCTGCAGGAGCCAATGACTGCAGCCTGTGTACATAACATGCCCTGCTGATCTGTTGTGTCTCTCGAGGGAGCTCCCTCTCTTGCTCAGTCTGCATTGGTATAAAAGCCTAACTTACAAAAACGCTCATCTCTACAATTTGAGAACACATTGACCTGGGATTTTTGATGTTTGGCATATGGTAATGAATATCGCAAAGCTGTTGGTACCTTCAGGCACCAGTGAATGCCCGTGGAAGAATGACTCTTATGGCTGGCATAGACTAAATGCCGGGCAGAGCTGCAGCCTTTAAAGGCTTGTAAAGGGGGAATCACGCCCCCTTATGAAGTGCTGACGCGGCATGTAGTATGGCCTGAGCATTGTCCTGCTGATTTGTGGAGCTCGGTCAGCACAAGAGCGCCAGCCTCCCCAAACGTTCGAATCAGCTGTTCCTGCTAGCCTGCCAGCATGTCAAGATCTAGATGGGAAGACCATTTGACATTTTAGCAGCCGAGCATCACTTTGATGCCTGCCTGCTCTGCAAGGCCCTTGCAAACCTGCGCACTCATGTACACACTGCAAAACCAGCATAGTGCTGCCAAAAAACAGGCGTGGTGGTCTGACATGTTCCAGCACAGTACATGCTTTTGCTGTTGATCAGCAGGATCCGCTGCAAAGATTCGCAGAACAAACTGTCTGAATGTACAAATGTCTGGCATGCAAGTTCACGTGCATAGGACACAATGCAATCTGGGCTTCTTGTGCTGTTCATGCTTCAGCACAGCATGGCCAACTGAACAGCGGCTGTTCACTCCAGAACACTTTACTGAACAACTGCAGGACCAAGCTATATGACAACAACACACCCGGTCAGAGTACGTGTTGTTTGTGCTGGTGAAACATAGCTGCTCCAGGTGACGGTGATGCCTGGGCCGCTTCAGGACCGCTTTGAGATAATATTTAAAATTGTAAGAAGCCATCTGAGGGCAGCTGATGATGCTCACCTACAAGGCCAGAAGATTGTAGCATGAGAGGTGCTCAGTTCATGACCATTAGATGCAGTCAGTTGTGTGCTCACCTGTATAAGCTGCTCGCTGTTCAACAGCACCTCCAAGATGCAGAAGGTGCTGAGCCTGCGGCAGGCATGCAGCTTTATGGTTTTCAACTGATTCTTGGCTTTGAGGGCTAAATGCTTCAGAGAGTAGTCGTCAAAGCGGTCAGCCTGGGTCTTGGGGATGTGGATGTGCTGCCTGCAGCGTGCGCTGTGTCACAGGGACTCTAGGGATGTGCAGAGCTATCAAACTCCGCCCACACCAGTTAGGATCGCTTCGGACAGCTTCGGACCAGGTTTTACAAACGGCTGACACCCGACAGAGGCCTACAGACGAGCCTTGCTTTTCAATGACGTGGGAAAAAATCAACTGCAGTACAGGGAGTGGCAGGGCTGCAACATAGCACTCGAACGACATGATCTGGCAGGAATGGATACAAAGCCTTCGGATACGCTGTCGACGGTGCACGTTGAATCTTATGCTTGGAAGGGTATCATTAAGCTCGCAGTTGCTCCGAAACCATTGAGTAGAATCAGCATGAGCTTTAGCGCAATGTCAACAGTACATTAAGGTCCTACAAGTTCTCCGAAAGTTCCTAATGTGTGAGGTGAGTTTCGAGATGTGATACATGTTGTAAGACAGCAGCTGTTTAGCAAGGTTGCCAATCTCATGACTCTGAAATGGGATGGTCATGGATCAAGAGAGAGATGGCTCGAGTACTTCAGATCCAGTGCACGTCTAGAACAATGGTGTCCTCCACAGCAAGCACGTAACAGCCTTAACTAGATAGCATTCACAATTTAGCTTAAGTGCTACAAATGGCAAAGGCTTCTGCCTTGTAGGGCTTGATGGCAAATCAAGACGATACCCTAACCGCCTCAGTCTGCGGATCAACCTGACGTTGGATCCTGCGACGGGTTGTCACTGATAGAAGTCATCGGAGAGTCTTCGAAATAAGATTTTCAGTCATTTTCAGTCTACAACACACTATAGATGGCACTGCTACGCCAGACTCACCGATGCTTGCTACATCAGCACCGTAACTTCTCAGCATCAGCGGTCTCGCAAACCTGGTTTGGCAATGTAGAGCAGGCTCCCAAAGACCCTATACTGGGCATCACAGAAGCATTTCTGGCCGACGAAAACCCGAACAAGATGAACTTGGGAGTGGTATGGCTCAAGCCGTGCACGCTGTCAACTATAAATCAACGACACTGACTTGGCCTACCTCACAATGCATCTGCAAACCACATTACAACACTACTCGCAGGGTGCATATCGGGATGACAACGGCAAGCCAGTGGTGCTGGAGGTTGTCAGGGAAGCAGAACGCCGTGTTGGAGGCAGCCACTTCATGGAGTGAGACACAAGCCTCCTCGCTCTTGCTGCACACCAGACCAGAAAGCATGGCAAGCTCAGTGCAACCTGTCAATGTGACTGCTTGCTGCATGTCAGAGCATGCATCTTGCAGAATGACGTGGTATAGACTCGGAATCATAGAGTCGCTGGTCCAAGTCAGGACTGTGCGGCTTTGTGCAACAATATGTGTAGCAATGCATTCACCATGAGCTGCTCCAGCTGGTTCCCACAGTGATGTGCTTGCAGGTATCTGCCTATAGGAGGCCTGAAGGACTTCAACCAGGTGTCCATCAAGCTGGCATATGGCGACAACAACGAAGCCATTGCTGACAGCAGAGTTGCAGCAGTGCAGTCGTTGTCAGGCACAGGGTCTTGCCGGCTTATGGCAGAGTTCATGAAGCGATGGATGCCAGGCTCGAAGGTGCTTGTGCTGCCTGTTTGACAGACAGGTTTTGGCTGATTAGTCTTTGCCCTATACATCACAGTCATACATGCACTGGACTGCAACAATATCTGAGTGGTTTCGACATTCAAGACCCTTGCAATCTTTTGCACAAACAGATTGCATACATTCGTAATATATTGCATTGTTTGCATATCTCGAATGCAATTACGAACTGAACTTGCTCTGCTGAATACCCTTGCTGTGCTCACTGGCGTTGCACTGTCACGCTCGCCAAAGGCTTTGTAGGCATGTTTAGCAGAAACTATTGCCATTTTCTTGCTCAGCTTTTGCTTTTTGCAGAGTGACCTGTCTGCCTCATCTCTGTGCTGGAGGGAATACGAATGGCACCAATGACTATTTTCAGACAAATTGTGCTTTGCGTCCACAGTTGCCTGTTCATGCATAACCCAAGCCTTGTTTGTTGAAGTGCAGATTCACATCACCAAGCCCACTTGGTCCAACCACCACAACATCTTCAAGGATGCAGGCGTGGACAAGAAGGAGTACAGCTACTACAAGCCCTCCACCAAGGGCCTAGACTTTGAAGGACTCGTTTCAGACCTCAAGGTATATCATTTCCTCATTACTGCACTGGCTGTTGCCCACAAGCATGTTGGGACTCATATGAGAAGTCCCTCGAAGACCAAGCATTTTATCATGATGCCAATGGGCGACAATCACTGTCTATGAGCAAAAGTTTTGCGAAAAATCTTGATTGCCTGAGACACTTCTCTGATGCAAGCAGTGTGCTGATGGCATTGCTGAGTAGTGGTCTGTTCCAATAACTGGCTGAAAGGGCAGCCTGAGCAAACAAGTTATTTGTGTGTTGAAGCAGCACAAATGACATGCTGGCAGCTAAGTTTTAGCATCTGCTTGGAGGTGGCGCTGCTGCAAAAGCATGTGCGTCCCTGCTTGAGCACACATGCAGGTGCAAAGGCACTGCACACACTTGCCTGTTGCCATCCAGCTATATTGTTGAGCCTATTGCAGCCTATTGCAGGCTGCTTCTCCCAAGGATGTGGTGCTTTTACATGCCTGCGCACACAACCCAACTGGTGTGGACCCCACACCAGAGCAATGGAAGGAAATCAGCTCCGTTATGAAGGACAAGCAGCTCTTCCCCTTCTTTGACATGGCCTATCAGGTGTGCTCATGAAAATGTCGTCTTGAAAGGTTGCACTCTTCCCCTTCTTTGACATGGCATATCAGGTGTGCTCATGCAAAACCCTGTGATGCAAGATTGCACCTTCCAGCACGCAGGGTCCTTGAATGTATGACAAGCTCAGTGCAGCACGAGATTTCTTCTCATGCATCAGATCACTCAGCATCATCTAGCATGCGAGTTGCGTGGCATGGTCTCAACTGCATGTCATCTAGGTGCAGCAGTTAGGCTGTGCAGGTGCATCCATGCGACCAGCACTGCTCTTCTGCATCTCTGACGTCAAACCACCAAAGCCAGGCAAAGACCGGCCTGTGTCCCCTGACAAGTGAACCCTTGGCGTCAACAGCAAGGCAATGCAATGCAGGGTTTTGCCAGTGGGGACTGTGAGCGAGATGCACAGGCCATCAACATCTTCATGGAGGATGGTCACGCCATGGGTTGCAGCCAGTCCTATGCCAAGAACATGGGCCTGTACGGACAGCGCATTGGCTGTTTTAGCATTGTCACTGAGGACCCCAAGGAAGCTGTCAAAGTAGAGTCACAAATGAAGGTACACCTCTTCTCATATAGCATCCTGGGGTTTGCTAATGTATGCTGCAGTTGTGTGCTCATTTGCATGATGAGGTTAGTCTGATAGGTACTTGGCTGTTCTAGCTTGGAAGTTACACCAATGGTGAAGCTATGAGAGCTAAACATGGCAGGAGTTCCTTTGTGCAGCTTGTTCGGTTGCGTGGTTTTGGTGGAGTGTGGTAGTCTTGCAGTGTATCTGGTACGCGTAAGGCAAAACATAAGCAACGTCTCATCGCATATCAAAATGGTATGAAGTAGTCCTGAGTGGGGTGATGAGACAACCAAAGCAATCACCATCTTTCGCATGAGCTGCGGCTTTGATTCGACCCTTTGACGTATCCTGACCACTCAAGGCACATACACACATACTTGTTGGGAGGTCTTATTACAGCTCCTGGCACTGTTTCCAAAGACGCTGTTCAGCAAAATTAATGATCTGTGTAGCAGCTATAGCTGTAGTTGTAGCTTCTTGTACAGGTCCAAAAGCCTCTTGCTTCCTCTGCAGCACCAATACCTGACTTCCATTCGCATCATGCTAGCGCCTACAATAGCTTGTGGCTGCTTCTTATTGCTTGGTCCAGCCATTGGGTGAAAGTCCTGATCTTCTGTTGCTGCTGAAAGATTATGCTGATGCAGGCCATTGCTCGTCCCATGTACTCCAACCCACCCCTGCATGGAGCCCTGCTTGTGTCCCAGATCCTCAAAGATGCTGAGCTCAAGCAGCAATGGTACAAGGTGGTTGCAACTCTTTGCCAAACAGCATGTCACACGCTGATTGCAGCAACATGATGCTGTTCAACCTTGTATGCAAGTGACTGTCAGAATGTCTTCATGAAGTCCTTCAAAAGCCTGCATAGGTGTGTCCGACCTTAGAGGAAGACACTTGTTGAGTGAGTGAGTGAGTGAGTGAGTGAGTGAGTGAGTGAGCGAGCGAGCGAGTGAGTCAGTGAGCGAGTGAGTCAGTGAGCGAGCGAGTGAGGATGTACATAGACACAGTTGACTGCCTTCAGGCATTTTGCTCAGCATCACAGCGCTTGTTGCTCATGTAGTGGCTGCTGATGTGTGCAGGAGGTGAAGGGCATGGCTGAGAGGATCATCACAGTCAGGCAGTCTCTGAAGGACAATCTGGAGTCTCTTGGAAGCCCACACAAGTGGGACCACATCACAGAGCAGATTGGCATGTTCTGCTTCTCTGGGATGACACCTGAGCAGGTAAAGAGACAATCTGCGAACAGAGAGTCATGGTCTACTTATCGTGTCTCCTGCATTGCGCATGCAATTTTATCCTATAATACTATCCTATAATAGGATAATGTCATCAGCTGGAGGGTCTGCAGCAAGCAATGGCAGCACCTGTTGCAGACTTGCGGCATGACAGCCCACCTTCTTGTTTGCTTTTGTGTGCTCTGCTTCAGCATTTATGTGACAGCTGCAACAAGATGTATGGCGAGACTCTTTACTGCTGGACTGATTGAAAAATTGGTCAGGCATGTCAACTTGTCAGCTTGTCATCTTGTGCTGCATGATGATTACAGATCAGACAGGTCCCAGTATGAATGCTTGACATAGAGCAACAAGGATTATTGTCTCTTATTGTCCGCATCTCTTGTCATCATCTGTCATGGTGTCATCATGCTGGTGTTCTTGCTTAACAGAATGTGTTGTTCTGTAGGTGGACAAGCTGGCGCAGGATTACAGCATCTACATGACCCGTAATGGGCGTATTTCCATGGCTGGAGTCAGCTCACAAAATGTCAAACCCCTGTCTGAAGCAATTCACAAAGTCACAACACAATGAGAAAGGGGATGCAGAAAACAGTTCCAACAAATGTGCCCAAGACTGTTGCAGTCTCTGCTGTTGTTGCTGCATGTGACTGTGCAGCAGGCTTAGCGTATGTGATATGGTTGGTTGCTTTGCATTAATTCCCTCGCTGAGATCAAGATGATTGTGTTTGGTTGGTGTCGTTTCGCAAAAAGCAAGATAGCTTACGTGTGCAAGCATGCAACTGTATCAATTTCTGTGACGTGTTGGTGTACGATCAAAGTTGATCTTTTCCAAATACAGACATTTGCATTCCCATGACAAACAGCTGGTGTGCCTACGAGGTCACCAACATGTCATACGACAAGTGCAAAAGAAATGTTATGTGCTACAACAGCTGGCATGTACACTGAGTTGTGCTGCTACTATGTCCCAAGTATGCAAATCAGTCCAGCCAGTCCAGCACAGCTTGCATCAAGGACGCAAATACAGTTCAGTGGTGATGAGCATCCACTCAAGTTGGTACAAAATGTACACTCCACGCACATGTATAGAGATTATGCTGATGCAGCCAGTAAAATCGTATTGAAAGGACAAAGTGCTGCCCAGGCATGTTGCATGTGCAAGGCAACAGCACATTACGGATAATGTCGGCATCTGAAGGTGTGGATAAATCGTCGAGCGATATACAAGTAAACCTGACACATATGCCTGGAAATAAAGGGCAGCTCATGCAAACGCATACAGTAAAGGTGTTGTGGTCTGGCTTTGAGTGGAGCAAGCCAGGGAAATCTGGCTTGCTCCGTGGGTTCAGACCGCCGGTTGTCAGTCCGGGATGCAGCAAGCTGCACCAGTTCAGTATGGGCAACGGAAGTAGGGAACATGACCACGTAGAGGCGCACACTCCAGGTTTATAATTGCCACGAGTCACATTGAAAGCAATAGATGAAGCGTGCCCGTTTACGCAACAGGCAAGCGACTCACAAAGTCGGAAGGTTGGTGGGCGCGGAGCTTGATGTTGATGGGCCGAGCCGGTGTGAAGTCGATGGCACAGTTGAATTTGCAGACTCGGCGGCGACTCTATGTTGCACACCACCTCTAAACCCTACAGAGGGTACAGGACCAGCTTGTGCGAAACGAACCAGCCAGAAGACGAATTGGGTTTGCTGAGTGCGGTCTTGATCGGACTGCAAACTAAAGTCACGAACATCATTTACAATAAACTGATAAGTACGACTCCATGAGTGTATGGTACATTTCGAAGTCTAGACACATACAGGGTGTCAGTTGTTGGGGAAAGTGCTTTGGTAGTCATATGGTAGTGTCAGTCTCACAGACAGTAGCATGCACATCCAAAAGGAAGTTCAGCACTGTTGTCACTGACTGTAAGTGTTAAGGAGTGAAGACCCAAGGGTTGTTGAGTCAAAAACATCGCCACACATACATGATAAGTGTACAGGGGACTGCAAATGCCGTCAGGACCGCTGACATGACCACATGAAAGTGACTCAGAATAGAGGAAAGGGCTCAAAACTCAAAGTACTGACCTAAACCAACTTTTCAAACACCAACTACAGCTCTGCTTCTGGTACGTCGCAATGTGCTTGCAAGGCCAACAGCTTTTGCCGTAACATCATCTCGACTTCTCTTCTTGGGGTTCAACTTAGCAGCAATGGCTGCTTGACCAGTTTTGCTCTGAGGCAGCAAACTGACAAGGGTCTGCTGAACTGTTTGTTGCTTACTGTGCCTGATCTTGACTGGCTTTGGTACCTCTTCCTCAACCTGGACGCTGGCTGTCACACCTGCAGCCATGTTGCACATGATGTTTGGAACAGTGATCATGATTTCCAGTGTTGCACACACAGATGATGCTCACCGTCAACTGTGGTAAGATCAACCGCAACATTTGTGCGACTCAGGAAGGTGGTGCTAGCTTGAAATGGCAGCTTGATTGAGCAAAGGATATACAGATTGCAGCAAATAGACCTGCATGTGAGCAATTTTACCTGAAGTCTCAGCATTGTTACTTTTTAGGACTGGAGGTTGGGCAGCAGTGCCAGGCTCAGCAGTGCATGTCGCTGCCTCTTGGTTGACTTCTTGCTTTGTGGCGGTTGCATCAGAAGCCTGCTGAGTCAGCACTAGATAGTGTGCCACAGATCTGTAGCCTGCAAGCCACAACAACATTAGACTCACAGCAGTGAAATAACATTTTGCCTTTGCTACGAGACGACAACAGATAGAATTGGATACGACGTCAAACAGCCAACCAGCTTTAGATGCCAGTCTGTTGCAGGCAGCCTTGAAGTTGGTAGCTATGCACACCAGCCAGTGCTTCATCTGTTGGTGATGACAGCGGCTGCAAGCGTAGGAGCAAAAGCAGTGGGTACCTTCAGCAATAGCACGGCGGTACAGAGAACCAGTGGGAGCCCAACCCCGGCGGATACGGTGGTTGCTGCAGTTGCACAGCCCTCTGCACACTGGGCAGGTCCACTCATCCTTCTCTGCCACCTCTAGGATGTTCTCACCATACCGCATGAATAAGCAGTCACCGCAAAGTACACCCTGCATAAGCACGAACAGGGTTCATCACATGCATTGTAACAGTTTCAAGTAGGCTGCATTTTTAAACAATAGTGTAGATTGAGAGGCAGCTGACGTATTTGTAAGGGGAGTGAAGGTAGGGAAGGCACAGCAGTCGGGCTGCAAGGGCACTGACCTGAAGACTGTTGCAGCAGGAGCAGCTGGTGTGCTTTCCCAAAGTCTTCTGACGACACTGATGGCAGGTCATCCCATTGAGTTTGTCATACACACGCTTGCCAGTTGCATCTGTTCCATCAACAAACAGCTCCCTGCAAAACACATTTTTGTCACGCAAATTCAAGCATGGACAAGCAAGGCTGATGCGCATCAACAATGTAAGCAAAGCTTACCAAGGCTCCTTGTAATCTCCCAGCAGGGCGATGTCTTCTTGGGTGTATTGCTCTTGTACTGAAGTGGCTGCAGGATGAACAGGACAGGTGTTAAACTTGAGCTGGCCACTGCCATTAGACTGCCAAATTGTGATTATATACCCACCTCGAACCTCTCCAAGGAAAGGCTGCCGGCCCTTTCGGCTAATAACACGATCAGCCAAGTCCAGTGCTGACTCGTTGTAGTTGGGAGCAGGCTTGCCCTGCGCTCTTGTAGACCGGCGAGCAGGGATGGCAATCAGAGCTGCGGATGCAGTATTGCGAGCGGCCGCTACTCTTGGCTTGGCGGGTGCTCGACGCACTCTAGACGTCTCGACAAGGACCTGGGACATCTGCAACGGTCACTTGCTACGATCAGCACATGAGCTGCGTGGCATCAAGCACAGTCTCACAATCTCTGTGAGATTTTGTTGACTTGAATTGTTGCTAAAAGCATTTTCCGTGGCTGTGAAAAACTCTCTGCGGCTGAATAAGCTACGGCTGGAGAAGGTAAGCCTTGACCCTTGACACAGCTGCAGTGCACACCTTTTGCAAGCCTAGCTGCTCCATCCGCTTCCTGTTATCTGCAATCCTCTGCTGCCGAAGAACTTCATATTCACAGGTGGCCATTGCTTTGAGCTGGTTCTCACGAGCTTTGCTTGCTCAGGTGAGCTGCTGATCGAAGATGTCTAGTCAAGGGTGCACGCTGCCGAGCTAACCCGCAGGGTTGTATCGAGGAAAGCTCAATCAACCTGCGCTACTTTTGTGATCTGTGTTGGCGCAAGGTTGCAAAGAAATAAAGGCAGACTGTCAAGATGCGTTGACTGCATAAGCTTTTTGCGCTTTTGGCGCCAAAATAACTTGAATGGCCCCATGACACATGCCGTGCTGCGTTCCCCAGCATGCTTCTCTGCTATGGACACGATCGAGCGTGTCCTCCGAGATGGCTGTCCTTGCAGAACGTGCGCGGTGCATTGCGCGATACAAAGTTAGAGCAAAATTGCACATGCAGGACGCGCAGATGCACTAGCTTCGTCATCTGTACCGATTGATCGCGTTGTTGAGGATTTGGGCATCACCTCCGGAAGGCAGCTATCGATATCGCGCAAACGTCTGTGGGTAGGGACTAGGATTGTCGTGTTGAGAGCAACGCATCGGGCGTGTCATCACACTCCACTATGGTAAAAGGCCACGAAAGAAAAAGCTATCAGCCTTCCAGCAGTACCAAAGCGGCACAACTTGTAGCAAGCAGTGGGCCCAAAGGCGGGTTTGGTTTTGGAGGGTACGTGTAGAAACATCTGTTTGACCATTTGTCTCGTAAGATGTTACCTTGCCCTCAGTCCAGCACAAGTGATGCATATTGCTTTGCGCACGCAGGTTCTCAGGAGCGACTCCTATTGCCAGTGCTGTTGCCAACAGTGCTTCGGCTGAAGCAGAGACAAGTGGCAATGCTGCTCCTGCTCCTGCACTGACTGGTGAATTAGACAGTGAGATCACTCAGCTGTTGAAAAGTCTTTCTAAAAGGGACGCCACCACAAAGTTCAAGGCTTTGCAGGCAAGATGTCATTTCTCAGCTCTCGTCAGCTGGCTCTGTCACCACAACACCGTCTGCCAAAGTTCAGTCACAGCATCGAATGTGCTTGATGCAGCGGTTGAAGGCTGTGATAGCAGACAAAGATTCACAAAGTGTAGCAGCCTGCCTGCCTCCCTGGGCCTACGTGTACAGCAAGCTAGTCATGGACAATAACAGGTCTGCTGATTTGCCCCATTGCATGCAGTTCCACTCTTGCATGCATATGAGCATGCATATCTGCATGTGTCTTAAACCTGATCATGCAACAGCCAAAGCCATGACAGCAGGACAAAGGCTACTCAGCAACAGATAAGGTAGCATGTTGCTACTTCATGGTTTCGTGCCTTAGCGTACCCAGTGCAGGCTTGTCGCTGGTCATGTGTCTGCTGCAAAGCAGCACATTGTTCACATCCATACGTCTTGGTTTCACAGTGAGTACGCTTCAGCCAGTTGACGGCACAGTATAGTGCCTTCATGCAGGTGTGGCAACATAATGCAAAATGTGTCTGGAACACATCTCTTACTTCTGAAGCAGCGTCAAGCTGCTGCCTTTTGAACATGCACTGACCATATGGTTGGCTCGAACACTTGAGCCAGGCTTACACACACAGTGACAAGGCACTTGTTGTCCTCATTCTTTCACAATCTTATGTAGGGCTGTCAGGTCTGAAGCTTCAGCTGTGCTTGGGGCAATGGCAAAAGCGGTGGGAAAGGGATTGGCGCCGTATTTGAAGGCGCTTGCTGGCAGCTGGTGGCTGGCCCAGTTTGACTTGCACGCAGAGGCTGCAGCTGCTGCACGAGATGCTTTCCAAATTGCCTTCAGTGGCGCGAAACAAAAAGAGGCGTTGCTCTTCACCAGGACAGAGGTGCGAGATCTGAACCATAGATAGTCTCACTGCACTCCTGTGAGACATGTGACACCGTGCGCACAGGCGAAGATTGCTGTCATGCCACTAACCGTGATCGACTCAGAACACTCTCGATCCTTGCAGCCTCACTGAGCATGCTTATGGTCAAGACTGTTGTAGTGGTATGATGCGTATGCACCGCCAGTCTCTCTGCACTTGCATGCAGATCAGCCGGACATGCTGCAGCCTTTACACAGCATACATGCCACGTCAGCAGTAAAGCAGCACGCAGTTGAAGTGGCTTCTGTTGGCTCCACTTACTGTCATAGCACTCTGCCCTGCTGCCGGCTGTTGCAAGCGCAGCGCTCATGCCATATGTTCAGGTGCTCATCTTCCTGCAAGAGAATCTGAAGGCCACTCCAGAAATGCTTGGAGATCCCAGAAAGGAAAGCCCAGAGGAGCTAGCAGAAAGGCATGAGAGGGTGGTAGCTGCCTCCCTGCTTGCTTTGTCTTCTCTGTTGGACCTGCTGGTATCCAAGCAGCAACATGACAATGTCACTGGTACGCTCTGGGGAATGCATAGCTTTCTCCAATTGCCTTACATGTACAGTATGGTCACAAGCTTGGCCTGAGCAGTGCGTCAGGTCGTGGCTGCTTGGCATTTGATACATGCTGCTGTTGCTTGCGTATGGCATCCCCTTTGCATTTGAAGCTGTTAGTGCTCAGCCTAGCACCAGTTCTGCAGCATAGTTAGCCTCAAAGAGACATGTTTCTTTTGCAACAAGTAGGCTTGTACCAACAGAGCACATGGGCAAAGGCATAATCTCTCCATGCCAGGCTGTACATATGCACCCCTTCCATTATGCAAGACTACTGCATGTACACTATGCAAGCTGCAATCTGTGCATTTGGAAAGGTATGGCAGTGAAACAGCGGGCATCCCTGCAGAACACGATGCACAATCAGAGGTCGTGGTCCAGCTTGAGTCTTTGCTCAGCACTCAGGGGTTTCTCAAGCGAGTCCTGAGCTCCAAGAGCACACATGTGCGTACAGCAGCCTACACCCTCATGGCACATCTTTGCTACAGGTACATGATCTACATCTGTCTGTACATGTGTCTCGCCCAACACATATTTATGTATACCAGTCAGTGTTTACATGTGTATGTGAGTTGTATATGTCGTGTGTATGTACAGTGTGTCTTGTGTACACCTTGTGTCTTGTGTACGCATGTGTTTGTGTGTCTTCAATGATGTTTAACAACCTAAATCAAACATCAGCTGCATGGCATGCAGCTTACAACCCCATGCCACGAATTGTGGGTGCCTGGCAGCTGTTGCTGCTGGACACCATGTTGCATTGCATGCCAGCTCGCATCACGGTGACATTCCTCACCTTTGCAGCATAACGAGCAAAGATTGCAGCATTTCTAATCGAGACGGTCCCATGCCAGCTGCAGCGCACACATCTGGCGACAAGTTTGACGCCAGGCATGCAGATGAAATTGGACACTCTACGTGGGCTGGATAGTGTGAACAAAAGTAACATACATCGTGATGGCGTCGACGCATAAAATAACGATTATGCGCTTGCTATATGAAAGAACTCAGAATAGCCGCTTTGTGTGCAATGCACAGGGCACCACAATTATTGGAAAAGCACATGCAGGCTGCTGCGGCCCTGGTGTTAGGAGTTTTCCAGGAGCAGCATGCCGGGGCGCACCCCAACATGTGGGAGATGGTGCTGGCCTTTGTGAAGGCTTACCCATCTGCCTGGCATGCTGTGGACATGCGCAAGGCTGTGCTGCCCAGACTGCTAGCCTTCCTCAGGTCTCACACCACTGGCTGTACTCATAGTGTGTGCCTTGCGAGCGAAGCTGTCCCCATATTCAGGGCTTGGCGTTTAAATTTATCTGCTGCCTAGACTGCTAGCCTTGATCCAGTCTCAAACCATTGGCTGTATGTGTAGTGTGTGCCTTGCAAGCAAACCATTGGCTGTATGTGTAGTGTGTGCCTTGCAAGCAAAACTGTCCCTACACGGATTTGCACAACATGGCCCCACCATTCAGCTGGTCTTGCATGCTCCATGTTTTGCTGCTCACAGTATTAGCTGTTTGAGGTGCATTGAACAGTGGATTGTGTTGACGCTCAACACTGACGTGATTGTCTCTTCATCTGGAGCACTAGAGCTTTTGAGTGCCAGATAGTCCTGAACTGCCTAAGCGTAATGAAACTGGGCTGCTTGAAAACCTGAGGTCCTCTCTGGACAAGTTGCTTTCATCAAGCAATTAAATTCAGTCTGTGTGCTCATGAATGGACTGTATCATTTTAACACATTCTCACACTGAATCACCTGACTATATGCAGATCTGGCTGCCATGGTTCAGGATCCTCCTCATATCCAGCCCTACTTCCTTTTCTACACCTTTTGCCAAAGGTATGCACAATCAGTCTGAGGCAATGGCTGCTGTGTGCTGTCCTGCACTTTGCCTGAGCCAATTTGCACTCTAGGACATTTAGTTTAGTCTTGATTGGCCTAGTGTACAAGGCATACTCCGATGGTTGCTGGCATAAGTATACATTCCTGCCAAGGATAAGGCCCTACCTGTGACGGGGCATCGGCTCTTGTGACGTACTCTAGGACATCCTCTGTCTGTGCATGCCTGCTCAATGTAAGCTGCTCTGTAGTTGCTGAAAGATGTTCCCCGTGGTCAAGCCTTGATCACTCGGTCCAGCCATGCATGATCTTGTGATACCAGTCCAGTGTGTTTTGCTTGATGTCAGAATTGTAAGCATTGTGGTATCCATTGACTGTTACGTCTACACAGGGTTTACTTGGGCCTGAACCCAAGGTGGCAAATGACTTTCTAGAGGCTGTGTGGAATGGCTGTGCATCCCAGCTGCCTGGCAAAGGCAGAGAGGCACCTGCAACTGCTTTCACAGAGTGCCTTTGCTGGCTCCTCACACAGGTCAGCAGATTCTCATTGCCAGCTGTCCAGTTGCTTGACACATTAGTCTGTTGTACAACACAATCAATTTCTGCAGTTTGGGTATTGAGGATGCTTTTCAATGTTAGTGTTCCTCCACCAACATGGTCCCGAGAAGTTCTGTCCACAAGTCACTGACTATCTCACATGTCCAAGTCCATTGCCATCGTCTCACTTGCACCGGTCAGGATCTTCAAGAAGTATTACTTATGTGTAGGCAGCCAACTTAGCAGGAGGGCAGACCAGTGCAGAGGGCTATGCCATGGCAGTGCTGCAGGGGCCTCTATGCTCACTGGTTGTGTCCTCAGCCCTACAAAGCAATGTAGGCATGAGCAACACAGCCATGGGTGTTGTCACTGACACTGTGAGGCAGACAAGAGTTGTGTCAGGTTTGCTGCCTCTTCTCGAATGCCAAATGGGTATCTGTGTGTATTTTGATAGGTCCCAGTGTGGGACATCAAAGTGAAAGGGCTGCTGCTTTGTGCCTGCTCAACATTTGCTCTCCATGATATGGTACACCTGACAACAGCATGTAAGTTTTTGGAGCTTTTGAGCATGCCTCAGCATTGTAAAGGATTACACAGTGCACTGACACGCTGCATTGACAGATTTTGACAGCAACAACACCTCAAGCTGACAAGCTCATGTGCAGGAGAATTGTTGCAACTAGTGCTGAGTCAGCTTGGCACAGCAATAACTGGGGTTCTCACATCCTTGCTTTGCAATTCTTCTTCCTCAGCAGCAGCAAACTCTTTCAACAGGATCGGCAGCCTTTTGGAAGCCCTTCAAGCTGTGGCAGACCAGAAAGCATTGACCGAGCATGTGGCAGGTCCAGTTGCAGCAGCCCTGGTGGGACCTGTGCAGCAGGGCAATGCCCCACCTGAGGCTGCCAGTCTCCTGGCCAGGCTGGTTAAGCAATTTGGCGCTGAGGTGCTGACAGCTGCTCCTGCTGCTGCTCTGCCAGGTGGCGGCCGCACAACAGGTACAGCACCTAAATCCCATTTGCCTATCCTACTTATGTCTATCATGACATGCTCTGTCATGTTGCCAGGTGATCTGAGTGCTGTCGAATGCATTGTCTGTACCTATGTAAGAATGTACCAGGCTATCCCAGATCCATTCATCTTCATCTTCTGGTGGACCATTCACTGAGCGGGCCAGAAATGTTGTGACCTTGACTCACGGCACAAGGTCGTAGTACCGTCGCCCATTTCCGATGTGTGTAGCAAGTTTTCCTCGCCGGAAGGCATGGCGCGCTTCGTCCGCCTCTCCTCGATGTGTCACTCCTTTGAAATACTGAGCACTGATCAGATCGTTCTGCACAAGATTACCGAGCTTGCGGGGCGTAGCCTTGACGATCTCGCCGTTGGCCGTCCTACTTACGATGTGATTGAGCCGACTCAGTCATCAACATCAGGGGAAGCGTGCACCCGCATACACTTCAAGTTGGTTGAACGCGTACCCTTGTTGTTTGGACTGTTCAAAACTGACGTTGTAATCTTCGGAACCCAGATTGTGAGCCATTTACTCAACTTGCATATCTACGAAAGCGATGCCAATCAAGGCCTAGTCAAGATATACAAGCTCAGGCGGTTTGTTGAAGTAGAAGAGCAGGCAACCAATATTGAAGAGCTAATTGTGGGGGAGACAAAATGGCTTTTGCGGCGCTACACTCAGGCCTCCTGCAGAAAGGGTCACCAGGAGCACATGCAATGTTACAGAAGTTGCTTTTGACACAGAAGCTGTAGTTTCTTGAATACTCGTGAATTGCTCTTATGTGGTGTGTTTATGCTGATTTGGCGAAACTTTAAAACATTGGCTCTTTGCCCCAACACCTGGCTTACAGTTGCTGAGGCGACGTTGACCATTCTGTTGCTCGAGGGTGCCATCTGGACCTTGGCGGCGAGCCTTGATGGCCTGATCCCTATGTGGGACAGTCTTGTAACAACATACACACACTGCCGCTGTCTGCTTAACACCGTGTAGACCAAGCCATACTGGAGGTGCAGCTCTCATGTTGGAATTGGCAAGCAAAATCCCGCTCTGTAGGCACATCTGCCTGCTTCTCCTTGCATATCACTTGCCTGTTGCTTAACTGACTCGGCACTGCCCCACCTGGTCAAGACTAGCGTCGCTCTGTCACAAAAAGCTGGAGTCAGGTGTGTTTGTTGCTGTCTGTCTGTGTTGCTGTCTGTCTGCATCATGTGCTGCACATATCGCTATTCGTCCCAACTAAACTCAAGTGGAAATCATGCAGGGGGGCCAGATGGGCGCGCCCTGTCTGTGCAGACCATCATCAACAGTGCCCTAACAGGACCTCAGCAAGGCCCAGCAGCCCAAGCCACTGCAGATCTCCTCCTCTCCTGCCTTCAGGGCAAGCCCTCCCCAGCAGAAGAATTTGCTCACACCCTGCATCATATTCTGAGCCTCCCCAAAGAAGGACCTGAGTCAGAGCGTGCATCAGCGGAAGATGATGTTGCCACCATTACCGGCAAGTTCCATGATGTGCCAAGGGCTTCGTCCGGGCCAGGTGCTGCACTTGCAGTTCTTCTGGTGCAGCAACTGCTGCAGACTGTGCTGCAACAGCCAAGCAGTGTCCTCCAGTGGAGGTCGCCTGCACTAGATGCAGTAGCAACCCAGTTGGCAAATTTTGGAAGCACCATGCCTTCTCAGAACGGTTCCACAGGGGTTACTAAAGATGATGTGACTGCTGAAGCTGCAGCACTGGACCCAGCAGCTCAGGAAGAAGCTGCTGAGGCAGCTGACTTAGCAGCCAGTGTGGCAGCTGCTCCACTGGATGCATCTGAGCGCACTGATGCTGCTCAAGAACCTGCTGACAGCGGTATCTGCCAAGGAACATTGCGAAGAAATTGGGGTAGTGCTGAGGCTACAACAAAAGCAGAAAGCAGCTGTGCAGAGCTGCTCGGACTTTTGGTTTGTGGAAAGGGAAACGCATCTCTGCTATCTGACCAAGCAGCGCTACAGGTTTTCTCCAACTTGAAGTCAGCTCTTGCTCCAGAGCAAAGCACGCAAGGTATGACCCTCCTCAGCTATACCATTGGCAGCAATGCGTGCCAATTGCCTGTTGTAGCTGTCTACAGACCTCCTTTGGATGCAGTCATGCACAAGACCTAGACAAGCTCTGACTGTCCTGCATCAGCTAATTGATGTGTTGCTGCAAGTCAAGCAAAGCAGCTTTGACAAGCCCTCTTATGTTTCCAACGCTCTGGCATGAGGTTTGATCATGCTGGCATTTAGAGGCCTTGACGATTTCACACAGTTCACCAAGGCTCAAATGCACAGCATGAGTCAGACACTGAGCAAACCGTCTGCAATGTGCAGGATCAGCATGCCTGCAAGCTCTACATGTATTGCAAACATGCCTGTACTCTGAGGCAGTGTCTGCCATGAGCGCTGTGCACCAGATGCGAGACCAGGTCTTGGCTCTGGTCTTCCAACTCTCTTGGCCTGCCAAAAGGACCATCAAGCTGGCAGATAGCTACGTCAAGCTGAGCAGCAGGCATGGTGCCAGCAATGACAGCAGCGATGAGTCAAGTGATGCAGAGGCTGAACCAGAAGCTGCTGATGGTGTCGCTGCCATAGATGAGAGCACTCATGGACCGGTGTGTTGCTGCCTTGATTTCTGGTCTGCATATCATGTCACGTTTCAAGCATGTCTTGCTTGTTCTAGTGCGTCCTTGCATGTACCATGCGTTGTCTTCTTGTCCTGTCTGTGCTCCCCCAAATCAACATCTGCACTGCTGCTTATCCCAAGGACTGTGGCACTGGCTCTCCCAAATTGTGTTTGCATGTGACTCCTGTGTGCTTGTCATTGTGGGCACCTTAGACTCCTGCCTGTACTGTCCACACTTGCAATTGTGCAATGAGTGTGAACACTCAGCAAGAGATCAGAAACTGTGCCCACAAGGTGTCAGTGAAGGCATGTTTTGCCAGGTTGCACAAGCAGCAATCCAAGTATGGGCGAAGGGATCTCGTGCAGCAGAAGTTCTGGTTGATACCTCAGTTCAGGAAAAAATAAACCTGGAGGCAGCTTTAAGGGATGGTTTACTGCCACATCTGAGCAAAATGAGTGCTGAAGTTTTCCAGGTGAGGCTGCTGTTGTGCCAGAACAACAAGTCCGCTTATGTACACTGTCAGGATCATCAATGTTTCACGAATGCATTGGCAGCACAGTCCAAATAGCACTTACCAGTCATGTTGCAGTCAATGTGTCTGCTAGCGCAACCTGATTCAGTCTCGTCAGAAGGCTTTGACAACATGGAATCAGTCGCACTTTGCATGGCAGCAGACCCCTGTGCCGTTTGTCATAGCACCTGCCCTATCACATTGCATCAGGCTGCAATTCAGCTTTAACTCAGCTTAAACACTCACCCCTGCTTGCACCCTCACCCCTGCTCGCACCCTCACCCCTGCTCGCACCCTCACCCCTGCTCGCACCCTCACCCCTGCTTGCACCCTCACCCCTGCTTGTACCTTTTCTTCTATAGGAGCCTGACTGGCATATGCAAGCAGCCATGCTGGTTCAAGAAGTGGTCACCGCTACCTCAGCCGACCCAACACCACCCAACTCATCTAGAATTTTGGAATCAATCCTGTCTCCCCTGAATGGTCTGAAGGATGAGCAGCTGGCCAGGACGCTGCTGGCTGTTGGTCTGTGCCAAGTCATGGGCTTTGAGATGGTGCTGCTGGGCGACTCTCCCAGGTGAGATGCTTTCCATTAATCAATCAGTCTTTGAATATACATTTCCTGTCTTCGAAACTCATCAGGAGAGTCAAGAGAAATTGGCTCAGACAACATACACCAAGCCGTATACATGAATGCTTTGTGACATTGCTCGAGTGGTCATCTGATTTGGCAACCAGCTTGGACATCCCCCAAGACGCAAAGTAGTACTGCATGGATGGGGGTCTAGCACAAAGCTTGTAACAGAAAGCAACACTCTCAGATTGATGCTTGGCAGGCTCTGTCTCTGATATAGCTAAAGCTGTACATGGAAGACACACTCACACTTGCATGCTGTTTGTCTAATACACCTCAAATTGTGTCAGATGGGTATTTCATGCTGACATGATTGAGTAAAAGCGCCTCATACACTTGACTGCTGGCACTGACCGCATGTCTACCGGTCTTCAGCTGACTGAATGCACGCATCAACACAGACAGTGCCCTATGCAGGTCAGCTGTTGCCGCTGCAATGCTGCGTGATGCTCAGACCCAGCTCACTCTGCAGGAGGCAGCCCTCCATTTGCAGCACTTTCTGACAAGCGCAGCTGATTCCACCCCAAGCGACAGCACCGATCTTCAGTCACCCAAGTCCCATCTTCTTGCTGACACATTGGAGCACCTCTCCACAGCTGTAAGGGCCTCCACTTCATTCCCAGACACAATGTCATCTGATATCTTCCAGACTTCTCAGGCAGCAGCATGCATCCCAGCTCTGGTTCAGTTACTGCAAGCACTCACTGCAGACGGCTCTGAAACCAGCGTGGCTGTCCTTGCGCAATGGTTCAAGACCAGCATAGCATCAGCGACTGATCAATACCCCTGCGCCGTGCTTTCAAAGCTGCTGCCTGTGGTTGTGCCAGCTCTACGCAGCTCAGAGACTCAGCTGCTCAGGTCAGGTCTGAGCAATCTAGCTCAGCAGAAGCTTGCTCAAACTGCCAGACTGCCGCCCATTGCTGCTCTTGTTGACCGGCCTCAGGACTCAGAACAGAGCACAAGCTGCAGAGAAACCTTGGACATCATCTGTAGCTGCTTCCCTAGCACTGCTGCAGCTGCATCCCACAGTGGGCAAGCCGCCACAGCTGGGGCAGACCAGCCTGCAGTTGCAGAGGGTGCCACCACAGCTGCAGAAAGGCAAGCACTGCTGGCAGCAGCTGTGAGGCAGATGCAAGGGGAGAGGTCAGTCGCTGTGGCAGCTGCTGCTGCTAGGCGTGCTGCTGAAGGACAAGAAACCCAGTCTTCTTCTTCAGCTGTTGCTTCAGCCACCTCAGCGTGAGTTGATTTCACCTCGCAGGATGTATTGCAGCAAAATCACAGCTGGTAGCGCTGAGTGCGCTGTCATGCTGTGTGCATGGCACAGATCTGACTTACGCACTGCTCAAGATGTACAGCGGTGCTGTTAGCTCATCTTTACAGGAACGTGTCTGAGTAAGGTGTCTGAGTAAGCTGATGGTTCTACAGGTTACTTGCACCATGAGCCTGGCGCATGCTTTGCTGATGACTTGTAGATGTCAATCTGGTCCACATGCACCTCACCATCTGCTGGTGAAGTTGAACTCATGTGTATGCAGGAATGAAGCAGCTGATGCAGGTGTCGCCCGCTTGCTGCTGTGCACAGTTTGTCACTGCTGGAAGGACATACAACCCCACGTAAGCTTCTGCCAACACCCCCAGTGTCAGCATATGCATCATTGCTTGCCAGCAGGGGCAAAATCTGCTGTTGACTATCCTGAGCTGGAAATCTGTCAATGGAATCTGTGTCAGTCACTCCCTTTGTGGATTTGTTGCATCTACCTGCTGAGAGACGTAACTGGTCTGGTTCTACTCGCGGTGGTCTGTGGGTCAAGTGTGCTAGGTCTGCTAGTGTTTATGCAGGACTGGTCAGCGATGCTGAAGCGCGTTGGCTCGTCAGTGTCTCAAGCGACAGTGTTGCTGGAGGAGTTGGCAGAAGGCATTGCAGCTGCTGCAGTGGAGGGGGCAAGTGTTGTGAGCAGGGGTCGGCAGGGGGGTGATGTTGGGCCCTCAGTGGCTGTTGAGCTTCTGTGGCGGCTGCGTCACCTGGGCCTGTCCAACACAGCTGAAGGCACAAAGGTACTTCGCCTTCGACTTGGCTCTCTCAAAACTTTGTGTGTTTCTGCCTTCAGAAGCGTTCTGTCAGTAGTCCATTTCTCTGTGTTATGAAGGTCATCATCCATAACTTGTTATGAAAGTCGTCATCCATGACTTGTTGTTATGGCATTAAAAAATGCAATGAAGTACATGTCCAGGGTCTCTGCAGGAATGCCTAACACCTTTGTTTGTATTGTTTGTCACAAAGTCAAGAGCAACGTCGTGTGGTGCCATGTAGTCCATCTTGCATAGATCACACCTCCTGCTGTGTTGCTGCGCTGTGTTTCACATGAGGTAATAACAGTGCCTTGTCCATTGTTGCACAATGTCTGGTTTGTCCTCGGCAGGTTGCAACAGACCAGATGGGTCAGCTGTTATCTGATAAAGACACCCTGAGGAGGGTGCGGGGTGCACCCCAAGCATCGCTGCAGACCCTAGCTGCCATGCTGGCCCTCACTTCAGCCCAAAAGCCCTCAGCCCTTCAGGAAGCTACCCCCCAGGAGACTTTGCACGATGGCATTCAAGACAGCCTCAGGTGTGCGTGGCCCATTTCCGTACTGAGCATACTGAGGAAGGCAATGGCTGCCTATGGAATGAAAGCAACTGCCACCTATGCCCTGCAATGCTGATACTGAGATGCAATCTGGATGGTTGCTTGACTCAGCATGCATAACTGGGTGGCTTGATTGGCTGCCAACAGTGAGTAGATCTTGCATCTGTCCAGGATACCTGTCCCAAATGTCACACTGGACTCAAGAGACAAGCCGTTTCTGCTGCAAAACATCAACAGCTGCTGACATCCTTGGCACCTTGACTACATCTTCATCGCTTGCATCGATCAAGAGTCATTGCCGACCTGCAGGATTTTGTTTGCATGCGGCACTATAGAAGCAATCGCATGTGCGACCAGCCAGGCAGCATCTGCCAGCTGTACCATGTGGCAGGAGTCCAGTCAGCCCATGTGGGATGCTGTGTCAGCTGTTGCTGTGTCAGCAGCTGCAGACAGCTCCTTGCAGGCAGTCACCTCTTCAGTGCAAGAGGCCGACGCCTGGGGTCAAGAGACAGGTCAGAATCACATGCTTGATCCCTCTCACAGTGTGCTGGTCTTGAAATCAACATCTGTGAGCTCCTATGCAGCAAGCCACCTTGCACACGTGGCTCCCGTGATGGGGCATGCCTTGCAACGCTTCAGCTGTAACATATTGGGCTAATAATCTCAAACAGCATAAATTTATTGGTACAGGAATGCCATAAAGTGGTATCAGACTGGAAGGCTTCATACATGCATGAGGCGCCCCTGTGACTGAGATGCCTGCTGTATGCCTGCCAGCTGAACCTATAATGTGTTGCCCTCTTCAGGTGTTGATGGTACTGGAGCCCTGTTAGCTCTGTTGTTGAGTCCTAATCCCCACCAGGGGCTGCAGGGAGCTGCCCTAAGCCTCCTGCTCACACCGCCCCTCCTGTCCGGTGTTACAGCAGCTTCCACAAGAGCGGTAAGCTCTGCAGACCATCGAAGCACAGTGTGTTTTTGTTCCATTACAACGTCCCTTCTGCATGTCAAAGCAAGAAGCTTTTGCTCAAACAAAGGTTGTACACTGGAGTCTGTGTGAAGTAATGGTTGTGGTTGCTGCTCTACTTAGCTCTGTTCCAGAACAGACACCAGGTGAGTGAGCTAGTCTTTTGCCAGCTTTGCAGTCTGAGGACAGCATCTGAGAACAGTGCCTGTGCCCCTGCAAATTAAGCAACATTGTCTCAATAGATTGGTTAACATATGCTGCCTCATGGCATGCTTTTCCCAAGCATCTTGGCATGTCTAGCTGTAGCCCATCAGAAGCATGAGGTGTCACATGCGCCTGCAGGATGAAGATGCCTCTGAAGCACCGCCATCAAAGTCAGATCCTGTGACAGCCCTCATCAAGGCAGGAGTCCGGCCACAGCTGGCCGCCACTATCTGCAACCCCCCTGCAGACCCCCCCCTGGACCCCACTGAACCTCAGGACACCCAGGACTTGCAACTTTTTCTGCTGGCATGGGCATTGCTCCTGGCACACATCCTGGGGATGCCAGCTGGGGATGCTGGCAAGGTCTTCTTGTCCCAGGCTTTGAGAGACGAATATGAGTGAGCTGTTGACTGCCCATGTTGACTTGAGCTGTATCGGCTGCCAATTCTAGAAGCTTTGCTGCAGCCACAGGCAATGTGCTGTGACTTACAAAAGGGAAAGTCAGCTTGCACAGAAGTCTCAGCATAGGTCACTCAATGTACACATGTGCACATGGCGCTATCTCTGCTGCCATGCCAAGAATTTCCCCTGCATACAGGATTATGCCTGATCTGCTGTATTTCTCCTGTTTACAGAATTGTGCCCAATCTGCTGAGGACCATACTCCCATTGCTGCCCCTAGAGAAGGCAGCTGCAGCAAAGAAGGACAGAAGCGCTGCAGGCTCTCAGGCAAGCCGTGCCGGCTCTGCAGTCAAACAGCAGCCACAGCAGTGGGACATTGCAGCCAGGCTCAGGCAACTAGGTGAATACAAAGCCTTGGCCTTCTGACAGTGCACCACCTTGAGCTGCAGATCAGTCAGCTGCAGCTCAAGGGCTCAATCTGTCATGCAGATCTGCCTGATTGCTGCCTTGACAGCTTGGCGCTCTGTTTGCTATGACAAACAGATACAAAGCAAACGTCCAGGTCATTACAATAGTCTGCCTTTGCTGTCCAATCGCAAGCTTGTGCATGCCGATGTGTTGCACATTCTTTGCAATGTTGTTACATGCTGAAGCGCCTGACACAGCATGCATGTATCATCCCTGCTGCTTTACATTTCTGTGACATGTAGCATGACACAGAGCATGACCAGTGCCTGCGATCTGTTCATACTTTGAAGCTTGACAGCACTGCAAGCATTGTCTCATTGGCTGCAGGTGTGTCTGATGATGCTGAGAGTATAGGCAAGCTAGGTGAGGCCGTCTACAGGGGTGTCCTCCATGCCCTGCCTGCCAGCGCTCGTGCCTGGTTTGGTGACCTCAGGGATCGTGGCCTGTCTGCTGCAGTAGAGGTGGTGCCACTTTGCCATGCACAGCTCTTGAGAGCATTTCGTCTGATCAAGCCAAGAAGTATCTTGTGGGATGCATGCAGAAGGTCATGTGTTGTGTGCTGGCAAGGAGGTTGTGTTGTCAATGCCGCTTGCTGTTACGCAAGCTTCAGGATTGTCCCTGTCTGCTTGACATAGTGCATGCTGTTTGTTAGCCATCATAAGCAGGAATTCATTCAATGCAGTATCCTGTGCAATGTGTGCACGCATCTGAGGGCATTTGCTGTCTGCACAGTTTGCTAGAGTGCATTGCAATGCAGGCTTTCACAGCAGAGCAGGAGAGCCCACTGCTGCTGCAGCATGAGTTCCACCTGGTGCAAACAGCATCTGCTGCGCCTGACATGGACAACTTCAGCCTGAAGGCCAACAGCATCACCCGAGAGGTCATTGCTGTGATGGAGATTGAGGATGGTGCTGTGCTGGAGATGGTCATCAAGCTGCCTACGAGCAGCCCTTTGAGAAGGGCTGAAGTTGCCTGCAGAAGAAGGGTGAGCCCTCTAGCTTTGACGGTTGCAGCTCCTCTTGAGCTGCAGATAGTCAACAGTTCATTGTGTGCTGTATGTGACATGTGACGTGCCATTGTCAGTATGAGCCCATCCCTAAGTCACAGATAGTGATGCCCTGCCCAAAAAATCACAATCCAGACAAGTCATTTGCTGCTGAATCAGTTTTGATCATAGACAAAATCGACCTGACTGCTAGTGTTGTATTGCAGACGCCGCATGGACACGACATGCTCATTGGGTGACATTGCTGACCTGCGAGTATGTGTGAAAGTAAGCATTTGTGAATTGTACATCAGCAGGGTAGGCTGGCCTAGCTGCTGATGGCATGTCATGCTTGCAGGTTGGTGTGACAGAAGGCAAGCTGCGCAAGTGGCTGTTGTCAGTCACTGCCTTTCTGGCCAATCAGAATGGCAGTATTGCTGAAGCCATTGCTCTGTGGCAACGCAATGTCCAGAAGGAGTTCGAGGGTGTTGAAGAATGCCTCATCTGCTACAGTATTGTCTCAGCAAGCGATGGCAAGCTACCAAAGATGCATTGCCGCACATGCAGCAAGCGATTTCATGGGTCTTGTCTTTACAAGTGGTTCCAGTCTAGCGGCAAGTCAAACTGTCCACATTGTCAGTCCCCTTGGTAGTGCGTTGTGGTGATTTGCCCCATTGTTTGGGCAGACGTTGCAGCACTCTGCCGGACCACCAGCACAATGCACTGTCACTTGTCGAGCTATGGAAGAAAGCTTTCTTGTGCACGTTCAAGCCCTTCTGTCCAGTCACAAATATATCAGTTGTCTACAGTATCGCCTAAATATTTTCATTTTCATTTAGCACCTTACAGTCTGGGGTGTGGAGCCAGTTGTGACTCATCAGACATCCTGGCTTGAAAGCACAGGTGTATGTGGTGTGCAACAAAACCAAGCTGGTGGGAATTCTGCTCGAA
>JAABUP010002713.1_pt1 | contig 33334 bp, 49 predicted proteins | sample 5559201 | NCBI WGS metagenome assembly JAABUP01 (sample SAMN10711887, study PRJNA513373) | rock metagenome | isolation source: Antarctica rocks | place: Antarctica
AGCGTATAATGCATTGCTACATGGATAGTGCAATACCCTAGTGCACCACTTTGGCAAAACTCCTAACCTTTGGGTGTTCATCTATCCATTGTTGCCACTCTTGCTTGGCAACAATGGATAGATGAACACCCAAAGGTTAGGAGTTTTGCCAAAGTGGTGCACTAGGCATAGTCCTCCTTGTTGGGCAGATGCATAAGCAACTCGGCATGCATGTTGTCTCTGGCAATGCCATGTATGACGTCCCACTCAGTCTTCTCCTTCTTGGCCTTTGGCTGCTTTCCAGCACCATTGCGCTCTCTCTTGACAGATGCCTTCTTGCCTTCTTGCCTGAGTGAGTGACAGCAGTGGATGAGTCTGACCATGTTCGATTGACTGAGAGATGCAAGATCATACAGTGCGCTATGTTGTGAATCGAGCAAACCTTTCAGACCCTCTAGTCTGTCTAGGATATCAATCTGCAATCCTGCAGGCTGCGAAAACTCTTCTGTCAACAGAGCTTTGAGCCTGTCAACAGCCTCGTCGGTCTTGCCTTGCAGGCTAGCCGGATCACTGCTGCAATGCGTTCAACTGACGTCAGTATAGGCCCACATACAGTTGCTGAGCAGAAGCAAAACGAGTTTACCCCTGTGCCACGCAGTACTCTACCAGACGAGTGGAGGTGCCCTCTTTCCATATCCGGTGCGTGTAGCCGCCCGTTGGAAGAGTGGTGAGGTTGAAGAACTTCGCGACGGTAATGTTTAGCGCCTGTTCTTGCTGCTCAGCAGGCATTGCACTTTCGACTGAAGTTGACATCCTCGACCTTTCGAGTCGTAGCAGCTTGACCCGCAGTCGCTTGTCAGGACTTGCCTCAGAATAGTTGCGCTGCATCAACCAGCACGCAGCACAGGGCTGAGCAAAATAGTGGATCGCTGAGGCAATGTAGTCATAAAGCCATGAACTGCAGTTTTGAATGTGCCCATTGAGCCTACGGCCAGATAGGCATTTGGAAGGAGATTCTACCACAGACCTCAAGCCACTAGCACACTTACGCACCGCATTGCAAGTCAAGCAAGAGGCTGTGTGTACTGCGGGAATCTGGGACCATGGAAAGCGCACCTCTTCTGCTTCTTCATCTACATCACTCCTGCCATCAGACTTGGGTTTTGTCAGCATGGGGCGCAATTGCCCGTGCGGTCCCAGCAAAAAGGTCACCAGGTCTGCCCAAGTGTATTTCATGGGGTGGCTGAAGGGTGTGCATGTGACAACAGAGAACCCAGCGTCCTTGAGATCCTGCTGAAGGACTTTAGGGTCCCCAAACCGCCAGGGGGTCATGGGGTTGGGGGGCGTTGGTGGCTGATTGGTCATCAGCTGGTTCATGAGCTGCATCATCATCTGCAAGCAGCAAATCGCAAAGAGTTGCAGACTTTTCACAGGTCAATTTGATACCTGAGGACGATATGCAAGGTGCTTGCTGCAGAAAGGCTGTGCCATGACAAGGCATGTCACTGATTATCCTTGAGCATGCCTACATGTACACATACAGACAAAGTGCTTCATCACATGCTTCATCACAGCAAGCAGCGATGATCAGTGCTTGACATGAGCATGGCCAAGCTTGCGCATCGATACCTGTATTGCTTGCATGATGTCCAGGTGCTAGGTACCAGCGCTGAGCTCATACAAAATTTCTGGACACCATTGGGTGCAACACATGCTGTATGCCATCACAAGGTCACAGGGCAGCTGACAACAGACCTGACCAGCCTGAAACTCAGGAAGGGTGCCCCATACAGAAGCCATATAGATTCCTCCAGGTTGCAAAACTCTATACGCTTCTTGCAAAGCACTCTTGTGGTCAGGCATGAACATCAAGCCCAGAATGCAAGTTGTCACATTGAAGCTGTTGTCATCAAAATTTGCCAGATGCTGAGCATCAGCAGCTTGGAATGTTATGTTGCAAACAGCCTGATCTTTGGCACGTTCCTTTGCGTAGCTAACTGCAACGGTGGACAGGTCAGTGCAGACAACGCTGGCATAAGGAAAACTCTTTGCAATGGGTATCGCAGGGGCGCCAGCGTTGCTTGCGATATCGAGAATTCGACCGTCTGCAGACCAAATTTTAGTTGGCTAGTTCCTTCATTCAGGTGATGTTGCATAGCTCGCGGGGAAGACACGTGCCTGTGCCAGGTCCCAGTCGATCAGAGCATTGGAATTAGAATCTGCAATGTTGCTGCATCGTGTCCCTTGCCAATGACCACGTCAAGATACATTTCAGCCTGATCATCACATCTAGACTTTATTTGGGCCGTAATCCGAGCAGCCTCGGCAGTCAGAGAGGACATCACACCTATACAAGCTGCTCTTGCAACTCAAGCTCTTGGTTCAGCCTATCAGCAGTGCCAGGGCGCGGCACAGACAGTGGACTTCGCAATCATCTGGTGCACTACGAAGCTGAAGAAGAAGAAGAAGAAGAGCATCACAAGCTTTGGCCAGCCAACAAGTCTGAGCAGAGCCTCAGCAACCCTGAGAAAGCTGTAATGCATACCTGATGGGTAAGCATATGCGTAATTGGTAACAGCGTGATCAGTCCCTGGACCAGTCCCTGGACAACAAAAGCCATGCATCTCGCCAAGGTGGCGCTCGTGATCATGCAGTTTTGGCTAAAAGCTTTTTCCTAGTGATCTGTTAGCCTGTGATCATTACCCATCCTTGTGTACCAACCAGTCAGCTGGCTGTCAGCTTTGCCAACCACTCCTGGAAGGCATTTCAGGAACACACACAGCGCTGTGTGTGTTCCTGAAATGCTGCTAGCTTGCTAGCAGCGCTGCGGTCTATGTTTGAGTTGAGCAGGCAGGAGGAAAGAGCCATCGCCTTGTGAGTCAAGGTCTGCAAAGAGTTGCGCTTAGTGATCGGCCCTGTGCAGCATTCTATCTGCATGCGATCCATGTGTGCGAAAACCTTTTCGTGCTCTGCTTTGGGCTCTGTGAGGACAGAGCTCATTGTGCAGCTCACATCCCAGTTCACATTTATACATATATGCTAATGCAAAAGTATCCTGGTTAAAAGCCCGGGGTTGATGGTGAAGTATGATCTTTGCTGGTGTCAAGGATGTGCTTGATTGCATGACTCTCGCTCAGGTCAATTCAGCATGACAGTGCGACAGCTGATACGATCACGGCTTGTCATGATGATTCCTTGACAGATTGAATCTCAGATACACGTTCCCAAGGATACACTGATTTGCAGAGCTTGGTAAAGTGCCTGGATCATTGTCATGATGATTGGCCTTTATTTCCTGTTACAGCCAGACTCTTTAGTTATTCGTACTAATTCGTACCCGTGTGTGGTGACCCGGATACGACCCAAAATTGCACAGCCGGCAGCAGCTTCATTGCACGATACACACTGCACACTCATGAGATGAGGCGTGGTCCTGCCCACACACGATCCCGCCTCAGAGTTCAATTTAAATCAATCTGACCAACTCGACAGTTGGAGGAATTTCACTTACGTGTAGACGTGGAGCAATCAACAGCGAGTTTGGTACACAAATATGCTGCACGTGCTACTGATCATCTGGCTGGGAACTAACGCAAGCGTTACAATTGGCCCGCACGTGCGCCACATCTGCCACAAATCCACAGTACAGCTACCAGCAGCGTCGCGGTACCAAATCAGCACAGAAGCCTACTTGAAAGCCAACCTTTATCCTTTTTTTTTGTTTGTCAAAGCCTTCGCTTGAGAGGTTCCAGTGTCCACAGATACCTTTTACTTGTCAGCCATGTCATCAAGTTTGACCAACATGCAGGCATCGTCAGCTGTGCGCATGCAGCCAGTGCAATGCCAGCGTTGTCTGGCACGGCGTGCAGTTCCTTTTACGTCGCAGCGAACGCGGACATTGCGCATCAATGCGCAGGTGGGTCGCAAGACGTGGCACATAAGCCGACGCATGCACGCTGTCGAGGATGGCTTCCGGCTGTGCATATGTTTAAGGCTCTTCCTAGCTTCAAGTGAATGGCGGGTGTAACTGTTAATTGCCTCCTGACTGCGTTGTTGTTTGCTGCAGAAGTCAAACATAAGAGACGAAAGCCAAAGCGAGGTGAGTGATTTTGTGGTGTCACGGTTCGGCACTAGTGTCGTACGAAGAGCTCATTGTAGCAAATGTTGCTACAGGCCGCGCCTAGCAAGCTTGTGATGCAGCTTGTCGCTGCTGTCGCAGCAGCTCAGCTAGCCTTTTCAGGTACCGAACCCTCCATATTCGCATGCCATTGCACCACCTGCAAGGTGGCAAATCCACCTGACAATCTTACTGCTGATGCAGCACCACCAGTACTGGGCACCAATTGATGCTGTGGCAATCGTCATATCGACAGCTTCACTGTGTGGCTCAGGTACGGCCATTGCAGACATCAACCAGCCTATCCTACCAGGAGCCGATATTACCAGCAAGGACCTGCCTGATGGTCCCAAGCCTCTAGAAACCCTGAAAGGAGTCGGGCTTGGTGGTGTTGGAGACAAGGTAAGCAGTCAAATTTCAGCTGGTCCATGCATCCACAACAGTCCTTCCCAGGTTGTCTTACTCAATGTGTCTTGTTCTAAATTTGATTGACATCAAAAAGTTTGTTTTAAAGTGGGGATGCAATGTGAGTATGGTCAACAGCTCAGTCGATGGCTCAATCTTGATTTGGATTGTTTGACATGCTGGCACATGTCTACCACATACCAACAGCATTCTGTCTTCTATAGTAGCAAGTCTTGAGCCTGTGTCGTACTTGCAGGTTTCAGATGCAGCGAGCAAAGCCAGCGACAAAGCAGGAAGCAACACTCCTGATGTCAATGTTCCCGGCTTTGGTCCATTCAAGTTCAACCCCAAGGAAGATGCCAAGCAGGCAGCAAAGAAGAGCCCCTTGGGTTTCATGAACGTCGGGGAGCTGGCCTTTGACCTGCCAGGATCTGGCGTGTCCAAGGATGACCTGCCCAACAATGTGAAGCCCGGTGATGCTGCTGGCCTCCCCGAGGGACCCACTGCCAAGCCCCCTAGCCTCCCCAGCCTACCCAAGGTGTGATTGCAAATGTCATAAACAACAATGGTATACGACAAGCTTTTCTGCATGCTGCTCTTGAAGGCTTGCAGCATCTCACAGCATTGCTGATGAGGTGTGATGGTTGTATGACACGTGTGTGAGCGCTACTGTGTGATGCCTGTTTGCTGTAACCAATTGCTAAACAGATGGCCAGTCCAATTGGCTGATGTCAGGCCATTTGCAGCATCAGTCTGCGACCCTGCAATAGCTGCAACAAAGGCTGGATTTGCAATCAGGCTACAGGAAGGTTTATCAGCCACCTGGGTCTTTGCTTGTGCCAATATGTTTTTTAGTTTTCCTGCACACAACTTTACTTCCTGAGATACAGATCTTTTTTTTGTCACATGAAATTCTGCCCTGTTGTTCGACTTTATTGGTTGTATAGTCACATTGCTGTGAAGGTGACAGCATAAACTTTTGCTGCTCGTGTTGCAGTTGCCAGGAGCAGATGCTGGCAAGCCTGATGTGAAGGGCGCTGCCGAGAAGGCAGTCAAGAAGAGCCCTCTGGGATTCATGAATGTTGGAGAGCTGTCCTTTGACCTGCCAGGATCTGGCGTGTCCAAGGATGACCTGCCCAACAATGTCAAGCCTGGTGATGCTGCTGGCCTCCCCAAGGGACTCACTGCCAAGCCCCCTAGCCTCCCTAGCCTACCCAAGGTATTGCCTTACATGTGTGTCATCATGTGGGTTTTGGTCACTAAGCAGATGCGGCATGTCCTGCTAAGTTGCAAAAGAGATGTCTTGGCATGCATAAGGTTTGCACCATCATTATTTGTCTGTACCATAAACACTCCAGTGCTGGTGACAATCGGCTTGCATCATTGTTGTCATGCTGATTGTGGCAGTCATTTGGACACACTGCTACACAGAAACAGTTGCATACAATTTGCTGTCCATATTGCTGATATGTGCTGCTGCTCACACAAGCACTGAGGCATGTCTAAACACAGTATGTCTGCCATCTATGTGGTGGTTTCTGCCAGCAAGCGAGTTTGCCAAATTCAGCCTGACATTTCACCTTTGCATCAATGAAAGGGGTCTTTCGAGGATTATTGGTGATGTGCTGCTGATGCATACTGCAGACATTCACACAGCTGCGGCAAAAGCAACAACTTGCATCTTTGTTGCAGTTGCCAGGAGCAAATGCTGGCAAGCCTGATGTGAAGGGCGCTGCTGACAAGGCAGTCAAGAAGAGCCCTCTGGGCTTCATGAATGTTGGGGAGCTGGCCTTTGACCTGCCAGGATCTGGTGTGTCCAAGGACGACATGCCCAATGGAGTGAAGCCTGGTGATACAGCTGGCCTCCCCAAGGGACCCACTGCCAAGCCTCCCAGCGCCCCCAGCCTGCCCAAGGTACAATCAGAGTATAGCTTGCTTACCAAAGTTGTCACATGCAACGCATCACATGGCCTCGAGCAGTATGCAGTGTCTTGCTGGACTGTGGCAAAAGATTTTGAGGGTGTCTGTTATACATTCAGGTTTCCTGTGACATTGACTGTCATGCTATCGCAAGTGTGCGGTCATGTGGTAATGTGGGTGTGCATGTTGACATGCCACTCAGGAAGCAGCCAACATTTGGACATTTAGAGCTTTGCTTCTATGAATGTGTAACAGACTGTTACTTATCATTGCAATTCAATGCATGTTGGCTGTTTCATCACCATCAAGCTGCAATGCACATCCCTAAAAGGCGACAGCATTTAGGCTTGTGGTAGCTGTTGTACCCACACAAAATGTGTTGCACTGCAGTTGCCAGGAGCAGATGCAGGCAAGCCTGATGTGAAGGGCGCCGCCGAGAAAGCAGTCAAGAAGAGCCCTCTGGGATTTATGAATGTTGGGGAGCTGGCCTTTGACCTGCCAGGATCTGGTGTGTCCAAGGATGACCTGCCCAACAATGTGAAGCCCGGTGATGCTGCTGGCCTCCCCAAGGGACCCACTGCCAAGCCCCCTAGCCTCCCCAACCTGCCCAAGGTAAAAACAGAGACCATCAGTTCCCAAGTTTGCAAATGTGCATGCATTCTATGCATTGCCTTAGGCACTGTCATCATTGGGCTTGTGTGCTTATATCACAATTTTGCGCATACTGCATCATGCAAGGATGGCTTTCTTCCATGTGTCGTGCACTCTTGATGCATTGCAAGTGAGTATATTTGCTGCTCTCTCGCTGGGCTGCTGCTTCAGGAGACTCCCATTATGATCGCATAAAGATGTAGATTTATTGTTCTCGTCCTTGCTGACCTCACTTGCCATACTGCTCTAGTAGAGCGCAAACGTTAATGCAAAGCTTGGTGTCAAATGCAGCTGCCAGGAGCAGATGCCGGCAAGCCTGATGTCAAGGGCGCCGCCGAGAAGGCAGTCAAGAAGAGCCCTCTGGGCTTCATGAATGTTGGGGAGCTGGCCTTTGACCTGCCAGGATCTGGTGTGTCCAAGGATGACCTGCCCAACAATGTGAAGCCCGGTGATGCTGCTGGCCTCCCCAAGGGACCCACTGCCAAGCCCCCTACCCTCCCCAACCTACCCAAGGTATGCACTGACATGCATGGCAACTGTTATCTGTCCTCATCCTTTGAACTTGGCAACAATTATGCCAGCGCTTGCGCAGTCCACTGGTAGAGCCAGTCTTCAGACAAGATGCTTCCATATTACATACACTGCAGGCAGTGAGGTTTGCTCTGCCATGAGTAACAGCATGCTGATCTGTGTAGATCCCTGGACCATGTGACCATGTATGCATCATAGCACACTTACATACTGCTTCATAGCACACCCATATTACTGTTAGCATTTGTTATGTGCGTGACAATTTGCTATGTCTATAGGGTACATGAGCAACTTCAAAGTGATGGTCTCGTTTGACAAAACAGTCAACAGTCGAAGAAGAACTGCTGAAACTGCATGCCTTCTTCAAAACCCCTTCTCCAAAAATTGCAGTCACCAAAATTACTGCTCACTTTCATTGTTTTTCATGCAGTTGCCAGGAGCAGACGCAGGCAAGCCTGATGTCAAGGGCGCAGCTGAGAAGGCAGTCAAGAAGAGCCCCCTGGGATTCATGAACGTCGGTGATTTGGCCTTTGAGCTGAATCTGCCTGGATCCAATGTGAAGAAGACTGACCTGCCCGATGGCCCCAAGCCCTTTGGTGCAGGGGACATCAACATCCCCAGTCTGCCCTCCACTGATGCCCTGCCAAGCTTGCCAGGCAATCCTGCAGACCAGGTAACATGCATGTAGCAGTAACAGTACAGCTGTGTCTGTCATGTCCATTAAAGAGACAAGACCCCAACAGTCCTGGTGAACCCTTTAATGGGGCCAAGCTTGCTAAGTCAGACGTCCACACAATTACACGGCAAATTCTGGCTCAAAACCCCAACTTCATCTCCTATTCCTACTCTGCATCAAGTGGGCTGCAGACTCGCCTTAAGGGTGCTAGTGAACTCAATAGCAGAACATCACATCACATCACACATACAGATTCAACCAAGTTGAGACCGACCAAGTTGAGACCTTGCAAATTAAAGTGTTGAAAAGCTAAATACAGACATTTCAAGCATGGATTTAAAGCATGGAGAACACAAGTCATGTGGGAATTGCTTGCTGCAGGTGAAGGACTCTTTGAGCCAAGTGGGCCTGCCAGACCTCAGTGGGGGTCAGAGCAAGGCTGATGATGTGGCTAGCAAAGCCCAGACAGCTGCCTCTGGCATCTCAGGTTGGTCATGCTAAGCCTTGTTTGTTATCCACTTGTTTTGTATCACCGGACTTTCAAGTTCACTTGAGGTTCGTTTTTCGGGGTGCAATGTGACCAAACCTTGTGCGATGCTAGCCGATGGCGTTTCAAATCAGGGCTTAATTGACAGATGTAGCATTTTGCATGACCAGTTTCCCTTTTGGTGTTAAATGCAATGGACCACATGCATTGCTGGGGCACTGGCTGTAGGCGTCCTGGTTTTGCCTCTTGTTTGCTGTCATGGTTTTGTAATGCCCACGTCACGTAATTTCATGTTACATCATGTGATGTCATGTAACGGCTACAAGCTCTCCAGTGTGTGTGAATGCAGGTGCTGCAGATGTTGCAAGCAAGGCTGGGGATGCCAAGGACGGCCTGCAGGAAGCTGCTAACAGTGCTGGACTGGAGTAAAGAAGCAGCAGATCACTGCCGATTGGTTGATGGATCATTCTGTTTTCACTGGCACATTGTGACACTTTTGTATGACGTCAGATACAGATGAATGCAAACTTGACAAAAATGATGCGACTTGATAGTCTCTGGCGTTTCGAATTTTCGGAAGTTTCAGCTGCAAAATTGTGCGGGTTTAAGTTTTTTTAACCCATCTGTGTGTGATTGGCTTGTCAGTGCAGTCAGTCAGAGTACAGCTTCCTTCAGGCATGATGTTGACGTCACAGTGCTGGTGAAGCACTAGCAAAAGAATGCAGCTGCAGTACAGTACAAAAAGTTCTACGTCAACTGTTATGGACATCAGTTCTTGCAGTCTCCAACCCCCAGCAGCTTGATAGGTTTATCATGTAGCTGTAACATACAGGGCCTGAAATGCTGTCACATGCTGCAGTCCTGGATGCTATGATTCCTGAGATATTTTCTGAGCCATATAGGCAGATTACAGTGACAATGGTCATTCCTGCCTGACGCTGCGCTGAACATCCCTGTTCGCCCCTGAGCTTCTCCAGATGCAGTTCTAAAGGCATACCAAGGGTGCGCACTACCCATGCATAGGTTACTATGGCAGAAGACATCACAGGGGAGAGTCCTGTTTGTATATGATTATGTTCCATGCGCAAGATATGAATTAGCTTCCTAAAAGCTTCAGCATGTTGCTGCCAATTTTGCAAAGCACCCGCATCACTGCGCAGCGAAGACACGCCCAACAGAGCTGTTACAGCATGTTGCAATCAGTTCTACATAGCTCATGACATCACCTTAGCCCTGAGCTGACAATCCATTGTTGAGTTGGACAATGCAGTCATCAAAATCTTCCTTATGAAAGGCAATGGAAGGGTATTGTACAACATGGTGTGCAAATGCAGCATGTACATATACTAAACGACATTCACTCAGAATGCCTGGTACAAAAAGTGACACTGCAAAAGATGATAGTTATGTTGTGGTACCTCAACCACATGCTGCTTATTCCTGAACAAAGTGCTTTTTGAAAGTCACTACCAGACCAGCCCTAAGCCAGTCGACTTGTAGCAAAAGATCATACATAGATACAGTATACCTTGTTGCAGCAGCCAAACCCGTGTCAACAAAACATTTCAACTCAACAGTGATGTACCCTCCCATCCCGGCCCCATGCATGGCTGGGCCCAAATCAGAGACAGCAATCCAGGTTCAAAACCAGCAATTCCAGGTTCGAATCCCAGGTTCACACCGTAGCTTCTGCACCTGTCCCATGGGGAAGCCCAATACGTCTCATCCTCGGGCATTTCTTTGATCAATCCCCAAGAGGCAAAGTCTGTTCTTTTCTTTTCGTCCCCGCCACGGCACAGGGTCTGTGCTTTTGCTTTGCAGACAGATCATACAATTGTGGTCAAGTCACCGTCCTTTGAGACACCGCCGTTACGTGCTGAGTCATCAGTAGCCAAGGGAAGGTGGCCATGCTCTTGCTGGTATCTGTTCTCCTCACGGCACGCCTGCGCATTGTCAATCAACCAATCAACCAAGTTACTTTCCATGTCTTTGGGGCTCATCAGAGGCGTCAATGGACAATGACTGAGAAAGCAAATGTATGGATGATGGTACTTGCACGCATGTTATGACAGTTAGCTGTACATGGTTATTGCGCTGTTACACGGTCACTCTTTACATCAGCATGGTGAGCAAGAGCTATGCCCAGCAGTGCAATGCAAGCAATGACCGCTGCTGTCATGCCTGAAATCAGACAACATTGAGCCAAGGCAAGAGAGCTGTCCTCTAACCTAAGCCAGGCACCAAGCACAGTGGTTGCGTGGAGTTCTGTGATGTGTCATTTTGAGTCTGCCATGGACACATAGCCATTGAATGCAGGTGACATGCCGCTAAAGTCTCACACTAGGAAGCAACCTAGCAATCTTGCTTGATGCAGAGCAAGTGCCATGCTGCAAGGCAAGTGTTGTAGTGCAATGCATGTAAACACACACTCCTGTAGCAGATCACATGCTTAGTATTGCGTACTACTCAATCAGGGGACAAGGCGCTCACTGCACAGCAGCAGGTTGCGTCTTTGCACATTGCAATGTGACAAAGGGATGTGCACGTGACAAAGGGATTGCTGCACATCAGCAGGCCATTTTCTCGGTCCAAGTGTGTGTCATGGCCATAGTGCAATACAATATATTAAAATCAAAATCAAAATAGGTAAAATGGTCAAAAACATATATAAGAAGTCGCTCACCGCGCTGTGGCAGGCCACATTCTTGTCATGGTGCTTGTCTCCCCAGGGGAACAGGGGGTCCAGCCACTCAGCATGGTCACCGTACAGGGGGCACGCCAAAAGCCCAGCAAGGGCACCACCAGTCATTTCTGCATTCACAAAGCCTTCTCAGCATCTGCTCTTGGCTGTGACGCCAGGTACTGCGATGCTTACAAATGTATGCAGCAGAGAAGATGCAAGTTCACAGGACCTTGCCCTTTTCGGCAAGACCTGCATCGACAGATTCTAAGCCCATACCGCAAAAGTTCAAGCTACAGACACAATAAGGACCCAAGCATAAGTTCCAGGTATATACATCTACAAGCTCTTCAAACTCAAGGTGTGTTTCTGCCACACCGCAATACAAAAGTCTAGTAGATGCATCATCTACCTTAGCAGGATTCAGATCTGGAAGCCTACCTGAGTGCATTTCCCAGCATACAGACCAGGCATGTGATCCAAGTACAATGAAAAACATGCCAGGCCTGTCAGACATGCCGCAATGAAGCCCAAGTTATAAGACCCCTGTCAGAGTTGGTTGCTCCCCAACAAGGGTACAAGTCAAGCTACGTTGCAGACTAGATGCACTATGGCAGGACTCAGCCATCATGGAAAGCTATCATCATCATCAACAGTATGTTGGTGTATATATCAGACCCATACCTCCAAGCATATAGACCCAGGCTGTGTTCCAGTTACAATGGAAGACAATGGCAGGACCCAGCACTCTGACAGGACTCACTCCTCCCCCAGAGTACGCGGCAGCAGCCATGAGATCCAAAGCAAGGGACACACCAACTGCCAAAGGCGCAATGTTGCCAAAGTTGGGTGACCCGATAGCACAGGCGTACACAGTTGAGACCAGGATGAATGCCAAAACCAGCTCCCATCCAAACAGCATACCTGCATTGAACAATGCAGTTGTACCAGTGTGGTTATAGGTACAGCCGGTGCTGCTGTCCATAAGTGCGCTTGGGTGAAGGCCCAAGGTATGCTGTCATGTTTGATTGTTCATGAATCATGTTCATGATCATCTGATGCCATAGCGTACATAAAGGCAAGCGTGGCAGTCGACCAAGCTTCAATCCAGGAGAGGGTAATGTAGAGTGAATCATTTTGGTAGGAAACGCAGTGATCGAGTGGTTCATCTTGGTAGGAGGTGCAGTAGTGAAAGTGTGAAGCACTTTTACCAAAGGCTGAATGGTATATGTTGAGTCCAACGCATGCCATGATGGGCTACCAGACATTGCATGCAGTTCAAAGAAGTGAAGGCTCAAAGACTGAGCACGTTATGAGGTCACTGTCAGCTGTGATTCCTGCTGTCATCAGATGTCATGTAGTGAGTATTGGTGCAGCAAAAAGGGTTTTAGCTTACCCTTAGTCACCCCTTCACCTGGTGCAAAGCAGCCAGTTCCCTTGTCGCCCATACCAATGTAGGATCCAGGGATCAGACCAGCCTGCAAAGCAGCACATTTTGGTGAGCTGCACAGTCATTTCAGCAGAAGTCATGAGCCATGTATACATGTACGTACTGAAGCAAAAAAGGTATTGGGGGGGGGGGGTGCAGCACTGCTTTTGCTGAACAGGAGGCGTGGCCGAGGTGGTCATTTGCAGCAGGCTGAGCAGGTCTGATTCGACTGGTTGGTTGTTGGTTGGTTGCTTTGCTAATACATCAGACTTTGCAGGGAATCACTCCTGGCAAAGCATGCTTGCGGGTGCAGAGACTCTAGTTATACTCACAATCAGGAGGGACCCAAAAATGCTGCCAAATAGCTGGGCAAACATATATGCAAAACCTGCAGACAGAAGTCAAATCAATCATTGCGCTCATTGCTATGCGCATCTAGCGAGCAGGTAGTCAGTATTTGTTCGGCGTGCACACCAGTAACGCACCTTTGAGGATGCCGATGTGTCCACTAACCATTGTTCCGATAGTGACAATAGGGGTGATGTGACCGCCAGAAATGTTAGCAGCGCAGTATACTGCAACGAAACGCGGAGATCGTGAACAATAACCTCAGGTGCGTTAGAGATTGATCGGTTGCTGTCGTTTATGACAAGAGGCAAACGATCTGACGAAGGTTGCAGCATCTCGTAGAACACGACTCTGAAGATGAGTATTCTCGTGCGCGATTTGTCAGCTTGTAAAGCAGCAGCGAGCTTCGCAATTCAGCAGGCTCTGCGTGTCCAGATTGCGTGTGCATGGCCCTGGTCATATGTGTACCTGCTATAGTGATACCCGCTGCGTTGCCAAGAGCTGCCAAGACGACGTTTGGGTCGGTCGGACTGGCTAACGCAACCGACAATAGTGCTGATCCAGTGAAACTGAAGAGCATGCTGCCCAAAAATTCTGCACATAGAGCCATGATATACTTTGTTTTGGTAAAGTGCTCCGCCTGTGTCTGCAGAAGACCAGGCATGATGCCGAAAGCTTGCTGGTGTGCTCGCGTTTAGCGGAGTTGTCGTCGCTGCAAGACAGTCTGGTGGACTTGCGCAAGACGCAAAGGGTACCGAGCGAGAAGCAGCTCACAGAAAGTCAAAAGGGTTGAGTTTTTAGCTGTTCTCGTTACTCATTTGCATCACGAATCCGGCATGTTTAGTTGGGTCAACCGCAAAAAGGGCCAGAATGTTTTCCGTTTTGAATTGGGGTTTTGATGTTTCGTGACCCTGGATGGATCATCTCTGAGATCATGCAGTGATGCATGTGGATCATGGAGCCTGACTAAGCAATTCATCCGAGCATATGAGATAGACAGCTTTAGGATTCTGCAGCGCCATCTTCCCGACGCGCTGGCCAATTATTGCCTCCCTGCTAACATCATTGCACTCTATTGTGTTGCCGTCGGTTTGAACTGACTCGCGCCTGTTAAGCACAGCCCTGGTACTCAACTATCTAGTTGACTGTAACCATGTGCAATACTGGTGTAAAGTCCGGGACGGAAATGTACGCCAAGCTTTACCCAGAAACTTCATCAGATGGGGTGAGCTTTGGCAAGCAATCTCTAAGTTCCGCACGTAATCTCCGTGCGCCTGTCACTTGCGTCTTGCTCCATCATAGGTGTTGCGTTTGGGAAACATCGTACCCGACTTCTCTGCCGAAACCACTCAAGGTCCTATGGAATGGCACAAATGGATCGAAGGTTCCTGGGCAATCCTTTTCTCACACCCTGCTGACTTCACCGTGAGTCAGTCGACTGCCTGAGTTGGAGGCATCTAGAACTCTTGTCTATACCTTGCTGCTCATTCAACTGATTGCTGATGCAGCCTGTATGCACCACCGAGATTGGTCGTCTTGCCCTCAAATACGACGAGCTGAAGCGGAAGGGTGTCAAGCTGGCAACACTGTCAGCAGATCCTGTAAGCTACTTAGCAGGCTTGCTGAGTTTGCACTCTCCCACATTCACAAGAGCACAGAAAAAGTTTGTCCAGACAAAGTTTTCACTCATCCTCATGGCATCCTGCTTTGAACACCCTTGCAAGATGCGTCAGTGATCGATCTACGATAAAGTGCAAAGATTGCAAATGGCTGAACTCCACAGGTAGAGAGTCACAACAAGTGGCTGCATGATGTGGTGGCGCACTGTGAAAACAAGGTCACCATTGATTTTCCCATCATTGGTGATGCTGATAGATCCATTGCAGTCAAGTAAGCCATTAACTGATGCAGCAAAGACAATACTGCAAACATTTTGCTGCAATGATGCTGGAATGCATTCATACATGCATGGCTCCATGTTGCCTCCCACAACTTGGTACATTGACTTGTTAAAAAAGACTTACGTCTATTTCTGCTGCCAACATTGTCATTATTGCAAAGGAGTCTGTAGGGGCACGCACTGTGCTAGTCATGTCTGTTTTTTGAAGGCCAGCAAAGATCTTGCATGTACCTTTCCTGACCCAAACCTCCTGTATTTGCCTAGAATCTCTGTGAAACATATTGCAAAGCTTGATTCTGCCAATCCAACCTGCAGGTATGGCATGCTTGACCCCAGCAACAAGGACAGCAATGACCTTCCATTGACAATCAGAGCAGTGTTCATCATTGGACCTGACAAGAAGCTGAAGTTGTCACTCAACTACCCTGCCTCCGTGGGACGCAACATGGATGAGATCATGCGGTGTGTGGATGCCTTGCAGCTGTCTGCCAAGCACTCTGTGGTCAGTCTTCCTCTGTGCATTCCTGATGTTTCCTTACTTCCTCTCCTTCTGCCTCTCCCTTTCTCCTCTCCTGGTTTTCCTATCTTCTCCCTGTGCATCTCCCTTTCTGTGATAGCATACTTTTCAGGAACTGCACTCTGCCCTGTTTTGCTTACAAGCAGATTGCCTGTGAGTCGCTGCATCCATTGCTCATAGATGCCCTTTTGTTGCATTGCCACAGGCAAAGGTTGAAGCCACCTGTGAAACATGAAAGACTTCGTCAGCCAAAGATGCAGTCTATATCTTTACTCGTATACTCTGATGCGCTTGCTTGATGTGTGTCGACCCTGTCTTGCATGTCCACAGGCAACAACAGCCAGCTTGCCTCACAAACCATGCCAGCATGAGCAACAAGGAGGGTCGCACTCTGTTTCACATGCTCAAACCAAACAGTAGTGATAGTGTGTGATGGTGTGCCATGTGTGAGTAGGCAACACCAGCTAACTGGCCATACAACCATGACAGCATTGGCAAGAAGGGGTGGGCCTTCCTGTTACCCACTGTTACCCCTGAAGATGCCAAGCTGCACTTTCCTGACCACCACTCCTGCAAGGTAAATCACCTTTCCATCTAGGGCTGAGTCCTGAGTTGCTTAGGGCTTGTTGCAGCTTCAATCACCTCTTAAGGTCAATCTCGGTTTGTGTCAAGCTTCAGGATGCCAGGCTGCAATGTCCTGATCCTCGCTCTTACAAGGGACATTGCCTTTGATGATCATGCTGTGAAACTGGCAGCTGCTGGCATACAGTGGTGCTTGTGCACATACATCGGTGTCTGACTATCACCTTGTGAATGGCACAGCTCTTGTTGAGTATTCAGTTGCACGTCTGTCAGCAAACTTTGGGCCTCTAAGCTAATGAAACCTACTGTCTACTGCTGGAATGCTGGAACGCTGCTCAGGCTTCATGCTTTGTTCTGCAGGTTCCCAGTGGGGTTGACTACTTGCGCCTGACTGATGTCTCCAAGTTGCAGCTGAATTAGTAAATGGATGAGGGTTTCTGACTGACTGCACCGTGAAAAGGTTAGGGCATCTGCTGTGGTTACAGCCCAGTGCACGGAGGTTTGTTGTAGTGAATCAACAGCGTCTGGTGCTGCTTGTGTTTGCAGTCTGACTATAATTGTCGTGATCATGTACTGGTAGTTCTGTACTGTCCAAAAGTTGTCTGTCACACAGCTTCATATGTCACGTAGATGTCTGTGTGTGCAGCACAATACATTCAGTAGTCTGTACAGACTCTTTGCTCCACTCTTTGCTTCAATAGGGTAGAGTAGATTCTTTGCTGAGTTAGTCTTGCATAGCTTCCCCTCACACATTTGCTGCCGTGCTGCAGCAGACGTGTAAACATGATCATAACATTGCGCACTTGACGCAATAAGAGGACAAACTCGATGATGTGTCGAAGGATGGAGAAGAAATATTGATTCACTTGGTATGATCCAGCAACACGTGAGAGTTGCCGAGACATTACTCAGACCGAGAAGCATGAGGCTAGACCTGCGCAGAAACCCTACATGACCCTACTGATGAGAACACTACACGTCAGCTGCACTCAACAAAGCAAACAAACCGGTTTGTTGTTGCGGTCAGCGCGCAAGCTACTCAAAAAACGATGGAAAAAATGCTGAGTCGGTGGTTTGCTGAAAAAATACAGGCTACCCACACGGCTGGGAAGTCTCAGCATGCAGCTGACCTCATCGCCCTTAATCTCAACGTACCACATCAGGCGCCGGCGCCCTCAGGTTGTGGGCAAAACAAGACGTCAACAGTCAGCACCACGTGCGCAACTATCGACGTCCCTTGATGAAGCTCTTTCGGCAAAGCGAACCAACAAGCAACAGATCCGCGCGCTGTGTGAGCTGCAACAGGAAGCAGGCTTCTTCAGCTTTGGCGCTGCAACAGGAGCGAGCTTCTGCAGCCTTGGCGCTGCAACAGGAACAAGCCTGGAGTCAGCAGCAAGCTGCAGCAGACGCTTTGGCACTTCATCAACAAAAAAAAGAGAACCAACTTATGAGAACAGAAGCAATGCTAAGGGATAGATCTGTCAAGCTGCTGTTTGCCAAAGGGCTGCTGAATGTCAGAGGAGCTATAGAGTGGTTAGCAGAAGACAATTCACCCAAATACTTCATCGGCTCGGATCCAGGCTGGGGTAAAGTCTGGGAAGCTATACTTGCAGACCCAGTTCACCAAGATTTGGAACAGTGCTTGGTCAGAGCAACAGGCAAGCAGAAGCAGAAAGACAAGAATCTCCACCGTGACATAAGTGACATTTACCAGCATGCCAGCAATCATGTTCCTGGCAGAGTCAGCCCGGCCCTACATAACCCGCTGTCAACAGTTGTTGATATTGCACTAGCTTACCTACCTCGATCCGTTACAAGAAGGACCTCTGCTTCCCAAAGACGCTCAGATGATGGTTTGCATCTGTTCACACTTTGGACTTCCTTACAAGTATCATCACATCAAAGAAAGTTTAAACCAACCCTGATGCCATTTCCTAAAATCTCAGTAAGGGTCACTGCCCTTTGCACATTTTATTTTTGCTTGTCAGTTGCTGCTTGTTGTTCAGTCATTGACAGGTTTTGTATTGGGATAGTAAGTTCATTGTGGTTCATCCTGGTTGTCATAACATGTCTGGAGAGTTGACAGGGAGTGCTGAGATGGTATTATAAATATGCAAATCCAAAAAGACATATTGCTCTATCTAGAATGATCCAGGCAGCAGAACGAGAAAACGTCATGATAGTGCCAGGCCTTATGTCAAAGCATGACTCGGTTACATTATAGTGACATCAGTTTTGAGAAGACAGCAGACTGACTAGCTAATGCAATCGCAACATATACTCAAGCATACCAAAAAGCACTAGCGCGTACAAGTGTCTACCTGCTACTACCAGTGTCTAGGGGAACAGCGTGCAAGGATGAAGACCAACAGGAACCGATTTCACTCGGTTCAGTGAATACGTATTCCATGTGACGATTAGAAGGGGTGTGCTGCTAGAATGCAAGCACAGCCCAGCACAGAAACAGTTTTGTCGCGTGGGTTGTATTTACAAGGCTTGAAGTTAAGAATTGCATGTGAGAATGTCTGGAATTGAAGCTTGTCTGTTAGTTTTGTTCTACGAATAATAAAAAAATTAATTGAAGACCCCGTCGTCAAGACAGAGTAATGTACCAGAGCATTGCACTATTAGTAAGTACTACTCTCCGGCTAAAGTACTGATAAGGCTCAGTTATGTCCTGTCTCATGCGAAATTGATTCCATAATAGTCAAAGCCAATTAGTCAGATAACACTACTCATGCATCATATGATCAAACAGGCAGCTCAATGTTTACTACTGCTATGAGCAAGTGTCATGCTATGAACAATTGCAATAGCTTCAGTTTGGAGTCTTGCGCATGACAACGATCACTGTTGCCATGCAACATCATGTGAATTTTTGATGATAAAAAGTTGTCAATTTTATTGCATGGTTGGATGCGCCTTGTCAAGGCGAGAGGATAGCCGGTGCTTTCGGAAAAAATGACCGTCGTCTTGGGGATTCGCTGGGATTCGTAAAGTTTCGCCGGGCGACTCGCCTTTCGCCCTGACCAAAAAAGATTATCCTCGCACACTGAGTCAAGTGCTTGCAAACACTATATCGTGGTTAGGAGCACTTAAATCTCTGTGTCTTTCGACAATCCGGTAGCAACGGATCGCAATGGCCGCTATGCGATAACCACCGGCGTTGAAGCTAGTACCTCAGTACGCTTACAGTAGACTTAGACAAGATTATCACAAATTAAACGCGGAAAAGTATTGTCTCTCTCAAACTTAGGAGTTCACCCTTTCAGTGATTGAAGATGATGACACTTCACTCACTCACAGCCGTATTGCAGAGGGCAGCTATGTCCCGGCTTTATGTCCCGGCTTTATGACAGTGTCTGTGTTTTCTCTGGCATCTCCGTCACAATACCTCACCAAGCGACATCAGGAGGCAAGATACCTACAATACTTTCAACTACGCAACTGTTGCAACGGAGAAGCAGGGCGTCTGTGCTGGAGTACCGGTTTGATCAGCTAATACAGCTACAGTAAAACCATCTCTGCTTATTATGTGTGTCTCTGGCAAGAGCACTTTTGTTGCTGTTACAATTTCTGTTGCCACATCTGTGGATCATAGTTAGGCTGTCACAGAATGCAAGGCTTTATCCTTACTGTGCACACCACAACTGGTGTTCAGGTGTCATTTCATTTTGCTTTCAACGGTAGGGAACGACATGCTGTAGGCATCCAAGGTCATGAGTGTACATGAGCCACATGTTGCGCGCACTCAGCCTTGATGCTGATTGTAGATTCCTGTTTTGCACTGTACTGCTGCCATAATATGCTGCTGCTGCAATTTTGCTATCAGCTCGCACATCTGCACACATGAATCAGAGTGCGCAAGTGAGCGAGCGAGGAAAACTTAGCGTCACTGTCATGCAAGTGGTCTAAATATGGAAGTGTGTCGTTGACAGGAGGGTGCAGCGCAAACAGCAATAAGTTCACACCACACTTTGCAGTCCTAAAGCCCTCATGATGCCCCAAGTAAGCTTTTTTTGCTTGAGGACAATGCAGGTACATTCCTGCAATACAATGACTCTCTGAGTCGGTACGCAATGGCAGCTGGCAATAAGTAAAGCCTCAGCATCTAGAGAACATCTAGAGACTGCAGAAGTAGCTGTGTTTTCAACACAGGCAGGAATGCTTGCCATCATGGATGCAACACCATAATCCAAACTGCTGCCAACATGTGACAGAAACCCTGCACAATTGACAGACAGGTTTATTATGAAGTCCAGAAATATAAGGCCAACAGAGCTCAGCTCAGAGTTAAACGCAAAGATGTCAACCACAATGAGCTAGGCAACATCCTGTACCAAACACTTTCTTAGACTGAGGCAAGTGCTTGAGCCTTGAGTCCAAAACAAGCAAAAGGTACATTGTTCTGTTTACTTTCAACGCAATTACAATCCAAAATCCTATCGTCTGCAGCTTGATAGCAGGATATATCATATGCTGACAGCTGTTCCTATTCTCCGTTTATTGTCATCAAAAAGCAAAGGTAATCTTATTTGGCTCCCGGTAAATTGTGATAGGTCTGCTTTCATAACGCCCCAGTTTCTTCTCCTTCCTGCTCCTCTTTCCAGCATTGTCAGTGTCTGTCTGGTTGCTCGTCTGAGGCTCTATCATAGCCATTTCCACGTCATCAGTGCAAGCTAAAGCACTCTCACTCTTATCTTCCTCAACTGTAGCAGAGTTACAGGAGTGATGCTTGCGCTTCTTGGCTACCACACGCCTCTGCAAAGGCCTAAAGTTGGCCTCTGAGGATGTGCTGCCAGAGTTAGCAAGTCCAACTGATTTACCATTTTCAGTCTGGTCAAGAACAGCATCTGCCTGTGCATTGTCCTCTGAAAGCTGCTCACCCGTTTTGACAGCTGGATCTGTCTGTGCATCAGCCTTTGGCAACTGCACTTGCTCACCAGCCTGAGTGCGGCTGTCACGCGCCTGAGTCTGAGCCTTGTCACAATGAGTCAAGCTCTGGACATGCTGAGCCCAAGCCATTCCACTTGCAACCATATTGTCACTACCAGCTGCAGAGCCTTGCAGGTCGCGGCGCATCAGTCTTGCTTCATCCTTGGGCAGAAGTAAGGAGGCAGCCTGCTGAGCTTCACTACTTTCCTGCAGTCAGTCTGGGTCTTGAATTCGGCACCAGAACAATGTGTAGGTAGACATCAGTATCATCAGTAATAACAGTGTAATTGGCAATTTACTGGAAGTGATGCGTTTATACTAAGAACGCTCCACTACAGGTGATGAATCACATGCATGATCACCAATTTACGTCCAGAGGTTACATATGCTACTGCAGCTAATACTAGCTAGTGCGCTTGCAGTCAAAGCAACAGCATGCATGACACCAAAATTGCACGTAGTGCTTTGAGCTTAAAATGCACAACCTCAGCAAAGGGCAACCTGGCAGGAGAACACCAGCACTATGTGTGGTTGTCAGCAGTCAGCAGCTTGTGCAGGAATGTGTCTTGGCACCAGATGTGTTGCATGAAGTGTCTGTTACCTGGTGCACTGCAGTGTGCTTCAGGTGGACCAACAGCTCAGGCTCAGTCTGAAAACCAAGGCAGCAAGTGCGACAGCAATGCTGCTTCTGATCCTTGGCTAGCAACCAACCTGACATCTGCACAGATGCCTCAGCTGAAACAGCCTCCCCGCTGCAGCAGCAGGGACGTGAGAAGGTGACTTGCAGGCACTTCATTTGTCAAAGTCACAGCAAAGCCGATCATGTCAAGATCATGCTGAGTATATACCTGTGTCGCGAGCAGTCTCTGAAATGCTGGAGCAAAATTTCCATTCTTGGAAAGGAGCGCTTGCACTTTCTGCAATGGAATTTCTGCTTCTTGTGTGACTGCCAGGCAATGGGTCCAGCAGCGTAGCCTCTTTGTTCTGCAACAAGTACACAGACCCTTTTTCAATGGCAACAGTAGGCTGCTGATGTACTGCGCCTCAACGTTTGAGACCGACATACACGGTAGGAAGCTGATCAAACACAGCTTAAGCGTGCATTCTCATACCTCGCTTCTCTATCTTTCGCATGCGCAGCTCGCTGTTGACAGTATCAAAAGCATCCATGCCGCCGTCCATATCGCCAAGAGGGCTTCTGAAAGGAACCTTGTAGCTCTGGTCAATCTCCTGGTGCTGGATGTCAAGCTGTCAAGGTCTTCTTCTTCAATAACGCATGCTGAAGGTGGTGTTTGCTGCGGCAGTCCGGCAATCAGTATACAGGCATCCTGCAATGTTACGTACATAGAAGAGATGGGCGGGACTCAAGTGCAGCTTGACAGATTGTAATGCGGCCGTCAGCCAGTTAGGTAGTGACAGACTTTGCAATGCAACACCCAAACTTTATAGCTGCGGAGGACAGCGATGATGACATGACTGATCTGGAAGACGATCTGCATCTTGCAAATGTGGATGTTGACAAGGTATTCTGGATTGCTAGAGACTCTGACTCGCTGACTACGCACAACTGGCAGTTGCCTCTGGCTTGGACTTTGGCATGTTTTCCAAGAGCTTCGAAACCTACCTGAGCACCGATTTCGGAAACAAAAATGTTTCAAAGACTCATCAACAACTTGCACTTCGTGTTTCGTATGGCTGATTTGCTTATGCAGACCACACCAGACTGTCAGGCTCCTCAGGTTGCCGGCAAGCAGCTGGCTTCTCAACCCAGTGCTCAAGCAGCAGCAAATGCTTCTGCTCAGCTTGCTGCATTTGAGACCATTACGCAAGGAATCGTACAGGTGCAGCACCTGTTTGGCCACTCCAAGATTGTATAATCCTTTCCTGGAGACTTGCAACTTCTTCACAGCCTATTTGCTTGATGTGTCTGTTGCTTTGTTGGTTTGCTTTGTATTTTTTCGGACGCAAAGCTGACCTGACCATGCTCTGTGGTGGCATCAGGGTCTGCAAGATGTGCCCGGTATCAGTTGTGCTGTGCTGGATTCCTATGTTCACATACACTACCCTGGTGTAAAGAAGGCCTTACTCACCCCCAGCGCAGCCTTCACTGGCAGTATACATCGTTTGAATACCAGTGGCTTCATACAGGTACAGACTTCCTACCTGCATGTCAGCATCTATGTTGAGACTAGCTATGGACCTGCCAGGAGTCTTGGCATATGTGGCTCATGCTTCTCAGTTGCATGGTCGACATACATGGCCTGCATATATAGCTACACTTATTTTCTTGTTGTCTCGAGGCACAGCAGATTGTCTCTGTGTAAGTCTGTCTGGTTTATACTCTTGCGACAGTCCAAACCACTATGCTGCAACCACATTTGCTGGTGGCTGTGAAGCATAGCCAGCTCTCACTCAGCAGCAGCTGCGTTGTTCCATGTTTGGACAGGTCTGTCATCATGCACATCGTGAGGCCTTCTGTCCTGTGTGTTCACAGGTAGCAAGTGGACCTGCACCTCTGGGCTTTGCCAAGATGCGCTATGAGCCTACAAAGAAGGCTGGCGTGGCCCCTGCGCGTGAGATTGCAAAGGTATATAGACAGACACTGTTGGGTGGAGTTGCCGTTTGGGTGCAACGTCTGGATGAAGGGCTGCAAATGCATGCGTATTACTGCACTTTGCTGTCCAACAGCTGTCATATATTTGTTCCACCCATCATCTCAGCTGGTGCTTGAGTTTTCTAACGTTATCATGCCTCACCTTACCATAAGGCTTAACGTCTACAGGCACCCAACAATGTAACCCAAAATGCATAGTGTTTGTAGGTTACACCAGGGTGCACCCTATGTGCAGCTAGGCAATGATCTAGCTGTCATGTGACTCATCATGTTCACTTTCCAAGCTGGTCTTGTCGCGCTGTGCCATTGTCACCATGTGTAGCTTATTGCTATGCTACAAACGCCAGCATTGCTGCTATTATTTTTCTGTGTCTGTTTCTGACTCTGATGCTCTGGCGGCCACTGGGTCTAGCATGTTTAGTCATCATGGCAATGTGCAGATTGTTGCATGGGTGGACAAGCTGGCCTTCAAGCCGAAGGGCAAGGAGCCAGACCTCAAGGAGACTAAATGGCGCCAAAGGGCAGCAGATGCTATTGTGCTGCATTGCATGCATGATCTGCTGGTGAGCTTGGAGTGTACTAATAGTGTGCTTTGTCTGTTTGCCATGCCACCTTGTGCTGATGACAGTCAGGATTTATGATCACACTGTGCTTTCATTAAGTGAGTGTGAACCAAGACATCAGTGTACTGAGTAGCAGAGCTGCTCATGCAGCTTTGAAAACGCAAGATTTGATTGAACAGAAACAGCCTTCACGATCATTACAAAGCCTGTTCCTGCTTTGCCATGTCTTGCCTTTTCAAAGCTGCATGAGCACCTCTGCCACTCAGTGCATACAAGCAAGGTTCTGCTGTACTATCTGGATACTGCGTTGTCACGTGTCTGAGGCTTCTTGATTGCCTTTTGTTATGTGTGCAGGAATGGGGAGGAGTGCATTTCAATGTGCTGAAGCAGGCTCTTAAGAAGCTTGACCGCAAGCGTCAAGTCCACCGCTGCCTGTCCCTCAACATGAGAAACATTGATCGTTTTGTCACTGATCTTGTACAGGTACATTTTTTGCTCCGCTGCTAGCACACATGTTCAGCTCATGTCACCGTGCTATGCTGGTTTGCAGTTGCGGAGGAGACCTTAAAGTGTGCACAATATACCTGCTTTTCTGAATTGATCGTTTCTGCTCAGACTGTGCACAATTGTCACATGCTGGATTCTGCATGCATCTGCTCGCATCTCCTTACAGAACGCTAACCCAGGCGCAACATTCAGTGTCTGATTCACTGTGTTCATAATGACGATTACGATCTTGCAGCAGCTTCCTTCCACAGGACAAAGCTACACACAAATTCAAGCAGCCAGGTTATGTCTCTCGCACAAATGGTCTTTAACGCTCACACTTGCAGGATCCTGTCGTGAGTGGGCACTGTGACTGACACACATGGTAGCAAATGTGGTGGCATCGCGCAAAGAACATGTGCTCAGGCAAGAAGCCAAAAGGCCGTGTCACATATTGTAACCGCAGTGTGACATGCTGCCATGCAGAGAGGCCTTTTGGAGTGGGGAGGAGCTAGTCTAGCGTCTAATGCACAGCACAAGAACCCTAAGGCGTGCAACATCAAGCTGCGCTGCATGCACCCAGTCAGCCTCTCAGAGCTGCAAGCAGCTTATTCTGTCCTTGATCTGGACCTTCCAGACCATGTGGCCTCAGCTGCTCTGGACCAATTTGACTCAACTGGGCACCCAACTGGGCACCCGACTCACCCTGAGTCAGCTCAAACAGAGCCAAGTCTTAGCAAGACAGATCTGCACACAAGTGCCAGCCTTGGAGCTGTGACAGGCGCTGCTGTACCAGCGTATGCGACACAGATGAATGCACCCAATTGCGACTTTGATGCCTTAGCAACTGCCAAGGCAGCTACAGCCGCAGCTGCAGTTGCAGCTGAGCAAAATGCGGCAGGAGATGCCACAGCTGTGGATACAGGCTTATTGATAAGAGACGAGCCCACTTCACAGCACTCATTGGATGCAGTGCTGACAAAGAAGACAAAGACAGGTGTGCCAAAACCTGTACAATCCCAACCATGCAGTGGGTCCTGGTATGTGTTTATGCTTCAACACTGATCTTCATTTTTGCTGTATCGTTTGCTATGCCACTGGCATTGGCAGCATCATGATAGTACATGGCGTATGTCATCATCAGCCATCCTGCATGTGTCTGCAGCGGTGGAATGTATGATCATTTCCTGACACCACTGGAACCAGTTTTCACAGCGCGGTAGTGATACTACTGCCATTTGTGCAGATGGATCTGACCCTGCTTTGAAAGGGCTGCTGCTAGCTGTCGAAGAGGATAGAGGTCCGGCCTTCTTCCTTCCTCCAAGGCTCTCAGCACCGAAAACCCCACCGCATCACTTGCTTGCAGCCCCAGCTGTGGCATTGTCATCTGGCCAAGCACTTCATCACAGCGCCCCAGAGGACCAGGGGCCCCCTGCAGCTCTCACTCACCCCAGCCGCCGCACTCAGCCCCAGATGGCGCCAGCACCAGGCTCTGCTGTTGTCTCTACTCAATCAGGGCAGATGCCCTCAACAGCCCCTGCTGCCCTTTCCAAGCCACCAAACGCCCCCATTCCTGGACTTGCTAGGCCCAACCAGGACGACCAGCCCCAGCTGATACAATCGACAGCCCTCGCTGCTGGCCCTACCAAGCCAAGCAGTCGCATTGAAGCACAATCTGTCCAGCCAAGCAACATGCACCAGGCACTGTCCAACCACATGCAGCAGCCGCAGCATGCAGTGCACGCTGAAGCTCAGCAGCCTGCTGACTTGGAGACTGACGCAGTTTTTGTGCTGAGGCCTCCCTCTGACACGACATGGATACAATCATATGCTGGTGACGGCATGGTTACCTTAGGGCAGGGCAACCTGCTGCAACCCTCAGCACCAGATTACCTACTGCATGCTCCGGAACCATCATGCCAACGGGATAGCCTGCCTCTACTTCCTCCCGCCCTGGCACATCTGGACCCCCATAATAGACATTGGGTACCCACCCTCCTGCCCGTCAACCCGTTCAGGATTGCCCAGCTGGCTCAGCGCAGTGCCAGTGGTGGTGAAACGCACACACAGCAGACGCCAGACACATTTGCTGTGTATGCAACTCTAGCAGATCAGAGCAACAAGAAGCATGTGTTGGATAACAACCCAGGCGCAGCAACTCCTAAGAAGAGGCGCTTAGGTTTGGGCTCAGCTCTTCCTGCTGCTTCTGTGCCAGATGTGCACTCACGTCATAGGCCACATGAACAGTACCCGGCACAGCTGACAAGTCATGATCAAGGGTCAGAATACCCACAAGCCAGGCACGGCATTGTGGCAAGTCAGGATGGGGCTTTGCTCCAGGATCCTAAGCTGCAAGAGCCCTGGGGCATATCAGAGTCGACCCCGGCCTCTTGGCAGCAGCCACAGGGCTCCTGGCAGCAGCCACAGTATGGCAACACTCGGCACCACTTTCAGTATCCTGCCCCTAGCTTACATCATCAGCAGCCAAGCAGCACTGACTCCCCAAGGTTGCACCTGGCGCATGCAGATGGTCTTGGCCAACATCCAGGTCAGCCTGATTGGCACCAGGGTGGTCCTGGTGGTGATTTGCACCAGCAGCAAGTGATGGACCGGCAGCAGTATGGCAATGAGCAGCAAGCCATTGGTCAGGGCCAGCATGACAATGGCAATGGGCAGCACACGAATGGCAATGGGCAGCATGCCAATCTGAATGGGCAATATGTTGATGCCTACTGGCAGCAGAAGGGCCATGACCAGCTTGAGCAGCATCAGCATGGGGGCAGAAGCAAGGCAATGCCTCAGCAACAGAGTGCTGGCAGAAGCCGTCTGCATCGCGAGCTCATGCAGTTCTCTGCTTTGGCTTCCCCAACAGAGGTACAATGCTGTTGTGAAGCAACAGCTGTTGCTTGTCACAAATTGTCATGTCACACGCACGCAGACCGTCCACACACTCATTGCTCAATCTTTCCTTGCCTCAGTGTTTGGTCTGATGTACGTTGCAAGTTTCACCCAGATGAATCATAAGCCAATCAACTGCTGTACAAGCCCCTGTCACTGAAGGTGTGGTGCTGCAACCAGGTAGAACAGCAGGCGGTCAGTGACGCCGTAGAGGCAGTCACCAACGTCGCCAAGGCCATCTGGCCACAGTCGCGCACAGTACTGTTCGGCTCCCAGGCTACCACTCTGGCCCTACCAGGCAGTGACCTCGACATAGTCATCCTCGGCGTCAGTGAGAACATCACAAACGCCGCCAGTGGCTTCACAAAGTGCGTCTGCGTCTTGATGTGTGCTTACAATGCCAGGAATGGGCACAACTTATGTACTTGTCAGAGCTACGGAAAGCATGTACATGTCTGTAAGCAGAGACTTACTGCAAGTGATTGGCAAACATCTCTCTGAGTTGATACAGTTACAACCCTGTGTGTTACCCTCTTCTGCACAGACTCCCTGAGCCCTCATGATCGTGTTTGTCAAAGTGTTGAGGGAATCAGGCATGCTAAACACATCAGTGCATATGGATGGTGCACAAAGTGATTGCGTGTGCCATCTTGTCCACCTTGGTGAATTCAACAGACTGTGACACCTGTGACACTGAAGCTTTCTGATGAGTATGGTGTAATCGCTTTCTATTGGGTTTTATCTGACTTGCTTTGCATGCACCTGGGGCCTGTTGGCTCAGCCCATGTTTTTTACTATCATCATTGTTGTCATTTATTATCATCGTTATTATCATTATTTGTTATGTGACCGCAGGATGCAGCGTGATTTTCTGGGGGAGTTGTTGGAGGATCTGCTGGAGGCCTTCAAGACTATCAATCTGCTGAAGGGCAAGGCCAAGATCATTGATGCAAGGGTGCCCATCATCAAATGTACCCTGGACTTTGGTCGGTTTCATACATCTGCTGGCAATGCTACGGTCTTGCCTGGGCTTTGCATGTTAGGTTGTCATGACTGCGGCCTCTGCCTTGATACAGAACCAATGACGTCATGACTGGTGTCCGCCTCAAATGCTTGTCTCGCTTGGAATCGTGAAACCGACTGTTGTCAGGACAGCAAACACAGGCAGTTTGAGCTCCTTGTTACGATGTTAAGCTCCAGCAGGGAAACTTGTTGATCCTGTCACCACTAGAGTTAACCCAATCATTGCAGAGAAACGGCAAATCTGTGATGACAAACGTGTAGATCTGGTAAGTGTCCAGAGATCTAAAAGAAGGCAGCAACAAGAAGTGACACAGTACTCCTACAGTCGTCGTCCTGGACGTACCTAGCTCATCATGAGCCGGAAAGCGTTAATATCATCATCATCATTATTATCATTGTTTTTATTATTATTATTCTTGTTGTTCTTATCATGATTCTTACGATTAATATCACGGTTATCCTGCAGGCTCTGGCTTGGCAGCAGACATCTCCCTGGGAGCCGTCAACGGTGCTGCTGCTGTCCAGTATGTCTGCCAGATGGTTGCTGCTGCACCCCCCTTGCGAGTGCTGGTGCTTGTCATCAAGGCCCTGCTCAAGGTATCCCCAGCTTGAGTATCCCCAGCTTGAGTATCTCCAGCCTGTTAATGACATACTGATGCTGCACTGGTGCCTTGTCTTACTCACAGCATGCCTTGATGCAGCACTTACTAACAGTATGCCTTGATGCAGCACATGTTCACAGCATGCCTTGATGCAACAGATGAAGCACGCTTGCTCTTGCTCAAACTGTGTTGGGCAGGTTTAAAGCACGTAAGCCAACCTGCTGAAGGACCTGCCAGCTTCAGCAATCATGACTTATTTCCTGCACCTGTTTACTAATGCATGCCAAACACACGCAGGATTTCATCATGCATCGCGTTATCAAGGAAGTGTGATTGACACAATATGACTGCAATTTGCTGTCAAGGAGGCCCCATTATTGCAATGCAATTGAGTCAAAAACATCGAGAGTCGAAAATATTGAAAGTCGATTCTGCCTTTGTTATGCAGGAGACAATGCTGAATGAGGTCTTCACTGGTGGGCTGTCATCCTACAGCATTGTCAACATGGTCATGACGCACTTGCTGTGCATGGGCTACAAGCTACCAGACCTGCCAGGGCCAGCTGGCACCGGCCCTGGCTTCTGGGGCAGCTTGGTACCAGCCCCTGAGCAGCGAGAAGAAGATGTAGGGGGTCTGCTGATTAGCTTCTTTGAACGCTTTGGCGCTGGCTTTGACTACAGCCGCCATGCTGTCAGCGTGGGTCAGGTAGGAGGCCTGCCATTCATCTGCACCCATGCTAAATTTGCTTCTGCTGCAGCCTCAGCAAATGCACACGCACTGTAAATAAGGCGCATGTGATTGAGATCTACAGCTCTCAGGTGCCCGTTAGCAGAAAATTTGCAGCAAAGTCTCTCGCTGGTTTTGGTCTGCTTGGAATATGCAAACCAAAGAACGCTCGAGATACTTCTAACAGGCTACACTGCAACACTGATGTCCTTTTCTGACAATGTTTTGTTTCATGTGCAGGGCGGTGTTGTGGAGAAGAAGAGGGAGTGGAAGCAAGCTGAGCGACCATGGTTGCTGGCTGTGGAGGACCCACAGCAGTTGGGCAAGGACATTGGCTCTGGCAGCTTCAACATCAGGAATGTGCAGCAGCTCTTTGCTGCTGCTGCCAGCACACTCAGAGACTGCCCAGAGCACCAGACTGAGCAAGACCAATGGGCCTCTGTGCAGGTATGCTGAGCTGCGTGACACGTGGGCAAAGATGCAGGTTTGTTGAGGTGCTTGACAATAGTATCCCTTTCTTCCCAATGCATAGTATGACAAACAATATAGTTGTGTATGCATGCGTGCTCTGATTGACTCCCTGACTGGGCCATGCATGCGTTTTGAGACTGAACGAGATGATAGTGTTCTGCACAGTTCCTGGGAGTTTACCTGCTTGCTCACTAGTGCCTCTGTGCATCTCCCAAGACAACTGGGGTTCTTGTGCTGCCTCCACTGTTTTGGATTGCACCTCTAGTCTCGTCTAGTCAGCCACCTGTGCTGGCATGTGCAGTCAGCCATTCTTGAGCCAAGCACACATATAGCTGACTCACTTCCATAACGCCTTGTCAGCAAGTCAAGTGGCATGCGCAGGCTGACGGTGCAAGCAGCAGTGCAGTTGTGGAGTCCTTTGAGGAGAGATTCCCTCTGCTGAGCGAGCTTATTGTGGTGGAGACGGCAGTAGGCAGAGACAGATCTGCAGCCAAGGTGCTTTTCCCATTGTGCAACTTATCACTACGCTAGCTTTGAGCTGCACCTCGGCATTTACGTGTGGCTTGCAACTGCATGCTGTGCAACTGAATTTAATGTCGGGACTCATTGAATCGGACAAACCTGGCCCTCATGGTTGGCCACACAACATGTGAGAACGATGGGATGTTGTGACGCCAGGTTTTGTGAGCCATCTCAATAGCCAGCATGTTTGACTTCTGTTGCAAAAGTGCAGCAAATGTCGGGCTCGTGTTGCATGGCCTCCTATAATCCCACCTTTCTCACCTCTTGTACATGCAGCAGCATCAGCAAGCATGTGCCTGTCCACTTTCCAGCCGAGTGCTAGGCATCCATGGATTCATTTATGTCTTGCTCAAAACTCTCAGCACTCTTGCGCATCAAGCACCCCATCCACTGTGTCTGCAGAAGCGGCAGCAGCAGGCCAAGCAGGCGCCTCACCAGACCAGGCTGTCAGTGCTGGCCACCCACACACGCCTCAAGCACCACCTGAGCCTCTCACCCCCTGCTGCCCCCGTCAGACCCTCCTTCCATGTGGGCAAGAAGGGCAAGAACCCTCCTGTCACATTGCAGGTCAGACTCATTCATGCATCCATTCATGCAGCACCTGTCTTGCCCTAGGGTCAGGTGTGTCCAGACCTACACGTAAACATGCAGCACCATGCATGCAAGCTTGCCTGTCTTGGCCTCTCTGTCATGCATGCTTGCAGCATGAGGTGTCACTGCTTGCAAGTGTACAAGGCAGCAAGCCTACCAGGCATGGGTGCACAGACATGTTGCATTGGCGCAGCATGCCTATGCTGCTAGATGATAGTCACATGGCCAAACATGAGACTTGTCAACCCCCCCCCCCCATGTACATCACGTCCCTCACAACAGGGCATAAGCCAGACCCCTCAGAGGTCACTTCATCAGTCTTGGCAGATCTTCCAAAGGAGTACAGTGTGCTGGTCACTATTATGGGGACACGCAAGACGGCGCATGACCCTGTATGAGCTTGTGCTTGCATTGCTGCTGTGTTTGTTGCAAAGCGGGCAGAAGCTCATCCAGAGTCTGCGCCTTCTCAACATTCCAGTACTTGTGACCAGCACAACGTACTCCTCTGGAAGTTTCTGATGACCATGCTGCCCAATGGCAGCAGGCTGAGCTCAGCAGTCTGCACATTGACTGGTGTCAGCACGACAGCATCCATGCACCTATCACTGCTGCTTCATGCGTTCATCAATTTGTTGATACAGTGAACACATATCTTCCCCTAGGGTCAGGTATGCATGACTAGCTCCTGCACGAGGTCTTGTTTTGGCAAGCAGCACACCAACAACAATGCTTCGTATGTGCAAGCAAGCAGCATACTCTGGGCAAAGCATGCTCAATTTGCTGGCCGGCATGTCAAGCCTGTGCAAGCCAGCAGCGTCTTGACTGCTGGTGGTGCATGTGCAGATGCTGCGACAACCAAACGGCATCAAAAAGTACCTCAACAGGCCAGGCGCCCACCACTGACTCACAAAACGCTGGACCAATTTGTCAGGCCCGCGCTGCATGACCTGGTATGCAGCATTGACCCATGTCATGCTGTATAGTTTGCTTGTGCCATGTGAGCAATGCATTAGACAACCTTTAAGGTGATGATATACATCTCATATCATGCCTCCAGGCAAAGCCACCGTGTCATGAGTCAGCATGCTGGTGGGAAATATGGTGCAATTTTTGAATCTGTGCCCACTACAACATGCATCGCACATTGTGTTTGACAAACGCACAGTCAGCTCACCATCATGTGGTCACTTTGCACACTGACACTCACATGGTCGCAAACGATGCACAGCGTCTTGTGCTGATAAGCTTTATGGCAATTGCAGTTTGCCCTAGGAGACTCCAAGAGGCAAAAGAAGAAGGGAAAAGCCAAGAAGGCCCGGGAAAAGGCTAGGGCACATCTGCACAGGCCACAGACCAGGTCTCAAGATGCAAGCCCTGTCGCCTTGCCCGGTGACCATCGTGAGTCTTCTGTCAAACAGCCCTCTGTGCAGGCTTGCTGTTTATCCTGGGAGATAAACAAATCCAGGCTGCAGAGTATGAGTCTCTCATTGCCACATCGATGGCAACAATAGCTGACTTTGATTACTGAGGGTGCATGTCACAGCCTTGTGTCTTCTTTGGCATGTCTCAAAACACATCAACCTTGTCATAGCTTGTCTAGCAGATCACCTTGACTGACGACAGTCACAGGAATGCCTTTGACTTGTAGATAACCTGTGGCTTGCTTGCATACGTTATCTG
>JAABUP010002714.1_pt1 | contig 33329 bp, 30 predicted proteins | sample 5559201 | NCBI WGS metagenome assembly JAABUP01 (sample SAMN10711887, study PRJNA513373) | rock metagenome | isolation source: Antarctica rocks | place: Antarctica
AGACTGTGAAGTCACCTCTGTGTGACAAATGAAAGATGGCTATGAAGAATGAAATTCAGTCACTGAAGAATAATAACACATGGGACATTGTCAATGTGTTGACGAATCAGCATGTCCTTAAAGGACGCTGGGTTTACAAGGTCAAGCGTGACGCTCATGGTCAGGTTAGCCGTTATAAGGCTTGCTGAGTTGTCAAAGGCTATGAACAGCAGTTTGACATAGACTATGATCAAATCTTTGTGTCTGTTGTCAAGCTGCAGACGTATAAGACCCTCTTTGCCCTTGCAGCACATTATGACCTTGAAGTGAATCAAATGAACGTCACTATCGTGTTTCTTTATGACTCTATTGATCAGGTTGTTTATGTTGAGTTACCTCACAGCTATGAGCTACTTGACAAGGTTGCTTTGCTGAATAAGGCCCTCTATGACCTGAAGCAAGCACCTTGTCTGTGGTATAAGACTTTACATGATCTTCTCATGTTTCTTGATTTCTGTTGACTTGATTTTGACCATAGCATGTTCGTACAAAATGGTGTCATCATCACTGTTTATGTTGATGACTTCCTGCTTGTTGAAAAGAATAAGTCAGCTATTCAAAACGTTAAACAATGTCTTAATGACACATTCAAGATGTCAGATCTCAGTCCTGTGTTCTACTACTTAGACATGAAAGTGAAACAAAACTGCACTGAACACACAATCTGTCTTACTTAAACAGCTTACATCAACAAGATCCTTCAGACCTTTCAGCAGTTGCAGGCTGTTTCTGTTGACACTTTTATGAATTCTGATGCAGTACTCATGAAGAAGTCTATCACTCAGGCTGACATCACTGTCATTTGATGATATCAGAAAGCAGTCAGATCACTAATGTACATTATGTTACAGACATGTTCTGACATCACCTTTGCTGTCTCTACTGTTAGTCAGTTTGCTCAGAACCCTAATGCATCACACTACAACGTTGTTAAGTGGATCTTTAAGTATCTTGCCGGCACTATGAATCTTGATGTCATTTATGGCATCACTGACAATGACCTCATCAACTATACTGATGCTGACTGAGGTGGCTGTCATGACATCAGAAAGTTCACTGAGGCTTATCTCTTTCTTCTATATGAAGGTCTCATTAGCTGATGTTCTAAATGTCAGCAATTCATTGCTCTATCTTTGATGAAGGCTGAGTAGATGGCTGAAACGCAAGCTATAAAGAAAGCCATTTGGCTACACTGTTTCCTTAGTGAAATTGGCTATTTTCATGACAACAATGTCGTTGTCATTCAAGCTGACAACAACAAAGCTATGAACCTAGCTAGAAACCCTGAGTTTCATGCTTGTATCAAGCACATTGACATACAATATCACTTTGTTTGTGAAGCTGTTGATTGTCACCTTGTTGACTTTGAATTTGTATCTACTGTCAAGCAAGCAGCAGATGAGCTTACTAAGGCCCTGTCTGCTGTCAAGTTTAGCTGTTTTCTTATTCAGTCAGGTCTTATATTTAATTAATGACCTGTCTTTGACACACATTCAAACCTTGTTGTTGTTGACCTTCTTTGTCACCTTTTACATTCTCACTTTCTTACCTCACTGTTGCGGCCTTCTTCACGTCCTCACCACCTTGCTATTGAGCTCACTTTTTAGTGAGATTGAAGGACTTTATACTGACTAGTGAATGAATATTCAGGTCATCTAAAACTGAGAAGAAGTGTTGAAATAAGGAGGCTTTGCGGGGGATTTTCAGTTCTATTCTGACCTAGCACCAGAACTTGCTGTGTCACGTGACGCTGCTTAGTCAGCTCACACAAAAGTCATGCTGTTGATGCAGACTCTGCATTCTAGTTAGAATATATGAATTGAACAGTCATTCCATAGAGGTCATACTTCAATAATTACAAAGATGTAAAGAAGATTCATATAAGTCTTCATGTTCTGCATGTTCTCTTTCATATAACTCTTCATGCTGTGTAGTTTTGTTATAAGTATTTGCACTCAAGAAAGAATCTTCTTAGCAACAGTCTTTACTTCATCTGTCATAGAGGTTTTTGCACTCATTCTGCACTGATTTTAACAATCATATAACAAGACCTCTTATGTAGGTCAGATTTAAATGAGAATAGTATTTTAATGTCATGAGTTTGCAATGAGACCAATGCTTGATTGATAATTTCTAAATACAAGAAGAATACTATGAAGAAAGAAAGAAGAGCTTCATACAGAAGTGAGAAGATAATATGCTTTAGTCTTAAAGTCTTAGTAAGTAACTAGATCATAAGACCTTAGTATGAGTTTAACTTATAATAAAAAGGCTTTTTGAATGAGCTTCTTTAATAGTTCTATAAAGAAGAGTCACAGCATAGGCTTATGTCTTCTTTAAATGCTGTTTTTAACGCTAACTTTGTTTGAGGTGTCAATTTCCTCTCTTAAAGTAAACACTGCAATCTTAAATTTATTAATAGTTTAAAATAACTTCTGAATAATACACTAAAAATAATTGAACTATGTGAGAACTGAACCCTGTTGTTTACTTAAGCTGTGTTAACATAACTATGCAAATGAGACTTTCATTAAATTCTTCATTGAATTAAATCTGAGACAATAGCATTACTGTAACACTGTAGATCATTCTTGATTGATACATATGTTGTTTGAGTGAGTACAGAAGAAAACACAGCTGACTGTGCTTAGTATAAGAAAGAAGCAACACTACACTGTACTTGACTCTTTATGTAGTTCTTTACTGTTTAATCTTCATTCTTTTTTTTAATCTTTCTTAACTTAACTCATCACAGACTACAGTCAGTTTTAATCTTTGAAGCTATAATTAGCTGTAGGTATCTTTTTAGCCATTTTTATTAAAGAATTCATAGTTGTTAATTTTGTTGCTAAGCTCTACTAGTTAACTTACAGGACTCTATACAGAATCAGGCTGTTTAAAGCAGAGAGGCAAAATTGATTGCCTACTTCTAGTGTCAATTATGTACACTAAACTGTACAAAGTACATTACTGTATCACAAAGTAGATCACAGTATTGAGTGACAAGTGGTTGTCATTCAAAAGGTAGTATTCTCAAAAGATAAAGACAATAAGCTGAAAAGAGAAGATAAAAGAAAAGAAAAGCTGTGTGTAATTATAAGAGGTATGCATGTGCTTTGAGATAAACAGTTTCCTCTTTAACTAAGTGAGCTGAGTAAACAATCCTCTTTGACTAAGGCTGTAAGCCTTAATTGTAACATATTGTAGTATTAAAGAATCAAAAATAGTATCTTGTAAGTAAGCATACCCTCTTTAGTTACAAGTCTATATAGATAGCAGAATTCAAAAGTTATATACCAAAACCAGCTTTTTCTTCATATTAGGTTTAAAGGTGTTTAAACCTGTTATTCACATATGTTTAACCAAAGCTGGCTCTCTGATAAGAAGGCAAAAAGGTTATGAATGTCAGTTTTTTTAAGGTTTTCATTTGAATACACACACACACACAATTTACTAATGCACAGCAGCTAAGCTGAAAGAACAACTATTACTAATACACAAGAACATTTTCTAAATGAATTCTGATCTTCTTTAAGCTCATACACACTCTGTTTCTGACTTATGTCTTCTTTTCTCTGTCATGACACTATGAATTCTTGTGACTTAGTAATGTTTGTAGACTAGCTTGAAGGCTATTCTTTAAGTGTTTAACATTTTATCTTCTGCAGTTAAAGTGACATTTACAGTTATGACACAAGATGTTTAAGTGTTGATCAGATTAGTAGTAGTTGCTTACAAAATCAGTTTTGTCTTTTTGAGCCTAAATCAATTCTGAGCATGAATCACATGAGCTATTTTCAATGTTAAACAACTCTGTATGTATGACATAGTTTAAATTACTATACACACACCTCTATATTGCTCTACTACTGTAATGTTAAGTAAAGCTAGTGCAACAGTAGTTGAGCACAAATCACTGCTAGATAATTGCTATTTTTTTACCATCATACATTCATACTGCAGGTGTCTCATACTGTACTGTGGCATTTAATCTTGATTCTTGTAACAAAACTTAATTCACAGTAATGTTATAGTCACAAAAATGAGCTCAGAATGCAAGAGATGTCTACAGTAACATTGCTACCCTCAGTGTTGTAAATAGTCTCTGAACTATATAATAATACTGCAGTATTATTGTTTAGTTTCAGTCTGAACCACTTGTTAAACAGTCTAGTTCAAGTCAATTAGACTTAAGTCTGAGGAATGAGAATGTGGTCAAATTGCAGTATTACAGTAGTCTCCCAGATACTTGCCGGCGCACATAGTCTCTTTGTAGAAGAGTACTTTGTAGGCGCTAGTGTTATTCAAGAGACTGAGCACAAACGCGCCCAATGCCAGCTGAAACCCTTTCATGATGAGGACGTAGGTCTTCCGATCAAAAGAAGGCACCAAAGAAGGCGAAAAGATAGACTAGAATGATACTTCTGTGGGTCAAGGTCTTGTGCAGTGCCTGCGCGCTCAGGGGTCTTGTTCGAGACGATTGTGGTTGAACTGAAGATAGGAAGGCAACAGAGGATTGGCCAGAGCTTTAGACTCAAACGTTGAGGTCTTGAAGGATGTGTTCTTCGGAATAGACGCCGCGAACTACCCACCTTCAGGATCCATCATGCGATGCTGTGCCGTGAAGTTGCAACGTGGTCAATGACACGAAGTAACCTCGTCATAGAGTTGTGAATACGTGACGGGACGGTTTTGATCTTTTAATCAACAGAACACAATCCACTGCCGCGTTGCTGCTCTTCTCCGCATTCCGGAAGATGTCGGATAAGCAAGTTAGAAGCGCTCCAATAAGGGTATTGTGTGGTTACAGCTAAAACTCGCAGAGTGTGACAGCGTCATCATAGTCAAGGAGATCTTTTTCTCCGAGGTATGATCTTAGATGAAGTTATATAGCTAAGGCTGACTTGATGACGCTATCGCTAATCTATTGGAAGAAAAGATCTGCATCTCAGAGGGCTGATAAGGGAGTTCCCGGCAAAATTAGATTATGGGGGTGTATGACTACCTTAGGAGGGTGTACGACTACCGGCTCCCTTTTAACAAACAACACATATTTTATAAAAGCACTAAAAATTAACAGCTGTTATTCTATCTTCTCTTTACAAACAGTCAGCTAGGTCTAGAACACACTGACAAATAAACAAGCTACATTTATAACTATAAGAGAAAACAGATAGCTAATAGCTGTAGCTAATGTAATACCACTGCCTGAGCTCATAACCTGTTGAACTTGTTGGTTATTACTGTGGGTGCCCTAATCCATCCTAGTGGTATGGGTAGGGTCCCTGGAATTCAACAGCAATGGCAATCGAGGATGCACCCAAGATCGTCGGAGTAGATTTCTAAGTTTCTATCTATAATTCCATAATACACGATCCTCACTATAACCTTCTCAATACGTCCTCTACAACCTCTTCCGTCTTCGCCTTACCCCCCATATCCGGCGATAAGAATCCCCCGTCCTCCAAATTCCCATCCACCGCTGCATAGATCTTCGCCGCCGCTTTCTCCTCGCCTAAGAATTCCAGCATCAACCCAACACTTCGAAGTGTAGCAATAGGGTTCGCAATGCCCTGTCCCATGATATCTGGTGCACTCCCATGACACGGCTCTCCGATCGCGAACCCATCGCCTACATTCGCTGAAGGTACAAGGCCTAAGGACCCGACGAGTGCCGCTGCGCCGTCAGACAAGATATCGCCGTACAGGTTCGGCGCGACAATGACGTCGTAGGCAGACGGCTGCCGGAACAACTTATAGACCATGGAGTCGACGATCTGTTCCTCGACCGCGAGATGCGCGTATTTTGGCTCTGCCAATGCCTTTCGAGCTGTCTCCCGAAACAGTCCGTCCGTCTGACTCAGGACATTGCTCTTGTGCGTCACCGTCACCAGCGGCGCTTTGTGTATACTCTGCGCGCCTGTATCCCGGACTTTCTGCCTTCGCAATGCGATTTCTCCGGCCATGGTGGCTATTCGGTGTGATGCGCGCTCGGAGATGCGCTTGATTGCTTCGGCGACCTTGCCGGAGCCATCGGGCGCGTCGTATGTCCTTTCCTCCTTCACGTAGAGATCTTCGGTGTTCTCCCGAACAATGACTAGGTCCACGGGTGATCTGGCGGAGGCAGTGGTTTTGACGGGTCGGACGTTGGCGTAGAGGTCTAGGCGCTTGCGGAGGGCGACGATGGGGGAGGAGTAGCCTGCGACTTTTGTTGTCGGGGAGCTGACGGCTCCGAAGAGTGCACCGTCACATTCTTTCTTTAGGGTTTCGACGGTTTTGTCGGGGAGTGCGGTGCCAGTTTGTTCGAAAGTCTCGAAGCCGGCGTCAAGGTTGATGAAGGAAAATTCTAGGTTTGTAGATGAGGATAGAGCTTCTAGTATTCGTCTGCCGGCCTTGGACGAGGGTTTGATGTCAGCATCGTGTAGTTCGGAAGCTTTCGAGGCTCACTGTTACTCCCAGAGAAATTGTGAATGCTCACTGGGATGACTTCTTTCCCAATTCCGTCTCCAGGGATGAGACCTGCCGCAGCTTAGCTCAATTGCTTTCACAGAAATATCATTGACAGCTTCTCACCTATTCTTAACGTTCTGGAGGCCATTATGCTGCGCTCTGAAGCACTCACAGCAATGGCATTCGAGAAATCATTGGTGCGTTGGATTGTGACAGGTGCAGCCGAAAGGTAGGTAAATTTGCCGGGTAGCTAGCTACAGTACCCCTACCCCTATGACAGTTGTCATAATTGCCATGTCGTGTCTTCATCAGGAGACTTCTGCAACAGGCATCAGCCTTGGTGAAGATCACGGTTCATCCAGTTCATCGTCAGGATTGCTTGTGTAAGTATTGCCTCCTATATCTTCGCGCTCTCCATCGCTGGGCGATGTTGATTCGGCGCGTTACCCCCGTTCAAGCGAAACGCGGGATTCTGTTACGACTCCTTTGTTTGCAACTCGTTGCCCACAATAATCACTTTTGCAACCGTGCTCATAAACACAACGATCTAGACGATAATTTAGAAGCAAGTGCACAGCTAACAACATCGATCTTCTACAGCTATGTCCAATAATCGTTCCAACAGCGGCGTCAGTAGTCTTAGGGCCATGTTTGAGGGGAGTAACGATTCGACTTCTCCACCATCCCGAGGACGCTCTCCTATCGACTCAGACACCACCATAAATAGCGGACCTAGACCCTTGTCAAAGGTACGGACGAGCTTTGTAGCAGTCGAAAGGAGCGGACAGATGGCGCCTCAGCTAGGATTGAAGAAAATCAACAGTGGCGGTGAGGGCGAATTTGGCGGAGACGGCGGCAATGATACGAAGGTAGCAGCGGACAGGAACAAAGTTAATGGAGGACCAGTGGAAAGTAGCAACGGAAACGGATCAATAGATAAGACGACTTCGGCAATGCCAAATAGCGAAGTCAAAGAGGAGGAAGGCTCGAACAACAACCCAGATGCGATCAGTGCTTCGCTATCGGAGGAACGTGCACCCGCCGAGCAGACATCATGCAGCAAAGAGAACCAAGACTCGTCATCATTTGAAGACCGAACAGCAACAACGCTGCCTTCGGATCCAAAGGATGAGAAGATAACCACTGATAATGCTGCACCCCCTCAAGAAGCAGAGAACCTAGGATCTCTACTGAAGGGATCTGCATTCGAAGCACCGCCGGCAGAGAAACAACACTCAGCAGAGCCAGAATCTCCACAAAAACCCGAGTTAGTGAAGTCACCTTCGAAAGTCATGGGCGGCAAGACTCCAGCGTACGGCAAGGCCGCAGAAACAAGACATCCAAGGAAATCGGCAGAGTCCAAGAGCAAACCGCTGAATTCGCGACCGGCAGCAATTTCGACTTCGCACGATGCCACTGTCACTAAGCTTTCTTCAAAGCCTTCGCCTGTCACGACCGCAGTCAAATCACCAACAACTCCACAAACGCCGAAGACACCGGTCACACCTAAGAGACAGCCCCTTTCAAAGACCGCTTCACCAAGGCAGCCTATGACTCCTAAGGAAACCAGTAAGCCACCTGCCAAAAAGCCAAGTCGAACTTCATTGGCCTCAACGACGTCCACAGCCCAAGTTGCTAAGCCACGCCAGCCTCCACCGCTGGCGTCATCGAGCAATGTAGCAAAGAAAGCAGTGAAAACTTCGCCTGATAGTAAGGTTCGCCCAAAATCACCCACAAGGCCGGTTCGTCTCCCAGCCTCTGCCACAGCTTCCACTGCCTCTTCAGCCGCAAAACTCGGTGGTGCAGCTCCGGCCCGCTCTCCGAGCCGTGCAAGTACCAACAACCTCGGTCGGAAGCCATCCACTCTGAATAGGGATCATAAACCATCTGCGCCTCGAATCAGCGGACCAGCGGCATCTAACCTCCATAGGAAGCCGTCCCGTCCCTCGCTCCCCGCACAGAATGGTCATGAGCGCCCAAAGTCAAGAGTGAGCAATGCAGGCTCAAAGGCACCAGATGAGGGGTTTCTGGCTAGGATGATGCGGCCGACAGCCAGTTCTACAAGCAAGACACATGAGAAAGTGGAGCCCAAGACGCCGCCTAAGAAGACCGCTTCAGCAAAAGCGAAGAGGAGGAGCGACGGCAGTGAGGATAATGAGAGGCACAAGAGGGAGGAGGTGGCTCACAAGCAAGTGAATCAGTGGAAAGGGCTGCCAGATACGGCCGCCTCAACGACGCAGGTGGATGAAGCCAAACAACCAGAGGAGGAGCCTGTCAATCAGACTGCTGTTTTGACCAACGCTATAGCCACGTAAGATGATAGGTTGCGTTTAATGAAGCGGCTTTTCCTTTTTGAGGGGATTCTTTTAAACTTATTCCTCATACGCTACGTCTGCTTCGGAGCACGCTATCTGGAACTTGAGGGTGCCCAGCCGACCAGAGCTAATTTCCTTTGCCTCAATTCGCGAAGTATCAAAAGCATAGCGACTGCACAGAGCATTTGTAGGGCTTGAACAACATACGAGGTCCTGAGTGCAGTTAGCGTGCGCTGGACGCCGCAGTATTTACCAATGAAACCTTATCATCGGTGCCAGCGTTGCGCAGCTTTAGATCAGGTGTTTACTGTATACAATATGTGAAAGGATGTCGCCTTGCAATGCATATATAATACACTATCCCATTATTGGCATCTGTACCCCTTTTCCTTCCCTTCACTTCCTAAGTCCCAGCCACGATCTTCCCTTTCTGCTCCATCATAAAACCCTGCACAACATCATCCCTCCAACCTTCCTCTCAACACACTCCCTCGCTTCTAAAACTCCACGATCCGTGCTAACGAAGAGACACTCTCCCGGTCTCGTCAACCCATCCACATATCCAGCTCTCCTCCCCCTGACAATCTTCGCCAGACTCTCCACATCCAGCCATATCCTCTTCGTCGGCTTGCTTACCATGTTCATCTTACTCAGCACCGGCTCACTATTCCAGTACTTCAACCCGAGCCACAGTCTCCGAGTGCTGATATTCGATTGCGTGACCGGTTCAATGTCGCTCGTGAGATTCAAGAGAAGCGACGGAGGTGGAGGTTCGGGACCACCGCGTACGACGGCGGAGAGGAAGCCAGATGTTTGGAGAGAGAGCATGAGGGTGAGGATTAGGTTCGAGGAGGGCACGGAGGTTAGGCCGAGGCGGGCTCGGGAGGCATTCTGCAGGTGTGAGCAGACGTGGGAAAGCGTTACGAGGGACATTGTGGTGTAGGTGTTGAAAGTAGTGTAGCGTTTATAGCGAGGAGCCCTGATGGGCGTAATATAGGTGGAGTCCCTCAAGCGTGCGTCAGCATCGAGGGGTAGCGGAAGATTGAGCAGCTAATGTTGGTCAAAAAAAGCCGGCTGCGTAGAAGCATATTTACATACCTCGAACTTGGACTTTCCAATGCCCTCCCAGCTTTTGTGCCTTCTCGAACTGTTTTGTGACTGTATTGACGATTGTTCTGTCTCCCATGAGAAGTTGCAGAATCTCGAGCTCTCAGCACGGCAGTTGCCGAAACTTCACGTCCAATGACGGCCCGCTCGTTGCTGTCGGCGCTTAGGGTCTGGAGAGCTTGATATCAAATGTGAATCTGTATCAATATTACACATTCTGGATGTGTGAACATCTATTCGCATAATCTGCTCACTGCAACTGGTGATCCTCGTATTCCAGAGCTAGATACTCAAATACTGACCGTCATGTCTAACTATCCCGGCGAAGGGCGAATACTGACGCTGTAAGCCTCCCTTAGTAACGCAGATATCTGCATCTGCTGACCACATCCAGCTTCGCAGATGTTCACTATTACTTCAGTGCTCCGACTCCTAGACCTTTGCATCATAGATTTGACAAAGGCTCATATGTCTACCTTTACCAAGATGTCTCTAAAGGCAGGGGAAGGCTTGAAATAGCGAACAATCCTGGAAAGCCTGAGCAGGATGCTTTTACTGGATGTAAGACTAGGTGTCGAAAAATCTGAGTGACTACGCTGCTGCTAACCTTCATCCGCAGTCCTGGACTCCGTTCATCTTCGGTACTCCCACAAGCACCCTACACTCTGCACCGTCATTGTAGATGGGAAGGAGCTCGGACAGGGAACCACTTCTCCACCGCCATCACAGCAGGACAACCATCATTGGCGTTTACCCAGCCTGGATCCTCGAGATGAAGGGAAATTCCTGTTTAGGCTCCATACTTTGGATATCTACTTTTGGACTGCTGAAGATGCCAAGCTGTTCATGGACTCGGTGACAAAGATCCTGCATCAAGAACAGCTAGAAATTCTTGATGCGCCACAAGCACCACGAACACCACAAGCACACGAAGAAGTCATGAGCCCTGTAGTTCAGCAGCTAGAGAACGTAGCAATTGGAGATCCAGCGTACAGCAACGGCCAGACACGGAATTCCAGAACAGCATCAATTTCTCTCGTGCCTCCTGTTACAGCAAGTGGAGCTTCAGGTGATACAACGAGGGAGACTCCTAAGACCGAAGAACAGCCAGCGAACTATGCGCCGTTAGCTTACAATCCTGCGGCACCTCCAGCTCCAGAGCCCATCAAACACCGTGAAAAGACTCCTCCACCTCCAGAAGCTGAATTAGGGACTGGACTTACCGCGGCTGCGTATGCTGATCACGGCTTCGCTCCACCACCTGGACAATATCAGACCCCTGTTTCATCACCATTACCGGGTCAACGACAACCGCAGCAGTCGTTCTCCGGTCCTCCACAGCGGCAGCATTCCTCCTCATATGCTTCTCCACCACCATCTGCCGGACTACCATATTTACCATCACCTATTCAGCAAGGTCATCGCACATCAAGCGTTTCCTCTTTTCAGCCACCTCCTCCTACCGCCGGCAGCACGGCATCACCACACAGCAGGCAGCAGCCTCCATCCTTTGCACCCCCACCAAAGGACCCCAATGCTCATCTATACGATCAAACATCACAGCCCATGCACTCACCTGCAACGCAGATTCTCGGCAACTCGTACATGGCTCACCCACCACAACCCCTTCAGCATCTCCAGCCGCAGTACGCGGACTACCTCCAATCTCCTACGCAAAAACAGCAACCATCAGGGGGCCATTCCAACTATGAATACAATCAGCCTCATCAGCGTTGTCACCACCACCAATCGCATGACGATGATTATGACGTGCACAGCCAAGTTTACAGACCTACAGAAGTTGAAGGTCGCTCCCATAGTCATCGCAGGCCTTCGGAAGCAGGGCCAGGACAACAGCCGGGAAGACTTGAGCAGAGCGCAGATAAGTTGGAGAAGGGCGTGAACAAATGGTTGAAAAAGCTGGAGAAGAAGATCGGATAAACTGTAGGCTCTAGCAAGCCATTTCGACAGTAATCCAATGACAGCTTTTCGAATAGCCCTCATCATTGGATATCTCTCTTTTATCTTGTGTGTTTCAGCCTATGATCCGCAACAAGGTAGATAACAACATGAGGATGCTCAAGCAGGCATCTGCGAGCCCTGTTCATTAGGAGACTAGATCACACATCGTTATCATTCGCAGATCTTTCTACATTACCAAGACAGCGGCAAGGTCTTCAAACTCACCCAAGTACGCTAGAACCTACCAAAACCACCAGTGCCCGAAACTCTCCGCTCTCGATCCTCCCCTCACGCCACGGACCCAATCCGGACGAATCATGCCCATTCTTTCTGATCTAATTCGCCGTTGCCGCCCTAGTCAACACAGCTACCGGCGTACCTAGCCCAGCCCGTCTTGATACGTCAAGCCTTCTATTCGCCTTCTGTGACGCTCTTGAATTCCATGACTACAGCCGAGAGGTCGAATTGTAGCGTGAGCCACCGAGACCAAGAGAAGGAGGACCGCGAGTCAGGGCTTACGAGTTCCGTTCCACACAGTGCAAGACGTCGAGATGTGATGCCGCCTCGGGCGGTATCGATGCAGGGAAGCAATCATGCCGGCGGGCATGTAGGTGTCCATGATGGGGCCTAGGGAACCCGCAGGCGGCAATCGTTCCGTCCGCAAGTCTGTCCATCTGTTCGGTATCCTTGCCACGTTAGTAGACTATGCCGCTGTCTTCCTAGGAGAAAGGGAAGGGATGAGCGATGAACTTGTCTGCGTTCGTGAGCTTGAATTAGTTATTCGACGACGTTATGAGGGCGGTACCCCGTGTTAGTCAGCCACTACTTCGTATAGTGACCCGAGTGCGTTGACAGGGAGACGGGCGTTGATCGCGATATTTGTCACCGTTGAGATGTAATATAATATGTTAAGGGCTGTAACGAGGGAAGGCGTCGTACTCTGATGGTGCCGGATGACTCCACGATACCTTTTCTTCGGTTAAGACAGACAACAACTTGCCCGGACAGCGATGGCCTTCAAGAGCGTTGCGGAAGAACAGCCGGGGATCAATCCTATTCGCGATCCCTGCCCCTTGTGTGCAATAATATAACCGGAACAGGCCGGGAATCTCATCGTCCATCTTTCTCACTTCTCTACCCCCCTCCCTACCATCTCCAAACCACTGTCCAACCAGCAGTGATAGCTCAAGAAGCTTGGTCACGTCAGGCTCGTTATCGATTCGTGCTCGTACCTACTTGCTACATTTTCCCGCGAGTATGAGGAGCAGGAGCAGGTAAGATAGATAGATAGGTAGGTAGGTAGGTAGGTAGGTAGACAAGGCAACTTGTTATATACATATCATGCTTAGGTTCTTGGGCTGGGCTGGTGGGTTCCGGTGTGCTGATGTGTTTGGGATGTATATTCAAGACTAGGACCGATAAAAGTCGGGGCTAGGAGGGGAAGGGGGGGGTTATGTATGGAGAGAGGTAGATAGCTTGGTGATTCTGATTGATTATTCCAAAGTGGAGTGGAGTACATATATCTTTCGTTGGGGATATGATAAGTTACAGTGACGCTTGCACAAGGCCGCCAGAACCCTGCCCATCTCTCTCTGGAGCTTGTCTAATTTACTTTGGGGTGAAAATGAGGCTATACAATGTCGAAAGAATGGGTGCAAAAGAACGGTGAATTTCATAGACACTGATATAGTATATCCTTCGCCGCTTGCATCAAAATGTGCATAACCAATATATGTACCGCCCCTTTTCGCCAGTCGCTCGCTCGCCGGACATGATAATCAGAAGGCTGGATGACTTGTCTAGTTCCATTCCACGTAAGTACGCACTCGCGCCGTATCCAAAAGGTTTCACCTGACTGGATGTGCTGCTCATCGGTCCCCGCGGCCCCAACTGTCGGGCTCATTCCTCCCTGTGACCGGCGTGGCATGCACGCTATTGGCCGGCGTCGATCTCGTCACCTCGATTGCTGGTAGTATCTGCAGAGCAGGTAATTGCGGCGCTCGACTACCGACCGGGTTCTCGTACGGCGGCGCCTCTTCCTCCCTGCTTTCCCTGTCGTATCTCAGATAGTCGTACCCCGGCGGTTCTGGCTGCGAAATACCCGCGTCACCCACATCGCTGTCGGCGGGTGGAGTATCTTGGCTCGCGGAGGGTGTCCGGAGAGGATCACTTCCACTTCTACCATGCGTCGTCGATGTCTGTGGTGTATGTCCATCCTCATCAGATGCATTCGTCGACACAGAGAGCACGCTAGAAGTCGACCGATCCCGCCTTCGTTGAGGGACCATGAAGAAAGACCCTCGCGCCGATCCGCCAATCGAGGCCGCAGAGTCGAGTAAAGGCCGATGATCCGATTCTACCGAGTCAGCGCGCAGTCGAGTGCCATCGTGCCTGGCGAGGCCGAGCTCCGCGTAGCTGACGCTGGAAACCTTCCTCTCCCGGTCTCGCGCGTTGTGCTCGGCAACCATCGACTCGGCGCCCAGGCTCGTTGTGCTAGCCGCGGCGGCGTTGCGCAAGCTTGCGGCACTTTCAGCCCGTAGGCGGCTCTGCGTGCGGAGTTCCTCAAGCGTGATCATATCGCCCCGTTCTCGGGCTTCTCGTCTCAATCGTCTCCGTTCTTCGCGATCGGTAATCTCCTGCCGTCGAGCCAATCTGATCTGGTATAGTGAATCCATCTCTTCTTCCCTCCTTGCTTCCTCTTCATCTATCGTCTCCGGAAATTCAACAACGACGTCCATACCTGCTCTTTCGCCTTCTCTACCAATGACTCGTTCCGTAGGCCGAGGCGCAGGCGCATAAGCAGGTAATGTCATCACCGAGCGAACGGACGTATTCCTATCCACTCCCCCCGCTGCAGCCGTGGTTGTCTCCGTTGGAGTGGGCTCGTACGCCGTCCGCCCCTCCAGCCGACTTGACCGTGGAGATGGCACACCACTGGACATGCGCCCGTATTTGGTCTTGGGGGTCCACTCTCGCCATTTCTGTTTCAGGTAGCGTGTTGGTACGTATCTAGGTTCGTAGTGTGACCGGCGGAGGCGACGGAGGAGGGCGAAAGTAATGATAATGGCGATGACGAAAACGATTATTGATACACACACCTAGAATGAAACTCGATCAGCATATGAGAGAAGGATTGACATCGGGTGAAGACGGGCTGCATGAGCGTACTATGATGAAGGTCATATTGCTTTTTGTACTACTGCTTGAAGAATCATTGTTGCCCTGCCGAGTTGCAAGCTCGCGGATCTGGATAGGTAACCGCATGATGACAGTTATTGACAACACTGAAGTCTGATGGGCGAGATTGGCGACATGGAATTCGTCCTTGCTGAACGCGGTGAATCCCCAGCTATCAGGTGATACCTACATGTACTGGAAGGCTATCCAATTGACCCAAAAGCGCAAGATAATAATCCGCTATCGCTTGATAGAGCTCCTCGATGGTTCTAATGTCCCGGTAGGTCGAAGGAAGTAGGTCGGAGCTTTGTAAACGATCTGACTGCAAAGGTTATGAGAGCCAGATGCGTATGCGGTGATTAAAGTCGTATGCAGGCCCAATTCAAGGCTCTCGCTCAATTGCACGTAGGGGTCTGTAGATGTAAGAAATATCGCGCAGCCGGCCAGAGGATTCGACTCGTGTCAGCCTCGTCTCGACCAGACTGTGGCTCAGGACCGACCGCAGTCAAGAATTGCGTCTTCTGGTAGGGCTGAATCTTGAGGGGTATCGAGGCTACTTACAACAGGCACGCCGTAACAATTGGTGGTATTGCCTGCGAACGACTGTGCTTACTAACCGAAAGATTGGTGGAATTAGCCGGTCACTTTGCAGACTGGTTTATTTATTGTAAAAAGCAGTTTTTTTCCCCAACCATCAAGGACTTATGGCGCAACGGTAAATTCTTCGCACTGGACGAATTACCCAGTAGACTAAGTTATATTCAGGTAGCGCGTTGTTAGTACTTCCTATAACTTTAAGAGGGTTCTCTTATAACTAATATCTGTGCAGCGACTCCAGATCGAAAGGTTAGGAGTTCAAATCTCCTTAGGTTCATTGCTTTTTTTCTTGCTCAGAACAACTCTTTTATTTTGAAATACAATGAGGTTCTTGAAAGCAGTCCAGCACATTCCGTGAGGTAGAACCTTAGGCGAATCGTCACAGTGATTTACTTATTCGGAAACTTGAGTATTCAGTAGACAGCTATAAGATTAATGACATAAAAAAGACATAAGAAGAAAAACGGTCACAAAAGCTATGTATGAAGTGAAAGTGTTGAATAATAGATATTACCTTTTAATGTAGTTAGTCTTCATCACCACATGTAAATTTCTTTTTTTTTCTCTTCTTCTTTAGTGGTCACAATATATACAAATTGACCTTACTAAAATGTTGCTTATAATTGTGAATAGTTTAACAAAGATTTTCTTATTGCTTGACTTGATGATTGAAGCCGCCATGTTTCACCATGTGGGTGCCTTGGCGCAGCTGTCAAATTCATGTGGTTTAGGGTTCGTATAATTTAGGGAAATCTCAGGTGAGTGTAGATGGATTCGACTCTCTTTCGTAGATGTCATACAGATGATAGAACATATCAAAACAAATTTCACACCTCCCGTGTGACCATCACAATACCCCACCATGCCGCTCCACGCCCTGTATTTACAGTCCTTCCCCTACCAGTCAGCCTTAGCTGCAGTCAGCAGACCCGGTCCCACTTCCTCCTCCTCTTCCACCACACCCAGCCACTCTCCTCCACTCAACAACCGTCTCAACTCCCCACCCCGCCTCATCAGCTCCTCAAAGGGCCCTTCCTCGGCAACGCTCCCGTTCTTGAGTACGACAATGTTGCTCGCTACATCCATCATCTCCCTACTGTGCGTGATGATGACGACAGTCATGCCTCGTACGCTGGCAACAAGTCTTCCCACGCTTTGTCGCACCACCTCCGCGCTCTCCGCGTCGAGAGAGCTGGTCGCTTCGTCAAGAATCAGGATCTCAGGTCTTCGGACCAAAGCTCGTGCAATGACCAGACGCTGGGCTTGGCCACCTGAAAGACCGAGGCCTCCGTCGCCGACAGGGGTCTTGTAACCTCTAGGGAGGGAATCGACGAATTCATGGATCCCAGCAGCCTTGGCCGCTGCTCGAATATTGCCAATGGTATTGAGCGGTGATGTCTCTGAGAGGCCGTATGATATATTGGCAGCTATGCTCGTCGCGAAGAGTGTCGGCTGCTGGGCGACGACGGAGATAAGACTTCGCAGCGTGGGTATGTGTAAAGATCTGATGTCCCGCCCTCCGATCAATAATGTGGATGGCGCAAGCTTTCCGGGCGTAGATGGAGGATACAAACCAAGGAGCAAAGAAGCAACGGTAGATTTGCCGGACCCGGAAGAGCCGACGATGGCTGTGCAAGTGTTTTGCGGTATGGTGAGATTGAAGTTTTGCAGGACACTGGTATCAGGTCGAGAAGGATAGGTGAATGAGAGATTGTTGAAATCGATCCTGCCAGGATGAGAGACACGGATGCTGCCGGTGTGTTCATGTGAGGTGTGGTACGGGAGGGATGAGAGACGGAGAAGACGGGTCGCGGTGTCGCGGGACGAGTTGATTTGTGGGACTGGCCAGGTTAGCATTACAGATTATTGGACAAAGTAGGGTAGATCCTTACTGAAAGCAACAATAGCGTTAGCATTGGCGATGCTGAAGAGGAGCATCGTGAAGACCGTAAGAATGTCTTGGACCAAAAACTGCCGGGTTGAAGCTAGGATAGCGCCGTAGTAGAAGATAAGAGCTACCGCACATCAGTATCACTTGAAGGATTGCAACACATTTCTATGTGCTTACCTGTAACGAAAATGATACCAGAATCCGAAAGTCCAAAGAAAAGACCCGAGTAAGCCGATCTCTTGAGGCCCACCTTGATGGCTTTCTGGGTTGCCTTGGCATATTTCTTGTGGAGGTATCCCTCTAATGTTAACGCTCTAACAGTCCTGATGTTCGTAAATGTCTCCATGAAAATCGAGCTCGCAGCTTCACCCGCATCGTTGCTTCTCCCTTCCCACTTTCCACTGACAGCTTCAAAGCCTCTGGTAAAAGCATACAGAATAGGTGCACTTGCAAGGCCAACGAGAGTAAGCTTCCAGCATAAAATCAAGCTCCACGTGATTGCCATGAGCATCATCGTGACTGCCACGAAACCAAAGGCTGCGAAGCGACCGACGAGGTTACGCATCTCCTCAGCATTGCGATCCAGGCACTCGGTGAGACGAGAGATACTGTTCTTGTCTCGATCAAACCATGCTCGAGGTTGATCGAGGATGCGCTTCAGGGCTTCAACGCGCAAGGTATCAATCCAGGCTTGACCGCAAGCTTCCAAGAGATAATGCATAAAGTACGACGCCAATGCATCACCAACAGCCACTCCAAGCACTGACAAGGACCAGGTGAGAGCCATTTTTGATCGTCCACTTTTCAGGAAGAATGTTGCAAGCAATTTAGAGAACACCCAGGAGAAGACAGGCGTTGCTGCTGCGTGGACTAAAGCACAAACAAAACCGAGGACAAGAATGATGCGTTTAGTCCAGGGCAGCGTGGGCCACACCGTCGCAAGTATCGTCTTGATTGGAGCAATGCGCCGAGCTTTCTCCGCCTTGCTCAATTTTCGTTTCCGCCTTGGAAGGATGGCTCTTAATCTATTGGGCTTTGCACTCCCTGACGGCGCGGGTAAAGCGCTGTCAGAGCTTCTTCGGACTCGTCTCCCAGTATTTGAGCGATTTATCACTGCTCTTTTTCCCATGACCTCTACCATCTCCATTTCTTTTGCGGAAGATAAGAGGACGGGATGTAGAGGTGTCAACGGCTCCAGACGACGGGGCAAATTCACGATCGAAGTTCGGTCAAAAGACATAGCCCTCATCGGATATGACACGGGTGAAAGTGGAGATATCATGCCCAGTGATGGCCTCCGAGCGTGCATGTTATCATTGACAGTGCCGAAAACGCTGGGAATGAACCGCGATTTTGGTTGGAAACAGAACTCCATAGAGTCATGGGAGATGATGGAAGCTCGTGGTGACGAGGGCGGGCTATCCAGAGCAAGGGCTCGCCGTACAGGCAAATGCTCCGTAGCTTCAGATCTAGACTTGGTGGGATCGGGTTTACGAGGAAGGAATGACATAAACGGCCCGCCATCGCTGCTCTCCAGCGCATACCTGTAGCCCTCTTGAACGACAACACCTTTGTTCAAGACATAGGCGTAGTCATCGTCGAGGATTTGCGATATGTCGTGAGTGATGATGATTGTGGTTTTCCCTGTGCGCCACTCCCTGATAGCGTCCATCACCAATGACCTGGTGATGTGGTCTAGCGCGCTAGTGGCTTCGTCGAGTATCAGTATTGGAGTATCTCGAAGGCGGGCCCTTGCAATTGCAACTCTTTGCCGCTGTCCACCACTCATAGCATTGCCCCCACTCCCAACAACCGTGTCGAGGCCATCCGGCAAGTCCATGATCGTATGCTGCAGTAATGCAACCTCTATCGACTTCTCAACCTCCTTTCTCCTCACTCTTCCGTGATCTCTGCGGCCGAATGCTATGTTTTTGAAGATGGTTTCGTTGAAGAGCACACTCTGCTGCTGGACCAAAGTGACGTTGTTACGTAGCCAATTGATGTCAAGGGTGTGCAGGGAGTTGCCGTCAAAGGATATGTCGCCAGATTTGGGGTTGTAGAATCGCATGAGCAGGTTACCCAGCGTGCTTTTGCCGGACCCACTTTTGCCGATTACGAAGGTGGTCTCACCAGCGGGAAAGAAAAACGTTGCGTTATCAAGTACGTCTTGGTCCGGTCTGGCAGGGTACGCAAAGGAGACCTATGAAAAGTGAGAGGCATGTTTATCGACTACAGTATAATTTAGACTTACATTTCTGACTTCCACGTCCCCGTCGCAGTATCTCGGAGTCTTCCGTCCGATCATCTTCGAAATCCTCCTACCCCTCTCTATTTGGACTAAGGTTGCTTTTAAGGTCGCACCGGCAGCTCTACCCTTCTCCAGCACAATCATCTGTGGTAGGATTTGCTCGATGGCCTGCGTGGCCAACAGACAGGCCCAGAACGTGGTCAGAATCTGGCCGGCAGATCTTTCGCCCGATCCCACCAGCGAGCTACCATACCAGAAGCCTTGGACGAACATGCTGAGAGTGGCGATGCGGACGAACCCGATTTGTAAAGCATTGGCTTGGGCTTGGGTGAGGTAGCATGTTGCTGCCCTCTTAACAGTATTGGCATACTGCCACACCTCTGCGTCCTGGCCATTGAAGCATTTAACAGTGTCAATGGACGTGATAGCATTGTTGGCGAGTTTTGATGCCTGTGTGAGCTGCTCCTGCTGCGCTTCGATGCTTGGTTGCATTCTTGCAGATATGTATGCCAGTACCACGGCAGTGACCGGCACCGTCGCGAGGGTGACAAGAGTGAGGTTCCAAGAAGTGTAGAAAGCCAGACCAAGCGCAGCAATTGCTGTCACCGAACACTGCACAGCAAAACCAAGTGGTTGCGACGTAGCGATTTGGAGTTCCCTGATCTGTCTGTGGGGTCTTGTCAGTCTCTAGTCTTAATGGACGGATTGAGCTCTACTCACGTCTGGAACCGGGGTAGTAAGGCCCCGATTCCGTTCTTCCGCATATCATACCACTCCATATCCTTTTCTAACATACCATCGAATAGTTTGTCGCGGACGCTCTTAGCCTGCAGCTCCCCGAAAGCCAACCAAAGCATGAAATATCCGCCGTTGAGCAGCCAACTTGCCGAGCCCAGCCCAACAAGTGCAAGGCCATCTATGGACACCTTCTTTACAAGCCCAGACCCACTAAGCGTGCCGGCGCCGAAACTGGTGAACGAGTCGAAAATGCCCCCTAAAAAGATAGCCAATGCCGGTATGATGATGCCTGATGCTACTGATAAGATGAGTGCAAATAGCAAAGGTATTCCGTGTTTCTTTGTCGTGAAGTTGAATAGAGATCGCCATCCAGCGCGTCTTACTTGCTCGTCGCTTCCCTCTTCATCCAAGGCCCCCTGCTCTTCGACGTCTTCATCCATCTTGGGTTCGTCGATCTGATCGGATTTCTCAGACAGTAAATGGTATCGTTCAGCTGTCTGAGTCGTTGACATGATGTTAGGATGAGTAAATCCATGAAACAGCGCAGAACATATTTGAGTGAAGGGTACATGAAGATGACTATATTCGGATACATCTCCAGACGAGATGTACCATGGACGAAATGTACGCAATGGGATAATAGGAAAGAGAAAGCGTACGCTGAAAGCGTACTTGATTACCTACAATGAGGGCTTGAAGCCGGAGTGGAGATATGGTATGGTCGCCTCCTTAGTATTGTTCTTGGCCGACAACGGAATTTCGCCAAAGCAGTGAGATATGTCAACCCCGAACTTGAGATTCCAATGGCGGCAATATGAATGATGAGTAACGCGCATAATGTTACAAAATTTGTCGCGTTCTTGAAGTCAAATCGCTTTCTTAGTCAACTGTCCGCCGTAGGATAAAGGAATGATAAACGCAGCTTCACTCCCTAGTGATAGATCGTGCAGCGGGACCCAGGCCGGATCGCGTTTGGAGGTGACGAAGCCGAGGTTGGTAGATATGTCCTGATATACTTCCAATACACTACTTCACTCAAGCAGCCGAGGCCCTCCTTCACTGGTGATGTGATCGAAAGCCCGTGCAACCATCTAGCTAGTTGCTTCCTCGCGATGAATTAATGACTTCAACGTTTGTACATGGCAACAACGATGAGGCGACGAAGGTCAACTTCAGGTTATAGCGATCCACTGCATTTGATCGCCCGGAAAAGGGATCATTCGTGATGGGTTTCAATGGTGCGTCTTATGCTGATGATGAAAGCTAATGGGACATAGCTTTCGGGATTATGTCCTTCCAATGGTCATCAGCGTCATGAAGGATCTTCCTTACCCTTGCTAGGATGCCCTCGTTCGTAGATCCAGTCGTTGAGCCCTTCGCGGTTTCTATCTGCAGTCAGAGGATGCCGCCATTTGTGACGCAGTTTCTCATTTACCTTGCGATCTCCACAGCGTAAAACTGCATTCTCATAGCTAGAGTGAGAAAAGCCATCAGCGTCCAATCGGATTCATTCAATGCTTCAACCGCGGCGTACCAAAAATAGTCTCCTTCTCGCCGTACTCAGACTTGGGGTTTGCTCTCAGCATCGTGCCGAAGTTGTAATCTTCTATCTTCTTCTCGTACGCCATCATGAAATTCCGCCATCTCTCCTTGCCCTCCTTGCTCTTCATTTTGTCCTCGTCAATGGTTACTTTCGGGTCGAACTCCGGAAAGTCCCTCTTGAGATGTTCGTAGATTTCATCGTCAATCTTGGTCAAACGTAGCTTCGACCCCCTCATCTTTTCCAAGATAGACCAGTAAGTCGTCATGTGTTGTACGGCTATGAGAGCGGATCGCCACGGTCAGTGGAAAGTCCCAAGCTGAGGGGCTGTACATGACTGGGTGTCTCCGCACAGCTCAGTGCCTGAAGCGCGAGCGTAGGCAATGCGTACCTTTGACGGCAAACTGCTTTTCCATCTATGCCGGGTTTAGTATTTGATCTCCCGTAAGTAAAGAGAGTAACTGACATCCTCGAAGTTCTGTGCCTGCTCAGGGTCCAGGCTCGCACCTGCGGGTCCTAAAGACATGATTCTTCCGAGAAAGTACACTTGGGGACTTTAATCAAGGTATGTGTAGGTATCACTTTCGGCGATTGTATGTTATCATGTTTGGCTGCTTTGCTTCGGTAATCGCCGGGGTTACTCGTCCTCGTACTCGTATGTGCCGTTCCCGCTGTAGAACAATGACAGCACACCAATCAAGTACAGGGTCAGGACACTCCGGGCTGGAGGTTGCATTACCTTATCATTTGTACAGCAGGCTATACGATCATATGCAGCTTTCAGCCTGGAGTGTCCTTACCCTGTACCTACGTGCATTCGGCAGCGTACTACTACAGCGATATCAACACCGAGTGACTGAACTACCAACGAGACAAAGCACTTACAATCAGGTCGCAGTTGCAGAGTCTATGCTACAATGTATCAGTATCGGTTTTTCACACTTATTGCGGTCATCAGTGTTGTGTTGATGCCTGTAGCGGTAGAGTACGTGCGTACTAAGCGATGCGCCCTCGTGCTACAGTACCTTACAGTTCAAGGGGATGAATGGATGGATGGGAATCCCGCAATCTGTCCAGTACTCATAACTTCAAACCCGTGCCTCATAGATGCATATGACATCATCGTTCAGCCGTGATACAATACTTTCCTCAAAGCTGTACATCCTCCGTTGTCCCTGAGCTTCAACTTTCTTTGTCACAAAGATTCGTGGACGCTACAAGCTCATCGATCATTCCACCCCTACAGCAAATACGCAGGGGGAAATAGCACTGCAAGTATGCCGCCATTGGAGCAGGTCTCTGACGGTGCAAAGGATGATATCGATGTTAACAGCCAAGAATGGAAACAGCAGCAGATGCCCGAGGATTCTTCAAGGAGCCCCCCAGTGAGCGGCGACGGAAGCATCGGTGATAAAGCAGGAGGCAAACCGCCGCGGCCGGATGGTAAAATCGAATTGCAGGAGTCAGACTGTTATGATAAGCTTGGCTTCGGCTTTTCCAACTGGAAGAAATGGACCATTCTCAGCGTCATCTTTGCAGTTCAAACATCGATGAACTTCAACACGAGTGTTTACGCTAGCGTCATCGACCCCTTGACAGTGCAATTCAATATCAGCAAGCAAGCGGCCAGGGTCGGACAAATGATCTTTCTAGTGGCTTACGCGTTTGGAAGTGAACTATGGGCTCCCTGGAGTGAGGAACTCGGACGATGGCCAGTTTTGCAGCTCAGTCTGTTTCTTGTGAACATCTGGCAGATTCCCTGCGCGCTAGCACCGAATTTTGGTACTATCATCGTTGGCCGCTTTCTTGGTGGTCTTTCTTCTGCTGGCGGCTCCGTGACGCTAGGAATGGTCGCCGATATGTGGGAGGCAGATGATCAGCAATACGCCGTGGCCTTTATAGTGCTTTCTTCCGTTGGTGGATCAGTGGTTGGCCCAATTGTCGGGGCCTTCATACAGGCTTATCTCCCTTGGTACTGGAACTTCTGGGTCCAACTTATCTTTGGCGGTGCTGTCCAAGCAGTCCACTTCTTCCTCGTGCCCGAGACAAGAGCAACCATTATGCTGGACAAAGAAGCTAAACGAAGGCGTAAAGCCGGAGAGACGAACATCTATGGTCCTAACGAGCTCAAGGAGCATCGGCTATCGATGCGAGAAGTTCTCCTCATCTGGGCTCGACCATTCGAGATGTTTGTCCGTGAGCCAATCGTGCTTTGCCTTTCTCTGCTCAGTGGCTTCAGCGATGCCCTCATCTTCACTTTCCTGGAATCCTATACACCCGTTTTCAAACAGTGGAACTTCAGTATTGTGCAGACTGGCCTTGCGTTCATACCGTGAGTATATCGTTTTCCTGTTTTGATGCCTCTCATACCAAAGCATGCTCATTGTCTCTTCGTGCTCGTCAGGATCGTGGTTGGATACTTCCTCGCCTACTTCTCTTTCTTCCCATTCATCCACAGGCACCGGCAAATTCGACGCAAGGACCCAGATGCACTTCAGCCAGAAGCTCGATTGTATTGGCTTCTATACAGTGAGTTTCCCAAACTTGAAGACCAGTACAAGCGCTCCTTATCTGACGTTTATCTTTTTAAAAGCTGCACCACTTGAGACGATTGGATTATTCGGCTTTGCATGGACAAGCTTGGGTCCGCCTAATATACCCTGGATTGCTCCTATGATCTTTTCAACACTCATTGCCATTGCCAACGTAAGTGATCCTTCACGGCTGGAAAACCTTAGGCTTACATTGGCTGACATGTATCTGCGTCTTGAAGTACTGCATATATATGGCCACAATCGACTATATGGTCGCTGCATACGGACCGTACTCGGCATCAGCAACCGGTGGCAATGCGTTAGCGAGGGATTTCCTGGCAGGCGTAGCTGCCATGTATGCGAGTCCATGTGAGTACCTTTTCAACCATCGGAGCAACCCCGGCCCCAATTCAACACACACTGACATAGTCCTCCACAGTCTACACAAACCTTGGCAAGAAATATACTCTTGAATATCCTACGACAATCCTTGCCTGTCTTGCATTCTGTGTCACGGTTCCGATCTACATCTTCTACTGGAAAGGCCCAGCCATACGAGAGAGGTCCAAGTTTGCCCAGACGCTCGCTAGCGACAGGAAAGCTGGTGGTGGCCACCGTGTTGCTACGGAAAAGAGCGGGGCCAACGCTGATCGAATGGAGGAGCCGTAGATGAGTGATACGGAAGGTGGGATTAATGTAGGCGACTGATATATGTACACCCCCATTCAATACACGTACACCCTCCATTTATTAGGCGTACACCCTTTATCTACAGACATAGATAGATCTCTCATATTAGATAGTGCAGGTAGTATACAACGGGAAGACTCATAGAATCTGTATTACGATGAAGTTCACAGCCCATAAAGTACAAGTTTGACTGTGCTTGAGACAGTACAGTAGGTAGCAGTCCGCTTAGCCCTATGTCTCTGAGCTGGCTCGCAGAACTGCTTTACTACTCATCAACATCAATTTTAACCAGCGTAGTATGTTTGATCCGATTATTTGTGCACTCCCTCGCAGTCTTCACTGATATCACTCTAAAAGATGTCCTGACTTAGACAGAGAACACCTACACATATATGAGAGGTGTAGAGTACGCCCAGTAAATGGAGGGTGTACATGTATCAGATGGAGGTGTACAGACATCAGTCACCTTAACGTATCATAGCACAACCCCGTTTCGGAAACACCCCCTTCACCAAGTCCGGTCAACCATGAACGAAACGATTGCCGCCTAGGTATTCATCCTATCATCCCATAGAGAGATATGACTAACCCTAGACACCCACCATACCATCCGCTCCATCACCGCCAACGGCGACCACACACACCGGTGTATGTTTACAGCTAGCCAACAACGGTCGAAAGCCCTCTCGCCAACTCACAGACGCCACATCGGACCCAACACCGGGCGAAACGGAGTCAAAACTGTAACCGAGCTTGACCGATGCTGCAGCGAGCGAGCCAGCCAGTCCGTTCGGCGCCGCGCCTCTCAACCCACGATATTGATCGCAGCTGCCGATAACTCACGCCGTCGAGAAAACGAGCGACCCTTCCTTGCATGCATGTCGGCTTTTGTATCTCGCGGGCGGGACACCGAATAGCCCTCGTGCTTTAAGATCAGGGTCCTTCACTCGAGGAGATGACGCGTTTTATGTACCTCACAGGATACCAACGAAACTCAAGCAAAGTCGACTGACGCGAAGGGTACCCGATGCGTTTTCTGTAGGTTTCAGCGTCGTGCGTTGGTTCATCGAGCTGTAGCGTGGCTTCGATACTTGGGACTTTTAGCGTGCGCTCTCAGTATCTTCCGTCCGTGTGCATTGTATCTTACGTATCGATCTAGGAGCAGCGCTTCTGATGACGTGTGTCTGTAAATTCGAAAGGGGTGGGGCTTTCGTTCCTTGACTGTCAGTATATAAGCCCATGCGACGTCAGCAGTTCGTTGCAAGTTGTAGCTACGGGTGAGCTTGCTACTGTACAATGTATTATGACGCCCAAGGGTACTCTCTGGGCTAAGTGGGGGTGCTGCAACAAGTCACGTCAGAAGTGGTAATTCCAACATTCGCACAGGGGGGTCCGCTCGTTGCTTCCCTGTCTCTCAGGTCCGGCTCAGTCTTGAGCGGACAGGACACTGCCGATCGTCTCCGCATATTTCCACCCAAGTCGTCGGGCTCCTGTCCCGAGCTCCCTGAAAGAGGTCGTGGAAACCCTTGAAATGTCCTTGATATATATTCGACAAGACCACATGCGGCACACTGGCCGCTCACTCTTTCAGATTGCACTTGATATGGACTTCCAAGCACATTGGCCGTTGAATTCGTCTCGGTCCGAAGAAGGCAAGCATTGACGGCGTACTCCTCCAAATGACTCCAAGATAAGGCCAAATACAACATAACGACATACAGCTCGGAGCATTAGATATAAGAAAGCCTGCGCGCCTCTGCCTGAGCCGGTTCGATAGCCCTCAGCAACTCCGTCAGCTTCTTCTTCGCCGTCGCGACCGTCTTCTCCATCAAATCCAAAAACTCCGGATGCTCCTCCATGACCGTAGCCTCCGAGCCGCGCAAGACAGCGAGGTCGTTGCCAATCTGCTCGCAGACTTCGCCGAGCTGTTGCTTGAGATTCGAGGCCGTTTCGTCGAAGAGCTTGCTCGTCTCTCTTTGGATGCGGCGACGGATGTTGATGAAGATATTTCCGTGCCGCATCTGCGTGGACATGATGTCGTGCATGCGCCTCTTCATTCCCGGGCCGGATTCGAGCGCGCAGTTACGGTAGGTGCTGAGCATTTGTTCGAGGATGTAGGAGTTATAGTGATCCCCGGTAGCATCGCGCTTGATAGAGCTGCGGTGACTTGTAAGCATGCGGATATCGCTTTCATAGGTAAGGTCTCGGGGGACTTGCCTGAATTTCTTCATCAAGCTTTCGAATGCTTCGGCAAGGAGGTACTGCACCTCGCTTTCCTTTGTCTTCATGATCTTCACGAAAAGGGCGGAACCGTCGAGCTCTAACATAGAATTAGCGCAGCGGACACAGAGGCAGGTTACACGGTCGTACTTTGGATATCTCTCGTCAGCTGATGGAGCTGGCCCTCAATCGTCTCTGTCCATGCTTCAATAACCCCATCGTACTCGTCTTCAAGAAGCTCCCACTCCGTTACCATCGTTCCGTTCATTCCAACGAGGAGCTCTGCGTTCCAGCGTTTGGACCCGATGGCCTGAGTGCAGTGTGTTCCATTCTGTCGACAGAAGGCCTGGTAATACGCTGTGTGTAACGCGTCAATGAAGTGCAGAAACGCAAACTGCGACCGAAAAGATCACGTACTGTGATGCCACTGTGATCTTTCATTAGGGCTGTTCTTAATCATGGTGTGAGCTGGACATGCTTACACTGGTGAATTCATAGCTGGCATCCAAGGCCGCTTTGTCGAAGGCGCCCTTCTGAGTCTCTAAGAATTGTCAGCGTTTGGCTGCGCCAAGGGACGAAGTGGCATCATACTCATCTGTTGAAGAATGTGCTCTCTCAAAGAATCACTGAGCTCAACTCTGGCTTCATCGATGATATCTTCAATATCCTGCTCAAGTCAATTTCGAGCTTTCCAAACATTTTAGCATGACCATACGTTACGGAGGTCGTCACTGAATTCATTTGAAGGCAGTTGCAGGCTACTATTCTTGGAACCAGCGCTGAGCCACAACTCCAAGGACTGAACCAGACCCTTAAGCTGAATCTCTAAGAAGTGATTTGTGGCCCGAAATTGTGCCCTTGCCGGAATGGAATGGCAGAATCGTCGAAGGCGAGGAATACCGCTACCTTTAATGGCCAGAGCATGGGCTTCGCCGCCTTGCTCTAGATAGCCTTGATAGTCTTTGTTAGTAATATAGAAGATATCTAAGTCGCCGGCAGGGAAGAGCTTGGAGTATGCTTTGGTAAGACGTTCTCGGATATCGGCATTTCTGGCCTCGATGAAAAGGTACTTGTGCCTTGCAGGCATTAGAACAAGCATCAAGACTGTGTCTTCTCAGACCTCTCACCGTGCCACAGCCTTCTCATGCTCATCGACTCCCTTCTTCCGAGCGAGCTTCAGCTCTTGTCTTGCAACTTTGACCTTGTGAGGAGCCAGGCGCTTTCCAGGGCCGCAATAAGTTTTTTCAGCTTCAGGCAGGTCAATGTTCTGCAGATGTTCAGCCGCTGTATAGCACACTTCTCCCATAACGGCTCACCTCTGCATGTGTGCAAATGATTGCAAGGTTGCGCTTTGTGTTGGTAGAACCTGTCCCAAGGTATTCTGACACGATAGAATGCACACTTTGGTCCGAGACCACCCGGTTGATGTTGGCAACCACGAATACTTCATCACAACTGAACAGATACCGTTGCGCCGCTTTAACTCGAGCAAAGTTGATGTCACGGTACCCTATACATCAATAAGCGGGAGGTTTGGAGTTAGATCACGAGTGGTAGGATAACGGACCTGGAAGATCGGCGAGGATGACCCCTGTCTTTAGGACTTGAGCACTGAGGTAGATTCTAATGTTCGTTGAATTCAGTAACGCTAGCCGGTATTGTCGGTGTGAGCTGCAGGTTAGATGGCTTACCGCACAACCTTTGTAAATGGCCACAGGCCCTCCCTCATAAACGCCCCTGTTTGCTCATGCCATTGTTCTGCGGTCTCCGCTTTCGATGACCACTTACCGTCTCGCGCCCCCTCAGGCCATTGGAGAGAGTCAGCTAAGAATCTCAACTGTGTCAGGATCCTATCAAATGCGCCTTCGGCGTTGTCATGGAGGTATTCAGAAGTCGTCTCGGCTCGATCTCCAAACACCCCCTTGAGTGTAGCTAAGGCTAGAGTAGACTCCCTTTCCATTTTCTCATAGTCGTGGGCATTGACGTCTTGTTCTTTGTCGACAGTGTAGAGTTGGCGATAGCTCCATAGAAGCTCGTGGAGCTGCTCGTTGATCTCGGTCTCGTTGAGATACTCGACTTCAATAGTAAAAGCATCCTTGTGATGTTTCGATCGATGTCGGTATTCGGTAACGAACGAAGTAACTGCAGACCCTTGGTCTCCCTATCTTCGATATCAGCACCGTCGATTTCGAGTAGGATAGGCAAGTTGACCTTGTGCGCAAGTTCTGGTTGATCTAACAAGGAGTTGATCAGACTGCTCTTGCCTGCGGTGTCCAGGTCCTTAGCACTCTAATTGTCTATATGAGTGGATAAATTTACCCGTTGCAGAGTCCCCGACAATTCCAATTGTACGTGTCGCAGGACTTTCGAAGCTTTCCAACTCTCTTGCGCTTCTACGGAGCTTGTAGAGATCGGAGTCCACCTTATGAGCCAGCTCACATTGCTCAAGACGGGCAGCAATCTTGCCAGCAAGACCCACCCCCTTCTTCAACGCCTCCTGGAAAACTGGATCAAAGTAAGGTTCTGAAGGAGGCGTTTCGTCCTTCACGTCATAAAAGACCCTATCCGGATCCGAAGGAGCATCGATATCAAGCAGTCGAAGGGAGTCAGAGAGTTCTTCCACACACTGTCGGGAAGCCGATTGAATGACTTCGCTTTCGTTATCTGCTGAAGACTGAGGTTTTCGGTCTTGGTGTTCAGAAGTCGGCTCGGGTGTAGCATTGTAGAGCCCGCGAAAGGTAAAGGGTCCATTGATCTCACGCACTCCAAAGCGCGGAGGTTGCGAAGGTGGGCTCAACGAGCAGTCACGTAGCAACTCTGGGAATAGTCGCGCAAAAGTTGCGGATTTTGATGGATCTTGGTGCGAGTCACCTGCTTTATTGCCAGGTGGAGTGAGATCCGACACCTCAATCGACGGCCAGATAGTATCGTCTTGAGTGCCATCATCTGATATGGCTTGTGTAGAAGCTGGTGTGTCAACCGACATGCTTGGGGTGAAAATGCTGCCAGTAGGCGTCGCATCTAAGGGGGCTCTCATAGTGATGTAAGTGCCTATGATGCAACGGCTCAAATTGCTTCCCAGAGACTGGAAGGATATATGGAGTATTTATCATGACAGCAGAGTGGGAGAGTGACTCTCAAAACTAGTAGACTGTTCAGGCAGGTATTTGATATAATTAGACTCGGAACCGTGCTGGACAACAGATGGTGTACTGCTTTTGCATGAACAAGGCAGCTACACAAGGGTGCCAGAAGATGTTGTGCTGATGCGGCACAGCTGTGGGAACACCAAAGCGAATCTCTTCACAGCCCTCGGCAAGTTCGATTTGGATGAAACGTAAGGTAACAATCGATTGTTTAGTAGTACGGTAACCCCTGCTTAATAACTCGCATCGCATGATGAATTTCGATCGCACACCAGGGACACGAATGGTTTTACATGGTAGCAAAACGGAGAGGGAAACAAACAGCAAGCAAAGCACATGAGAATTGCAGCGGCGGATCAGCGCAAGGGTCTGCGCGGCAGGGCGCAGCCGAAACAACTTGTGTCGAGGCTTAGCGCGCGGCAGGGGCTCGAGGACTGCATGCACTTTCGCATGCTTCGGGTTCGACCTCATCTGATCAGCATGAGCTCGTCACTTGATTCATGCCGCGTTAAGTTTAGTTTTGCGCTTTCTCTTTTCAGCATCTTTACTCCTCCACCCACGCCTTGCTGGAATCGGCTTCAAGAACCCGTCAACATGGATCCCTCCAACGACTTCTTCCTTATCCTCAACATTGCTAGGGAACTCTACGTCGCTGTGCATCTCCCAGATGTGCTTGTTCAGGTTCCAAGTTCGCGAGAAGCCCTTCTGGTTCTGTTTGCAATCTATGAGCGAGCAGTAGTATAGGCCATCTTCTGCTCGTCCGACAGAGCTCTTAGATTTGTTGAAAGTCTTGTTGTTATCAACTTCATCCCGTTCGTTCACTTGACCTTGCCTTTCGACTGTGATTGTTCCATAACACCCATACTCAAGCTCACTGTCTTCGTGCTTGCCTTGTTCCAAAGTCCTAAAGCTGATGCCCTCACCAAAAAGCCCTGCACATCTTTCTGCAGCACGCCTCACGACGGCAGAATCCCAACCTACCATCGATCCTACACCAAGTACATCACTCCAATCACGGAGACCCAGGCGCTTTTGCCGCTTCTGCTGAGACAACGCAGCTGAAACGGGTGACAACGGGGTCCGTCGCCTTCTCCTAGAACGTGGCCGCGGTGGAGATGGGGACTTCGTAAAGGAGTCGCTGAAGTTAGAATCAGAGTCAGAGTCAGATTCGGGCTTGGTGTTATCACTTTCTTCTCCACGCTTCTTCAAAGTCCTAAGTGATCGTTTCCTGGGCTTGACCTTTTTCTTCCTTGGTGCAGGGGAAGTCTCTTCCATGTCCGTCTGCGTCTCGCTAGCAGTATCGTCACCAGTAGGTACGTAGGCCTGTCGTGCATGATGGAGACCCATAAGTAGATCATCAAGCTTGGTCAGAATGTGTCGGACCGTAGGTTGTAAAATCCCCCGTGCTTGTTCGTCGTCCGCCATCACAACAGGTTTCATGTGGCGAATTTCCTTTGACTCAGAGACATCTTCGTCATTCTTAGCTGTCCACGCACTCCTCCTCCTCGGCCTCTTCGATGACGCCTCCAATTTCACAGCTGCCTCAGCTGCGTCACCTTCAAAATCTTCCCACTCTCTTTTGTGAAATCTCTCCTTCGCCCTCTTCTGCACCTCCGCAACCAACAGTTCCTGCAATTCTTCACTCGCCGTCCCCGTCCCTCTCCGTCTAAGTGTCCACCTCTCATCCTCATCCTCCCGCCGCCCGAACTTCTTCTCTCCCTCTCCTGGCACCTCATCCGGCGGCATCGGCCACGCAGTCCACACCTTCGGCGGCACAAACACAGACACCCCAGCCTCGCCATCCCCAAGCTCTTCACTACCATCCCCCGTCCCAATCCATCTTTCTTTATTCCCCCAAGACGGCACCCTATCCTGTTGCTCTCTCGTCCGTAACCTCCTTTTCATCGCATGCGCATTGTAGAGATGGATACTCAAATCCGCAGCGCGGATCTGGTCAAGGCTAGCAGCAAGCATTCGCTCCTGTTCGGTCCAAGAACGCCATGTTGAGGCCGGACCGTGGTATTTGTTTGGTCGGTCCCGGGTCTGCTCCTCTTCCATCTCTAACTCGTGCTCTGACTCGTCTTCATCGTCGCTATCTTCGTCCTCATTTTCCATGTCCACATCGGCAGGCACCGGTTTCTGCGGTGGCTGCGGGCTGTTGGATCTTACGGAGCTATCGACATTGACGTCGAGCTCATCGTCAGAATTTAGTGAGTTCGAAGACGATCTCGAACCCAAAAGCTGGTCTGCTTGAGCTGAATGCTGGGGCTCCGAGTCTGAGGCTACCAAATCAAGGTCGTGGGACAAGGACATCTTGGTGTTTAAAGACATCGAAGATTTGGCGTCTTCGATTTTTTCTGCTACGGGAAATGGATTGGCGAAGCATCATCAGGAGGAACTCGAGCTAGCTATTGTATGCTGGTCAGTTAATCAAGGTTATTGTTGTTTGTATTGACAGAGCTTATTATGCATGTGTTGAAAATTGTGCAGTCCTGCATCGAATCATTTTAGGTTCCGTTCTGAGGTCACATGACCCCAGCACACATAAAACTTAGCTAGATATTATTCTAGCAACCTAATCGTAGCACCTGACTAAGCCTAGCTTAGTAGTGGCCACCCGAGTGTCGTTCCCACCCGAGTGTCGCGCAGGCTTCAATTTATTTTCTACCTTTATG
>JAABUP010002715.1_pt1 | contig 33311 bp, 36 predicted proteins | sample 5559201 | NCBI WGS metagenome assembly JAABUP01 (sample SAMN10711887, study PRJNA513373) | rock metagenome | isolation source: Antarctica rocks | place: Antarctica
GAACCCTATACCCCCCGAGGAAAAAACGAGGCCGTTGTTCGAAGGTGACACCTGATATGGAGCAGGTAGGTTAGATCTGGAGATAGATCACCTGTTACTAACAAATCTATTAGAAACTGCTTATATATCTCGACGAGGAACCTACAGCGGATCAATGAGATATGCAGTACTTTCTATTTGACGAATTTGAGGTGGAAATCAATCAGTCTAGTATAAGTCAACTACTGAAACGACTTCATTGATCAAGGAAGAAGGTAGGGCTATTTCTATATAGGGTATCCATGTGGCTAATCAGGTAGTAACTCTGTAGGTTCAAAGACGTGCTCTAGAACGTAACCAATTCCTCTGAGACCATTGAATGACTCAATTGAGTCAATGAACCGCCGACCAACTAGTCTTTCTTGACAAGAGTGCTGCAAATGAACGTACAAAAGATAGGAAATATGAGTGAGCACCTGTTGGTGTCAAGGCAACTCTCTTCACCTTTCATAGAAGGTCAGAACGCTGAAGTATACTGTCTGCATATGCAGTGAAGGGCTATATAGCATGGCGAGTTATTCAGGGCTCCTTTACATCAGCTTTATTTAATGCATTTGTGAAGAAGGAGGTTCTACCCCTATGCACTTCATTTTCTGGTCCTTGATCTGTTTTAGTACTTGATAATGCATCAATTCATCGCAGTCAGGTATGTTTTCCTATACTAATTGATGTCTTTATGCTAACATATGTACAGAAGTTGATTGACATGTGTCAAAATGCAGGGGTTCATATCAAATACCTACCCCCTTATTCATCAGATCTCAACTCTATAGAACAGTTCTTTGCTCAGCTAAAGGCATGAATGAGAAAGCATTCTGCTATGACAGCATGCTATGATGACTTTTCAAAGTTTATAGAACTAGCAGTTGAGAATTTATCAATATATGGCAATTCTGAGGCTTATTTTCACAGTTCACATATACAATGTTAGAAGAATATACTTGTAATTACACCAATTTATATAGTAAATCAAAGTTCTATCCCTCTATTCTCTCTATATCTATAGCATTCAATGTCATTTGCTTTGCATTCTGCTTTGAAATCTTCAACATCACTGTATCATGATGTTCTTCATCATATCATCAGTCTTTTAAACTAGCTTTGTCTGCAATTTAAAGCCCTAATTCAACAGGCACATTGAGATGAGTTCATGGTTTCTTCTTGTCTGCTCATTCTTGTACAGTTATAAGCTCATAATGCTTCTTATTCAGTGCTTTATAGGCTTCTTCTAGTGCTTTTGCTAGTGAGGGACTCTGACATTGTAATCAATTGATATAGATTTGTAGATGACTACCCCTGTCACCTATAGATTTTATAGAGCTGCTTAATAGATGTTTATTGAATGATGATGTAGGTTGTTTGAGAAGGATGATACAATGAAAAGATACTGACATCAATGACAATGACAGCAGCACAGTTTCTGCAGACTGTACAGTCAAATTTGACTGTAATTAAGACAGAGTGTATGCTGAAGAGGTTTCAGAAGCTGCAAACTGTTGCTGTTGCTGCTGACTTAGCATTGTCAATTGCTGTTGAATAGACATCATCATCTGATGAAATAGCAATGACATTAAGGCTTCACTATAGCTATGACCTTAACCTGAGAGTTCTGAAGATGCATGCTCTAATTGACAGCTTGAGAAGAAACTTTTCACTGGTTTTTCTTTTCTTTTTCCTTCTCAAACTGCCTTCACAGACATAAATTTGAGGTTGTTTAAAGAAGTAATCATATCAATGTTCTCATTTCCTTGTTTAATAGTGAATATTCAGATGTCAAAGTGAGTCTGTGTGACTGTATGATGCACCTTCTTCTTAATATAACATCATTCATCTTGATTAAAGCATCATCTTAATGAACACCTATATTTTCTTATAAGATCATTCATAACTTCAATATTCTTCTTCTTTTGTTCAGCCTGTACAGCTTTAACAGCAGCTGTGTTCTTTGTAGTAGTGGTAACCCTAGTTTTCTGATACAGTTAGTGCTATATCTATAGTATAGAATCAAAGACATACCTGTTTCTTTCTTACTGACAATGTTACCTTCTTGATATCATCATCATTATATGACAGTGGTGCCTCATGCTTAGTCTGAGCATATAGAACATCAATAGAAACCCTAATCCCTTTCTGAACCTTTTCTTTATCAACTCATTGGATCATTATAGCCTCTATATTGAACCAGCTATTACTCTTAGCCAAATTCACCGTTATAGAGTCCTCCTTTGATTTCATAGCCTCATGCCTGATCTTAGCCTTACTATGCACCTTATTGATCTGCCACCCACGTATATCACCATATTCTTTTGCTAGTTCTTGTCCCTCCGCCATAGTCTTTCAATATTGAAAGTGTTTAGGGCCTCAGAGTTCGACGGCCCTGGAATCCTGCAGAAGTATATCTTTTTCATAGGCAAATTGATACTCTATTAGATAGTCAATTGCCTTAGGAGGGTCCGATGTGTCCTCCACGTCCGAAAGATCTGAAAGAGATAGAGGGAAGGGGGTTTCGTTCGATTGGGACTCTAATTGGGTGTTTTGAGGCTGCGGTGACGGCGAGGTCGGTTTCGGCGGCGACGGTGAGGGTGCTTGCTGGCTAGCACGCTGGGGGGAAGGCTTCTAGGAATTCCCAGAGTTAGGGCACGTTTTCTAGGCATTGTGGTGGTGGATAATGGGTGGTAGGTACGTCTATCTGATGTTTTATGGCACCCCTATATTTTTTCGTGGGGTGTGTGCTCGCTACGATTCTGGCATACATTTTCCAATAGCACTGTAGGCGCGTCCTTGAAACCAAGAATGGAGAGCGTCAACGTCACAGGTAGGTTCAAATCAAGGAGGATACACACTCAACTTGTAACAAGGGGTGCCCATAATCTAGCATTAAGTATGTAACTGCTTCGCTTCTTGCACTTGTGGTCCTTCCATAGTTGCGTGCTTCACTTGCTGTTGCCTACTTGATGTCATAAGCATCACTACTGCTGCCTCCTCTATCATTTATGCCGAGACGCTGTCAAGATGACGAAACGACGCAAAGCTGATCCGACATTGTCAAGAAGGTCTGGTATGAACGTCCAGCAAGATCGCGGCACACAGCGCCGCAATGCTCCCAGCCCCTTTCCAGCTACCGTGTCTGCCAATGGGTCGACCATCGTGGCCAAAGAGATCGACGCTGCACCGTCCCTCGAGCGAGCAGAGCAAGCCAAATACTCCAGCTCCGGACGCCACACCATGTCGAAAGCAATCGGGTTTGCAGGAGCAGTGGTACACACTACAATCCCGGCGTGGTTCAACTTCGGTGTCATGGTTGCCTTGATATTTGGGGGATGCTGCTCGAATGTGAGAAAAGCATAGATACCAAGATAGGACTAAATGGTAATCGATGGCTGATGTGGCAATACATGACAGGTCTTCGCCCTGGAAGCTATAGTGAAGTGAGTCCTCGAAGCACCGCCGTCCTGCTTCATCGCTCCGACTGATAGCTGTATAACAGAGAAGAGCCAGATAGCGGTACGTTGCCCTACATCTTTCACACCTACGCAGCCCGCTGAAGAACTGATCAGGGCTGCTCATCACCTTCACCCAATTTCTTCTCACCCTTATATTCGCATGGCCTCACCAGTCCTCCCGAACAAACCCACCCTTCTATCTAAAACCGAACGCTATCCCAATCCGCCGCTGGCTCTTAAACATCGTCCTCTTCTTCAGCGTCAACATCCTCAACAACATGGCATTCGGTTACAAAATCTCCGTCCCCGTTCACATCATCCTGCGCAGCGGCGGCAGCGTAACCACGATCCTAGTAGGCTGGCTATGGGGAAAGCGCTACACCCGGCTACAAATCATCTCCGTCGCCTTCCTCACCATCGGAGTCATCATAGCCGCGATGGCAGACGCCCAAGCCCAAGTAAGCCCATCCCATCACTCCCTCCCTCTCGCCCGCCTAACACACAGAACACTAGGGCAAAACATCCTCCACCCCCTCCACAGACACGACGAGCTTCCTAACCGGCCTCCTAATCCTGCTCTTCGCGCAAATCCTCTCCGCGATAATGGGCCTCTACATCCAATCCACCTACTCCACCTACGGTTCCCACTGGCGCGAAAACCTCTTCTACTCACACTTCCTCTCCCTCCCACTCTTCACCCCTTTCATCCCCTCCCTGCGCCGCCAATTCACCACCCTCGCCGCCTCACCACCCCTCCCCCTCCCCTCCGCCCTGCACCAATACAACACCACCATCATCAATCTCCTCCCGGCAGACCTTCAAAAACAAACATCACAATTCCACATCCCGAGCAAAATCCTCATGCTCTCCCTCAACGCCCTAACGCAACTAGCCTGCATCCGCGGCGTCAATCTCCTGGCCGCCGAGTCCTCCGCGTTGACCGTCACGATCGTGCTGAATATCCGCAAACTGGTCAGTTTGTTTTTGAGTATTTGGTTGTTTGGGAATCGGCTGGCGCCGGGCGTTTTGGCGGGGGCGGCGGTGGTGTTTGGGAGTGGGTTGTTGTATGCTTATGAGGGGCAGATGAGGGGTGGGAGGGAGAGGGGGCGGGAGAGGAAGAAAGTGGTTTAGAAGATAGATCGGTAGATAGATGGATGTCTGGTATAGATTTTGGGACGTAGCGTGTTTGGCATAGAGGGACAAGGCATTGTCTACAATGATGAGAAGGATGTTTGGTACTAATACAGCCCTCTGCATGTGACAGTGAGATAACCTGTACAAACGCGCAGATCGGAGAAGCAAGCCCATTTCGAGCTCATGAAAAGGCTGGATTCACCCCCCTAGTCACAACGTCGCCCAAAGTTCAAAACCAGCAGCAGTCTAAGCAAAAGTAACCCGCTCTAATCCTACAACACCTCCCCAACGATCTTCGCCGCCTCCCGATAAGTACTCAACAGCTTCTCGCACTTCTCTCTCTCGGCCTTAATCCCATCGTCCTCGTACAGCAGATCGCCAAAGAGATCTTCTTTGTACAACTCGCTCACCAGCCGGTTCTGGACGGCGTCCTTGGAGTGGTTGACCAGGAGGTGCATGACGGCTTTGGGGACCTGATCGGCGATGGTCTCACGCACGATGTTGAAGTAGGACGAGATGAGGCGGCGAATTAATTCTGTTTCGAGGGCTTCACGCTCTGTCAGGGCAGGTTCGTCTGCGCCGTTGGGCTAGAGGAATCGTCAGAGCTGAGACTTTACATCTTATGAGCCGTGGAGGAGGACTTACGAAAGGAGAGCTATAGTCATAATCCCTGCTTGGGCGGCCAACATCGTAATCATCTTGCGAGTAGTTGGGTTGTGGCGGTGATCGCTCCAACATCCTGTTCTCGCCCCGCCGTATACTCTGGCTGAAACTAGGCTCGGCATTGTGACTGACGTGTCTATTGCCCATGGCCGCAGCTGCGGCTGTGCCACCGATTGCAGCATGTCCGCCAGACGCCGGTAAGCCGCCCTCTTTACCAAAGAAGTAATTTAGGAAAGAGTCGCGTGTACCACCCGATGCTTGACCACCAAAGCGCGGCGGTGAGCTGGATCGCCCCCCACTCAGCGTACCGGGAACATTACTGTGTCCGTTCTCTATGATTCTCCCCACAGCAGGTGACTCGCTTCGACTCAGCTTCGCAGTGTGGCCCCTGATCGGAAGTCCTTGGGTCTCCCTCTCCTCTTGCGCGTCATCATCCTCGGGCGTTTCAATCCCGTTAACGCCGCCAAGTTCCTTCATCCGTCTTCGCTCTCGTTTTCGGCGCTCTTCAGCTACGGCCGCCTTCTTCTCCTTTTCTTGCTTGTTCTGGATCACGGATGACATCGCAGCGGCTGCACCAAGGAAGTTGGGATGATTTGTATTGATATATGCGCGTTGGATAGCGATAAGAGATTCGACGTAGTTGGAGGAAGGGCCAAGACGCTCTCGAAGTAGGTCAGAGACAACCTCGATCAACTTAGCTTGTAAGCGCGGAAACCGCGAAAGCTCGGTGGAGCCGCAGGTGTGACAGATCTTGATAAGCTCTTCATATACCAGCTCGACACAACGCTGACTAGGAACCTCCAACATCTTGATCTGCGGCTTCACCAGAAGATCGAAGGCGAGTTCAGGTACAAACAGACTGGGTCGAGGTCCGGTTGAGTTGCGGATAGCCGTTCTGATGTCGAGAACAGAGAGGTTCATTGTGGGATCAATGGTTTCGAGAGAGTTGCCGAACACTGAATTGAAGATATAATAGATCCTGGCCCCACCGCAGAGCTCCTTTGTTGAGATTTCGGAAGATGTACCGTCAATGGAAGAAATGAACGAAGATGCGAAGCGGGTCATGAGCTGCAGTATGAGTGAGCCACGGTGCTCTTTCCCGCTGAATTGCTTGTTGCCGTAGCTTGCTAGCTCCTGTTGCGTCTGGCCCATCAGCGTGTTCAGCCTGGCCTTGATATCCGGCAAACGATCTCGAATATGTGACATGAGCGTAGTGTTGAGACTCTTCGCCAAGAATTGCGTGCCACATCGATTTGCCATATTTCGATATGCTGGATGGTGTCTGAAGAATTCCGCCTCCGACTTCAGTGCCTCGGCAAGCGATTTGTTGCCCTGAATATCCTGCTGTGATCGGTTGACCACGCCGATGAAACCAAGTTTGAGAGGATAGACTCGACCAGACAGGATGTCCAATGCATTTGTGCCATGATCCATCAGATCAAGCTTAGTGAGGACGCCGATTGTCCGTCGGCCCATCGGATCCACATGACGCGCGTGCTTCAGGGCTTCTGAGTTAACGATGTCGACGTTGGCTGGAGAGACAGCCAGGATGATGCTGTTTGGCTTCGCGATGTATTCAGAGATGAGATTTCTGGTCTGCTTCTCGATATCCGAGGGTTGATCTCCGATAGGCACCTTCGTCAACCCAGGCAAATCGACCAACGTTAAACTCAGAACATGCGGCGAATATATCTTCAGGTTGATGGGCTGCCGATTAATGCCCTTGTTATTTCCTGCTATCCTTGCCGTCTCGTTCTCTATCTCTCTCTTCACCTCCCCAAAGTCATGGAACTTCTGGCCTGGAATGTGATGAAATTCCGCCCACTCTCCTTGGCCTGCCACACTTGCTGCCGTATGTGGTACGTGCACTTCGTCGTTTTCTGGCTTGTCATCTCGCTCGCTAGGTACATTGATGAGTTGTAATATAAGCGGTCGCCGTGTGACGATGCCGCTACCCCGGGGGAGGAAGTCCCTCCCAACGATGTTCTCAAGTACAGAGGATTTTCCTGACGACTGTGACCCTACAACGACCTAAAAGAGAGATTAGCATCTTGCCTCTGCGTTGTGAGGTTTGCATGTAGAGCTCGAGGGGCATAGCGGGGCATACGATTTGAGGAAGATCCAGAGAATCATTGCCGATGGTGTTAAAGACCAAGTCCTGGAGTTTGTTGACTATGCCAAGTAGATCCTCCCCGAGCGAGGCCATCTCGAGAGTTGGTGGACGGCAGAAGTCTCTTCCCTGCGGATGTTGAGGCTCCTACGTTGGGGAAAAGAGCTTCGCGTCACGACACCTTTTGGTCACAAGCGCAATGTGACGACTGAGTTACTGGATTGTCGCCAGAGAGACACTATGCAGTTTTCGAAGGGCGAGGCGATCTCTGCAGATGGCTGCAGAAGCTCGTGGTAAAGGTCTGTGATCTGTGGCTGCGACGGTTCCTGGTTGAACTTCAACTGTTTGGCCCTGTTTATCCTCGCCTAACAGTTAGCCACCCAGATCTGCGCTCCAGTGCTGCTTTAAGACATGACGTCGCACGAAGAACTACAGATTAAAGCTCTCCAAAACCAAATGCACATATGCGGGGCATTGGTATGGTCAGCTTTCGAGGAGAAGGAGTGAGGGCACGCGACCGTTTTCTTCTCTGACCTTATACTTAGGCTCAAATTCATACAACAAGGCATTGATCAGTTGCGGGCATACCTAGGACACCAACGAATCATGGCTTTCTCAAAGCTCTTGTTGACACTGCTTCCCCTGTTTCTCCAGATCTGTACTACAACTCCATTGCTGGGCACAGATCAGGAAGTCCTCAAAGATGGACCCATCTTCGCCAACAGCGTCCGAAAAGCGTGCGTACGCCCAATCACCAGCGTTTACAACCTCCAAAGCTAACAGCCCGAGCAGACTGAAGAAAAGCGACATCATCCCCGATGGTATCCCATCCCCTCGTTCTCAGACCGTCGACACCCTACTAAATATTCCTCTACAGTCCTCGACGACTTCCACCCCTCCATCGCCCTCACCATCTCCTACCCCTCCGCCCACGAATCCGTAGACCTAGGCAACACCATCTCCCCCTCCGACGTGCAGTCCGCACCGGCCTTCGAGCTGCACTCCCCCTCCACCTCCCTCTCCCGGATCACAACGTCAAACACAAACACAACCTACACCCTAATCCTCACCGACCCAGACGCAACATCCCGCTCCGACCCCAAAATGTCAGAAATGTGCCACTGGATCGCGACCAACGTCACCCTCTCCCCCTCCTCCTTTTTCCCTTCCTCCTTCTCCCCGTCGACTCACAACAAAATCCAAATCGAAGACGAACTAATCTCGTACCTCCCCCCCTCACCACCCCCGAAGACGGGCAAACATCGCTACGTGTTCGTGCTGTTGGCAGGCAGCGAGGGGACGGAGGTGAAGAAGCCGGAGGAGAGGCCGCATTGGGGGTATGGGAAGGTGAGACATGGGGTGAGGGATTGGGCGGAGGAGAATGGGTTGATTGTTGTTGGTAAGTGTCGGTGTAGGTTTGAGTGTCGAGGATTGTGTGGGCTCATTTGAGGTTTAGGCGCGAACTTCTTCTATTCGCAGAACAAGAAACAGTGATGGACGGCTGGCAGTTGTGAGGGTGGAAAATGGATCGAGGGTAGGGTGACGGGCGGGGAGCGTCTTGATATCTCATGCGAACTTGCAGGGCATAGACCATTGGACTCAATGCTTGGCTCGAGCTTTCTGTCTGGACCGGATAACGTCAAGATAACAAGTTAATCACGTTCATGGACGAATACATGTCTAAGATCATATCTTGCATTCTTGAATTTTCTAAATACGCCCCCACAGAACCACGCTGTATGCACGCTTGAGAACGGTCCCGATCTCTCTGACCGAAGGGCAGACCACAAAGACACGAAACAGCTACATCCATCGCTTCCCTTCCGAAAGCCACTGCAGGCTTCGATATCTGATTGTGCCTCGCGGACCAGTCCTATGCCAAATCACGCGGATCTCTTAGCTTCATCATCAGTCCTGAGACTGCTCATGCCTATCGTACCGCTGTTCAGCGGGTCTTCAGTAGTGATTAGGGCTGGCTTCGACAGAAACCAAGGCAGAAACGTGCAGGCTCCTGAGAATGCGCGTAACGCCCAACCGGAATATTAAAAGCAGTTGCTTACAATGCCGAAAACACGAAAAGCTGGACGTCTGAGGTTAGCACGTCATGGCCTTAGTTCTTAGGAGCCAGTCTTACATTATTTGTAGCCGCAATGGCGATACTGTCCTCGAACGGATGCCAGCTCATGTGCAATATCTTCTTGTTGAAGTCGATTTGATCCGCGTCCGTCTCCTTCCTCATTCGGCCGCCCTGTCCTCCTGCTCCTGCTCCTGCTGCTGGACTACCTGCCCTCGAACTGCCCTTCTTATTGGTCGTAGCATTTGTTGGACTCGTTGCCGAATTGATCGGCGTTGGCACTCCCACTTTCTTTGCCTTGAAGGCCGATTTATCGGCTTGCAGCACAACCTCCATCTCCTTGTCAGGGTCTGACGGGTAGATCATGAAGTTGTTGTTGTAGCTGCCAGTCATGACATTCTTCGCATCCCCGGAAAACACGACTTCAAATTTATCGAAAATGCTGTCGTTCTCATACGTGTCGCAGAGCCGAGGTCTCAGGTGCTCGTGGATGGGGATGGTCTTTACTGGTTGTCGTTCCATATTGACATCCCAGATCTTGACTGTAAGGTAGTCGCGGGAAAGGATGTAGCGGCCATCGTGAGAGAATCGGACATCAGAGATGGAGGAGATGATCTCGGAGAAAAATGAGCGTGATGATGGGTCTTCTTCCTGTTCAAATTCTGTAGCACACCTTTAGTACTACTTCCCGGTATCAAATCAATCAAGCCACTTTGACTTACGTTTGGCATGTTGGTCACAAAGAGCGCTTTCTCTCATATCTGCCAGTTTGATGGTCCCTTTCGAGCTTGCGTACATGAACCAATTACAGCTCTGTGGATGAAATTCTGCAGCTGTTATAACTTCCGTAAGCTCTTCCATATTTGCAGGTTTGATATCGACGATATTGAAGCTTTGATCTTGGATGTTCAGATTCCAGAGATTGATTCGCAGGTCGTCGCTGCTGATAAAGGTCTCGCCATCACTGTTGACAGATATGCTGTTGATGTGGTAGGCGTGTGCATTGGCGTAGGTCCGGCGAGGTACCGCAGCAACGACCGTGTCATGGTGTGTCAAGCGTGGAAGTTTCAGTGAAGATGCATCGCGAAATGACACGTTAGGGTTTGGTCGAGGTGGTCCACCACCACCTACAGGACCTCCTGGCGTTAGATCGTGCGATAGGTTATTCTCTGCCACCACCTTCAGCGACTTTTCGAAAACCTTCCATAACTTTATTGTCTTGTCATTTGTAGACAATAGGTAGTGAGAGGCATTCTGTCGTCGGCACCACTTGATCTTGTTAATCTTCTCCTCGATCTCAAGTGATTTGAGGTAGTCGAATTCGGGCTCGTGTGACTGGAATTCGGTATGGAATTTGTACTCGCAGGTTTTCTTCTGCGTATCATCAGCCCTGACTTCAGGAGCACCAGCCGCGCTGCATATATGGGTGGATTCACGGTCTCATTTCTCTCGAATAGTACTACTCTTCCCCCCTTGTCACCAGTTGCTAGGTAATTTCCAGTGTGATCGAATTCGACGGTTGAGATAATATCCGCTACCCAGTAAGCTTTCTGTTAGCTCCAGCGACCATATTATGGGAAGGAGTGTATCAGTGGAAGTAGGTATGCATATGTATTGTTGCAGCGGATGCGAAGTACGGGAACAGCATCGGTGGAAGCACGCACCCTCCGTGATATCCTCCACATCTCCCTTATCACCAAAGCACCTAGGTGTAAGGGTCAGTCAAAGTCCAAGTCCAAAACCAATGCCCTAAATCCCTTCGTCCTAATCACTTGTTGATTCTCCAGCGGCCACTGGAACGAATGGCTAAATTCTCGTAAGGCAACACAATGCTCCCAACACCGCGCCTGCAATTATCTACTACCTCCTCTTGCGACACAAGCAGAAAATGACTCACTGGGTGAACTTCCATGTCGGCGAGTTCGGTTCTCCGTCCACCATCTTTCCTGACCCTCACGTGGGGCGAAGACGACCTTAGAACGAGCCAGCCAAGCGCTCTGTGCTGTCTGAGGCTGTCTGTTGCTTCACGAGCGTAGATTGATGTATCGAACCCAACTGTCCGTCCAGTCCACCTCACGCAAAGTGTCCGATGCTGTTGTGAGTGACCGCTCCTTACGCTGGATCAAGTATGCGGTCCTGCAAGCGCGTCGAGCTCGGATTCGACTTCCGGCTTCGCGTTTTGGAGAACAAGCCAATGCTTGGGCTTCTGAGCGTGGATATGAAGACGAAAATTATGTTGAAAACGCTCTTGTGAGTCTCCAGAGTTTGTGGTGCACGCAATGGCGTTTAGTGGGGGGTTTGGATCTGGCGAGGTTGTGGGCCTAAGCTAGGTCCATTTGTACTCTACCTTACCTTTCTAACGAAGTGCGTCAGTGCCTGAACCTTGATCTACATTGGGCCCATCTTCCCTACCATCAGCCGCACACGGCTGGCATCACCAATAAGCGCAGCCGCGCGTGGAAGTACCACGCGCAGCACATCCCGTAGCACAGCTCCTGCACTGACTTACCTTGCGTAAGGTAGACCGAATGATTTTCGTGAGTAGTTGGTATCCAGGATTTCAACAATTGACATGGAGATCAATGACGTTGGGATTCTGAAGCCTTTTTATATTGAACTGCTCCCAACGGCGAGAGAATATCTAAGTACTCTGCTTCCCTCTACTCTCTTGATAAGGCTTCGACTTCCCGCAAAGGTAATGAATGATGTATGCATGTCACCACACTGCGTTGCCGCCTCCGCCACTCTTCGGCGAAATCTTATCAGATCCCCTTCCAACAACTCTCAACCGAAACCCTTAGGTTCCATGTCTCAACCCTAGTCACTGAGAGTGCAGCGGACAGACTACTGGCTCATCATTAGAACTACTCAGAATATACCAGACAGTTCAGACTTTATCATGGTCTTGCCCAACTCCTCATCGACCTGTCCCATACTGGAGGCTCAGACCAACCCATCAATACTATCCTCCTTAGCCTACTCCTTTAGTCAGTCACTCACCAGTAAGCTCACGCAATAAGAGCAGGCCCTGACGTGGAATGCAACAGAGGAATCCTGATACCAGAGAAGCACGATATATATGTCTTCCAGCTCCTCCGGGCCGACACAGAGGTCCGGCCAGGAGCCACTCAATCCGGCTTTGCAAGATCACAACCGCCAGGTGAGAGCCGCGGAGCAACAGAAGCATGGACGCCTTGGAAAAGCTCGTGGCGATCTGGATCATCTACATGGTACTCCAACGCCACCTGGTCAATTTGGTAGCGCAGGATCCAGGAAGACCCCTTCAATGGCAACTCGAATAGGTGCTTCAGCATCCGGTTTGGTGGGCGATGTCTTGGGTAGCTCAAGCGCGAATGGCTTTTCCTCTGGGCTTGTTGCGAGTATGACTGATGGGGCCAAGGGCCAATCATCTTCCAGCTCTTCTGGTCCTTCTGAATCGTCGACTTCTGCGCAGAATTTCAAGATTGAGCCAGTCCCGGCACTTGATGGCAGTTACGCTCCGTCATATCCCGAGTCTTTCCGGTCAACCCTGAAGTCTACGTCAAATTTGGGAAAGCAGGCTCAGCGCGACTTTGATGAATTTACGTTGAACCGGGGCGATACATTACTTAAGATCAATGACCGAGAAGAGATTGGAAGCGATCATTGGGGCCCTCACAGTAAGCATGGCGAATTGCCGGGAAGTACTTCGTATACGTCTCTCAGACATGGCCAAGCAGGGTATATAGAATCAGGAATGGCACGATCATCACAGCGTCCAGAAGACGGTGCTGCAGTGGCAGCTCTCCTTTCTGATCCCAATTTCTCGATTGATGATCCGACGTTTCATTTCTCAAATGACGATTATCAGACAACACCGGCGGATCTTTTCACCGCTCGTCTTGGCCCTGACGAAGTGGCTGCGTTGAGTAAAATCAAAGCTCAGCTTCCACAGCCACCGGTGCACCGTGTCCCTTCACCCACTAATCCGCTGAACTTATTCCCTAACTTCAACGAATTTTCCGCGGACGCAAACGCACATCTTCAAGCCCAGGCCACTACAGCACCACATGCGGAGGAAAGTTACATGTACCTGGCATCAACCAAATATACTCTTTCCTCAGAAGGCAGGACTTCTATTAGAGATTTATTTGCAGTCCCGGGACCAAGCTCACAGCAGTGGCTTGACGTTCTCACAAGATATCAGGACGAAGTGTGGGGAGACATGCTCCCGCTCGTGCAAGATGCGAGGTCGGAAGTAGAGCAGGCGATAATTGGTAAGGGGGGTGACTTCCAGGGAGGTCCTGCAGTTAGACGGCTGGCCATGATACTCGGCCATCTCAACTCTAGTCCACCATCAGTATGAGGTGAGGAAGCCTGCAATTCAAAGACTAGTACATTGTCTGCAAGTTCGGACTCCGAGAGGCTACCCTGGGAACCTCAAGCGGCCTTGTTGTCCGAAGGTGAGGATAATGTGAACTTTTGTCAGATAGTAAAACCCGGGCATATGATGAACATGCCACAGCTGCGAACGCCACTGATTGAATCCGCTTCGACGCATGACAACTTAGATATGCCGCGAGGTACAGGGAGGAAATCCAAAGCAGCGGAGCCACGCCACGATGAATTACTGGCGGCAGAGATGAATATGATTGCCGAACAGGAAGACAGCGAGAGGCGTCAAAGACTGAGAAAGCAACAGAGGGATTCCAATGAGACTGCACAGCGGCGTCCAGCTGTATTCATTGCACCAACATTCAAGAGCCGATAGACTAAGTGTCGGTGATCTTGAAAAGGATCTTGGTGAGAGCCAATATGTGGGACATCTTAGCTTTCCAACAAAGCCATCAGTGCTGGAGACCTACTACAGACCATAAGGTACAAGACACGGGTGGGGAAGAAGCACGAGGCCAGTAGAGGATCCTCCATTTAAGCCGAGCTTGAGTAGTACATCCAGATCATCGCTCTCCTGGCGGAAAGGAGCCGTCGATGGCGCAGATTTCAGTCGAAGAACTGAGGACTGGAAAATTACAGGAGTGGGGTCTTGGGAAGAATGCAAGAAGCCAAGGAGAAGAGCATAGCCTCGGAAAGAACTCATGCTTCGTCGCCAAAGTGTAGCCGGCAATGGTGCCTCTGAGATCACGGAAGAAAATCCGCGATACTTGCAGTAGTACTGGCAGAGTGTGCTCGCTGAAGGTGTCCTTGGCCTCTAAATGGATGATCAGTTAACGGACATTGAGGTAGATGATGTGATCAAGTTTGCTTTGCCGTGTGCATCGTCGTCACTCAATGCATGATGAAGTAAACGACCTTGTTATCTACCGAGTCCTAAAGGAGGGGTTTCATTTGAAGAAGAAAACAATAGCCCTGAATCGAGACCGGTGGTCAAAGATTAGATAAGTGCGGTTAGATTCATCTGATAAGGCGTCATCGCGTCACTAGCGCGGAATACCTTTCTCCGGGCTCAGATTAACTCATCGACTCCGCGACTACTTCCCGGCCTCAATCCAAGGACTTACTTACGTTGACCCTCATCTCAAGATCCAATCTAGGGACTGGTCAGAGCCCGACTGCTCAACGCCTTGAAACCCCGCTTCACGAGCAGCTCTCGACATCTACGACCTTCTCGACCCGCCACTACTGGTGCAATCTTCAATCAATCCACCCAGAATCTCTTCACTGATCTAACATTTACTCTTTTCGCAACCATGTCTACTGTCACAGAGATCACCACAGAAGCCGATTTCCAACATCACACCTCCCACCTACCCCCAACAGCGCTCCTCGTCCTCTACTTCCACACGCCATGGGCGGCACCCTGCGCGCAAATGTCCACCGTCCTCTCCACCCTCGCCTCCTCCTACCCAGTCCAGAACCCAATCACTATATCGTTCCTCTCAATAAACGCTGAAGACCTTCCCGACATCTCCGAATCCTACGACGTCACCGCCGTGCCCTTCCTTGTGCTGATCAGAGATGGCAAGACACTAGAGACAGTCTCCGGAAGCGACGCAAGCAAAGTCCGCGATGCGGTCGAGAGACACGCCGGCAAGTCAGGGAACCCGGGCAAGGCTGGCTTGCCCCCTGCGCTGGCAGCTACGCCACGTAAGGAGGAGCAGAGCAATGGCACGAGTGGCGGAGCTACCAAAGACCTTTCTGGCTACGCCCCGACTTCCTCGGATCCTGCAACAGCACCACAGATGTCGTCTGAAGCGCCGGCAAAAGAAGAGTTGCATGAGAGGCTATCGGAGCTTGTGAAAGCGGCGCCGGTGATGCTGTTCATGAAAGGCACACCTTCTGGACCGCAGTGCGGGTTTAGTAGACAGCTGGTCAGTCTGCTGAGGCAGAACGAAGTCAAGTACGGCTTCTTCAATATCTTGGCCGACGATGAGGTCAGACAGGGCTTGAAGGAGTTTGCGGATTGGCCGACGTTCCCGCAGTTGTGGGTTGGTGGAGAGTTGGTTGGGGGTTTGGATATCGTAAGTGCCATCTGACCGTGGCGATTGTAGATTATGTACTGATTCGTGTGGCTTAGGTGAAAGAAGAGTTGGACAATGACCCTGATTTCTTTCACGACTACACGGCGTCCAAGGGAAAGGGAGGACCTACCGCGCCTGAAGCGCAGGCTCAGCCAGCGATTGTTTCAGCTTAAAATGTGATCTTCGAGAGATTCTTTGACGCCACTATCTATTACCTCTTAAACACAGTGACAATGCTTGTCCAGGAAACCCACACGATGGATTGACAAGTTTGTGTACTGTCAACGGAGTTTATATAGCGAAGGAAACTTTCCTTCAATCGACCAATGGAACAATTCACCTGGGTCAAAATCAGGTATCTATTGCAGAGCGGGTCGTCACATCACAGCCATCCGGTACCGGCAAATTCCGCCTAGGTCAGGAAATGATTAATTGAAGATATCTCCTCAGTGTCTTTCCCGTCCTGTTATTGAAGGCTTGGTATCACTCATCATGACTCTCTATCTCCATCTCCTTCATGACCCTCAAAGCCCTCTCATAAGTCCACATCGTAACCGCACTTGCCGGCGCCGCCTTGATCAAACTCACCGTCAACCCCCTATATAAACCCCTCACCCCTTCCTTCCCAACAATAGTCCGCATCGTCGCAAATACGCCCTTATAAACCGGAATATTCCCACGCCCATATCTACTCCTCGTCGGGCCCTGCACCTGCAATCTCTTCCTAATCAAATCCAGCGGGAACACACCCGTCTTCGCAAACACGCTGGCTAACACACCCGCCGTCGCGTCCCCGAACCCGATCGGCAATTCCAATTCCGCAAGAGGTAATCGTAAGGACTCGTAGCCAGCGAAGAACAAGCCCATGTACGGCACGATCTGGCCCACGCCCGCGCCTAGACCCTGATAAAAGCCACGAGGACCCTCTGTGCGCGCGATGTCGCGGATGCTGCTGAGGAGAGAGGTGTAGACTTTTTCGGGGCCTTGGGCGGCGAAGCGCGTGCGGAGGAGGTCGAGGGGGTATGTGGCTGTTGCGGCGGCGGCGCCTGCGACGGCGCCTGAGATGAAGGATTCGAGGGCGGAAGGGAGGGGACTGTGGAGGGAGGGATTGTGGAGAAGGGTGTTTGTGTGGCGGTAGACGGAGAATTGGATGCCCCCGTAGAGAACGTAGAGCGCTTCGGCGGGGATATTCCCTTTCCAGAGACCCTGGTATGAATGGTTAGAGTGTGTATGTTGCGGGGATAGTTGTTGGGGGGAAGGACTGTAATGCCTTCTTCTCGGAGGATTGTTTTGAAAGTCGGCAAAGTGCCCTTGTACATCGGACGGATGGTGTTACGATGGGGAAGAGGGTCGGAGAGAGAGTTCACTTGGAGTTGAAGGCGGATCTTGATGACGTCTAGGGGAGCTATGCAGAATCTGACCGAGTTCAGCTTTTGGCCATTGGGATAAACGCGGAAACGCGACGGCTTTGGACGTACCTTGACACGAGTCCCGCTATAGCTCCCGCGATGACTACCTGCTGTTTCGAGCCCTGAGAGCCGTTATCAGCCAAAGAACGAGCCAACATATGGGAAGGGGACCCTACCTCATCTTTGAGGTGCTCCCCACCTCCAGACATACATCTGGCCAACCCTTGAGGATATTACTGCCCTGTGATGTACCACTGTGATGTACCACTGTGATGTCTTCGATGCCACCACGCTTGGTGGTCGTTCTCGGGAAGGTCTGCCGAAGGGGAGCTGTTCAAATGCGATTGTGCACAGACCAGCTTCCCCACGATCTCACAATCCATGACAACAATCCCAATGACGGCCAGGTCAAAGTGTCTGAGGCTTCTATGTTGGAGGACGGCACATAGACCTCTCATACTGTACCGGTCACGATGGCAAAAATCCGGACCCTCCTCGAATGATGCACGTATAGAGCATGTCACGATTGAACAGAAGGCTCCCACGTCCGTGGAGCCTGCAGGTATTTTCCAACCTTGGAAAATCTCGTCGCCGTTACCTAACCCAGAGGAATAGTTCCGGTTCGTGAGCGTAGACCATATGAGCTAGATGAGACATGTCTACGTGTCACCCGTGATCACAAGACCAATTCTTATAATTTTGTCTATCTAAGAGACGCCTGCTCATGTTCGAGATGCGTCGATCCCTCTACGAAACAGAAGACCTTCCAAACATCAGACATCCGGAACGGGATCAGGGCGAGGAAGCTCAAGGTCCTCGAGAACGGAGATGTCGAATGCAAATGGCACAGGGATGTGCCAGGCTTTGGCCATGATCACACTACAATATTCCCCCGTTCGTTCTTCCTTGACAACTGGACGCGAAGAGACAGAGTTCTAGCCCGCTACGACGACCAGCTACAAGTCCTCTGGAACAAGGAAAAGATGGAGGAGCAAGTGAAATGGATCTCCTACAACTCCTATATGAAATCTGAAAAATCCCTGCACGAAGCTCTAACACAACTTTCCCGGTACGGTCTCCTCTTCCTCTCAGATGTGCCATCTAGTGAAGAGTCTGTCATAAACATCGGCACCCGTATCGGGCCCCTCCGCGACTCCTTCTACGGCCGCACCTGGGACGTCAAGTCCGTTCCCAACGCCAAGAACGTAGCCTACACCCACCAAAATCTAGGTCTGCACATGGACCTCCTCTACATGCGAGAACCTCCCGGCCTGCAGCTCCTGCATTGCCTTCGGGCGTCCTGCTCCGGCGGCAACTCGCTCTTCTCAGACAGCTACCGCACCGCGACGCGGTTCCGAGAAGCCGATGCCTTTCACTTCAAGGCCCTGCTGAATTTCCCTGTGACGTACCACTACCGTAACGCGGGCCAACATTACCACTACACGCGGCCAACCGTCGAATTGGAGAAATACGGGTACGACAAGAAAGCGCCGGACATTGCTGCCGTGAACTGGGCTCCGCCCTTTCAAGCCCCTTTCGAGATCGACATCGGCTGTTCCTATCGCGGCAAAGTGTTGGGGGCGTATCTCGAAGCAGCCAGGCGCTTTGCGGGACTTGTCGAGGCCGACACTGCGCTGTTCGAGCTGAGGTTGGAGGAGGGACAGTGTGTGATTTTCAACAATCGGCGGGTGCTGCATGCGCGGCGGGCGTTCGATATCGGGACTGGGGAGAGGTGGCTGAAGGGAGCGTATTTGGACAGTGATGTGTTCTTTTCGAAGTTGAGAGTGTCGACTGAGAGCTTTCGACGAGCAAAGGAGACCGATCTAAGTCTGAAGACATAGCAATGAAAGCTCGTCAACTGACTGTGGGTTTATATTGGCATCCTTTTTGGGTGCTTCATCATGCTGTTGTGAGGGATCTCGGCATCGCGCGAGGAAGCAAATGTAGCCTTGAACGGACTGTTTCCACCGATACGGCCAGTCTTTCCCCGAGCTAACGTCCCCGAATCCTCAGAGAGTTAGCATGACATTCGACAATTGACATGCTTAGATCTATTGGCTTTGGCGATAACAACGACTATCATCACCGTATCTCCTTGGAGTATCTCGGCACCGCATCATAGACATCGAGAACAAGAGCAGAACGAATATGACAATGAGAAATGTGATCATTGATCCACTGGATTTAGAGTCTCTTTCGCACACAGTCATGAAACGCAAGCAGTATCAAGAGGACTGCAAAGCCCCTTTCTTAAGTGAGAGTATTGCTTCTGCATAGATGAGGTGCTGCCCATAGTCTCCGGTGTTGCAGCCATAGGAAGTGTGAATCGTACCTTCTTCGGCAGCTCTGCGGAAGAACCTAGATTGGTATACTTTCTGGGGATAACATGACTATCCTCTATCTAACCATGCTCTTTCAGCTCTCAGATAAAGTACCATTTCATGTGAACCACCAAAGTACAAAGACAGAATACTCCGCACTGCAAATATCGTAACCTATAAGGCGCGTTCTGTACACACAAACACGTCTAATCCTCCTCTTCAGGCTCATCCAAATTCAACCACGCACCTCTACATTCCACAGCCTCTTTCCTCACATGCCTCTTCGGATCATCTAGCACGGTCATCAATCCCCTCGTCACCGCTTTCCTGTAAGGCAGCAGTGCGCTGTCCTTGACTTTTCCAGGGAAGATCCGTAGACAGCGCAATGAGGCATATCTGACTTTCTGGAAAGCGATGTCAGCCCCGAAGCATACTGAGGAGAGAGCTCACAAGCTGCGGATGGTAGGTCACTTACTGGTATGTTTGCTTGTGGTTCTGTAGCAGCTTTCAGTAGACGGCTAATGAGACTCGAGATATGCCCCTCCACAGCTTTCGGATTCTCGTGTGCAATCACCGTCAGGCTTTCGACTGTTGCAACCTTGACCTCCGCTTCTTGCAGGTCGAGACTCTGTAGTAACAAAGGCAAAAGTATTTCGATTTCTGGCATGATGACCTCGCTAGGAATGTACCGCAGTAGTCCAGATAAGGCGATCAGATAATTAGGCTTCACCGTAGTGTCAGCGCTCCGAAAGATTGTTGCTATCCTGGTAGCGCAGATATTGAAGACTTTCTGCTTAACTAGCAGACGAATGGTGGCACCGTTTTCTTTCGTCAAAACCTCATCGGGGGCCAGTAACAAGCCAAAGCCACGCGCAGCAGCCGAACCGAAAGATGAGTCCTTTAGGAGCTTTAGGAGTTGATCGAGTACTCTATCGGTACTATCCAGCCGGAGGATGAGTGCTCTTGCTATCCAGAATATTACACGAATCGAAGGTTGTGAGAGGTTTCCTGCATGGAGAAGGCCGGTTCCAGGTCGCCAGAGGATGTCGGAGGCCATACGGGTATCTTGGGTTGGGAGAAATTTGTTGGTGATGAGAGCAATCTGTCGTAGAATCGCTAGTCCTGTGAATGAAGAATCTTCTGACATAGCTAGTCGGATCAAGTCTTCTAGCAAGGGATGGGCGCTTTGGTTGTGGGGCTCGGCATAAGGCAAAGCTGCCTGATAAGGTCAGCTACGCAGCTTCTGGTTTGTATTTTGTACTTACATCACGATGAACGCCTGCCATTAGGTAGGCAGACAAAATCATCGTCCGTCTTTGATCCCCGGTCGAGCTCGTCCTGAAGGGGATTGGCGTAAATTCATGCTGATCGGTAAAGAGTGTATATATCTGCCCTGCCACTGAATGTTGTTTGTGCTGATCGAGAGCGCGGATGATTAGATTGGCGAGACGTCCAAGAACCTCCATTACGGATTCGTCGTTTAATGCCGTGAGCGCACCATTTCCAGCTGTGGGCAAAACCGCCTTTCTGGTGAGGCAGACCACAATCTTCTCATGATAGTAGCCAAGATTCGAATCGCCGACAAGATCACGTCGGCTGAGCACATAAAAGAGCGCGGAAAGTATAGCCTGTGGGTATGTCGGCGAAGTAGTACTTGATAGAACCACATCCAGCTTGCTTAGCAGTCGTCGTATTAGGGTATCAAAGATAGCCTTTTCCACGCTCAACCTTGCTAATCCTTCCAGAGTGACAATGTAGTCTCTCTGCCCACGCTCATCAGCGTCGGGCAACTTGGACATGAACGCTGGGAAAGTGATATCCATGATCAGCTTTGGCTTAGATCTCGACACTTCCACCAACGCTTGGATAGCTTCGTTTTTGAGGTCGTCTCTTCCGGTCGGTTCCTCGGTCAGCACTATCTCGTCGAAGTATTGCACGGCCATCCCGATCTCGCTTTCTTCGAGGTACTTGCGAAGCTTGGCAAGTCGAAGGACTCCTCTCAAAGCAACTACTCGGAATGAAATCTCTTCTTTAGCTGTGCTCATGAGAGCTTGACTGTATAGCTCAAACAAACGGTCCTTGAATGGATCCAGTGGGTTATCGGTCGAAGGATAAGGCTGGTGTGACATCCAAATTCCGAACACTTCTAGGGCAGAATCAAAAAGCTGGACCAGCACTTCAAGTAACGCTCGTTGCTTTGCTATGCCGTCAGTATCTTGATATAAAGTAAGTAGTGGTGCTACAGTGGCTTTAACGATAAGGGTGAACGCGACTGCGGAAGCGGTGGCTAAAGAGCTAATGATTTGCCCTGCAGGTTTCGCTTGCTTGTGTTGTGGTTCGTGTAACTGCTCATTGCACTCTTTCGTGATTGGCCTCAAGTACCGAGCAAGGGGAGTCTGTGGTGTGGCAGAGGTCAAGTCGGTAGATAATCGCACTGCAACCGCTCGAAGCGCAGCGAGAGCTTCTTCGGCAAGGTCGTCCTCTTGCACGTTCAGGATCTCATACTTTAGAGAATCCCATAACGTTATGGAGTATTGTGATAAAGTGATAACGTCATACGTGGACGCACATGCAGTGATCGTCTGTAGGACATCTTTCTGGTATTGGTGAGTATAATTCGAGCATCAAGGGCGATAGACGGAGTACCTTCACATTAGGAGATGTAGAGTCAACTTTGTCTAGAAGCTGAGGAAAGGCATAAGGGGCAAAGTAGCTCGTAGATGCAATACAGTCCCGAAGGCGGCTCTTCAGATCCTGCGCAGTTATACCATAGGGGTCGTCAGGTGGTGGTCGGAACGTGATTGGGAAATAGCAGAACACAGAGTCAAAGAGGGTCTGTCCAAAGCTCAGCGACAATGCCCAGGGTGTGGAAGGTAATGGTGTAACATACCTCGGCATGACTGACGATGTCCCATTCAACCATGACAACCTTGAGAACGGAGAAGATGATCATCAAATTCCGAGGATCCTTCTCGCCGCTGACAAGGTCGGTGGCGCCGATCAAGGACTCTTCGCCCAGGTTCTTCAGAGCTTGTCGGTGATGGGACATCAGCTCATTGAGGAGCTCCAGTATTTGTAACCTCTGTGACTGCGGTCTCAACTGTAGATCCTGAAAATGTTCGAGCATCCTACAATATAATTAGTACAATCTAACCCCTATAGTGCGAATGTGAATAACCAGTATATGTGCGGTTATAGGATAGGTTCGACTTGGATGTTGGAGGTACGCACTCACGCTCGGAACGTCATCGCAGCCATATCATCGTTGAATCTTCCCACAGCTTGAAGCTTTGTGAGGCCTCCCACCGCTCCTCCATCCTCGATACGATCACAGTAGAATTGGCATAGTACTTCGACTTGCTGCCGGGTCAGGAATTTGTCCGGAAGCGCAGCGAGAACCGCAGAGAGATATCCAATGGCTTTCGAGCGTATTGCGACATCTTCGTCATTGATGTACTCCCCTAGTGACTGGACAAGGTTGATCAAAGTCAATTGCTTCGTCTCGAGTTCTATACCCTGGTCAATACATGTTGTTCACGAAAACACTGGAGGCAGTACTCACTTTTGGCAACCGTTTCAGCAATGTGGGTGGCTTCCTGCTTGTCTTTCTCGACAGTAAGCAGGTAATTTTGAACATCCGACATGTCGACATGAATCACAAACTGTGCTGCAGCTGTTGCTGAAGTTCAATGTTCGCGAAATTCACGCCTTGACGTCAAACTTCAAGGTTTCGCTTCAGATCTTATCGCTCAGCCCTATCGCTTCATTGCCCTGCAAATCATCCCACCGACTAACCTAGACGCTGTCTCTCAGCATGGCCACACAAGCAGACGCTCCTGCGTCTTGCAAAGTCGTGCTCGCCGGCACAGTGGCGAAGAGCCTTCTTGCAGAAATATCTGAAGGGCTGCAGCAGCTCGACAAGCCTCCCCTCCTCGTCGGCTTCCTTGCGAATACAGATCCGGCAGCGCGCATGTACGCTGATTGGACAGCGCGGACGTGTAAAGAAAAGTGAGCATGTTCGTGCCACATCTACTATCTCACCCTCACCCTTGTTGCAATCAATTGCGTTTTCTAATAGCGCACAGCGGCTTCAAGTTCCAACTCCGCGAAGTTGACCGTGAAGAGCTCGAACAGCACATCCTGACCGCCAATCATGACGATGCCGTCGACGGTATTATAGTCTACTATCCCATCTTCAATAACCGCCAAGATCAATACTTGCAGCAGATTACCGATGTCGGCAAGGATGTCGAGGGGCTCAGTCACAGGTACATCTTCAATATGTACCAGAACATCCGGTTCCTCGACGAGGCCAAATTGCAGAAGAGTATCCTTCCGTGTACGCCTTTAGCGATTGTCAAGATCCTGGAGTATCTGAGGGTTTACAACACAATCCTGCCATACGGGAACAGACTGTTTGGGCACTCCATAACAGTAGTGAACCGGTCAGAAGTAGTGGGAAGGCCACTGGCGGCGTTGCTGGCAAATGATGGTGCATGTGTGTATTCAGTTGATGTCACAGGCGTGCAGCAATTTACAAGAGGGGAAGGGATTAAGAATAGGAGGCACGAGGTTATTGAGAAGGAGGAGTGGGGTTTGGAGGATTGTGTGCCGTTGAGTGATGTGGTGATCAGTGGGGTGCCTGGAGAGAAGTTCAAGTTCCCGACGCATTTGCTTAGGGATGGGGCGGTGTGTATCAACTTCTCGAACGAAAAGGTGTGCCATTGGGGTGCCAATATGAAATCTTATCTTGACTGACTGCGAGCAGAACTTCGGTCCAAATGTCAAGGAGAAGGCTTCAATATACGTGCCAGCGATAGGCAAAGTAACAATTGTCGTGCTACTGAGAAATCTACTGGTAGGCGCATAGCGAAGTCTCGAATTTGTCATCGTGGCTGACATCCAGGTAGCGCATTGTGCAGAATCGAGATGGACTACCAACGGACCCTGCAGCTGCTGTAGAAAAGCCTGGCAGTGTGGAGGAAGCAGCGCCATCGTTATCTTGAAAAGACGCTTACCCTCGAGTTGGAAGGGCTGGGAGTGTTAGAATATAGACAGCGTTATACCACTAGAGATTCCTTGCTGCAAGGTCCCGGTACTCTAAACACCTAGCCGGATGCAATCAATACCGTAGCGTATGACCAAGAGCACAACTCATTCCCTTCGAGCCTTTTTAGTCCCACCATCACTGTCACCACTCTCATTTACTATCGTCAGATCGTCCTCATCACCGTCCTCATCACCGTTAAGGTCACCGTCCACATCCCTTCCTCTCTTCAGCCCCTTCATCTTCCTCGTCTGCAGATCCCCCAGATCCTGGCGACCAAGATGTATCCTGCCCATCTTATCACCCACGATATCCGTTTCGACATTCTTCTTCTGCTTCGGCTACACATCGCCCGATCAGCATCCGTACCAAACTTATGAGTCGAATCCGAAACATCCTTACCTCAAGGCCCTTCGCCTTCTTCAACGCCTCCTTCATCACCCACTCCTCTGCCTCCCTAATCCTCCCAATCCTAAAATCCATCCTAGGTCCCATTTCCTCCACCTCCACCCTCGGCAACCTCTGCCCACTTTTCTTCGTCCGAATCAAATAAACCCTCAAATGAATCAACGGACTTTCCTGCCCCTCCACCTCCTCCCCCGCACTAACACTAATCAAATACTGCAACCCCTCCACATCCACACTCTGCGCCTCCTGGCCCCTGAACAGATCCAAAAACACCGACCGCGCAAGCGTATACGCAGTCGGAGTCGGCGACTCGAACGGCGTCCCGGAGAACAGCAGCAGCGGCTTCAGCCCCACCGCACACTTCTGGTTCTTGAACTGCGCCAGCGTCCGGAATCTATCCGGCTGCAGACACAACTCCAGCATATCCAGCACCCGCCCGTCGAAACATCTCACCATCGTCAAACAATGCGGGCGCTTCTTGCTGTGGCTTCCGAAGACCAGTAAACTGGCGTCGTTCTTCTGGCTGAAGAATTCGAGTGAGGAGGCATCTTCGAAGGGGTGGATGGGGTTTTTCTTGGTGAATTTGACAGCGAGCGGTCGTTTCAGGGAGTGTAGATCTGTGAGGGCGAGTTGGACGATTTCGGAACAGGTGCTGCCGCGGAGGAAGAGGGTCGTTTTGGGGTTTTCGTGGGTTTGGGGGGCTTTTTTCTCGAGGGCGCGTTTCGAGCGGGCGTTGCGCGGTTTTCTAGGATTCAATGGTCAATGAGAGTACAGTGAATGATTATGCAGGAGCCATGTATTTCTCGGATTGAACTGTACTCACATTTGACGTAGCATTTTTGCGGCAGCGGCTCTCGATTACTAGGTTGTGCGGATTGCGCTTGGCTTAGAAAAGTTCCCACTGCGAAGCTTGTCGATAAATATGGCGACCCTTTCCTGCCAATGTTGCAGGATCGGAGTTCGAGCATACTGTACATGTATCAATACACATGGCTAAGTTCTGCTCTTCACGTAATTAATACTGATAGCTTATTGCTTCAACTGAATGCGGGTGTATACAAATCCTGAACAGTCATTGGAAATGGAGAACCGCTACTTAATCGCCTCAATACTTCATAAAGAACGTTACAGTGCTTGATCTAGATGCTCGACGCCAAGAAGGACAACTCCTGGCGTACGTGCAGGTCGCAGTATATCCAGCTTATCGCCACTTGACAATCTGGAGGAGTCTGGCAATGGGAGACGCCAGGACATGACGACACGCCAGCTAAAAGAAGCCAACAAAGACGCCCAAAGATCTGAACACCGTCCAAGGGGCCAATGGCACATAAAGGTGATTGAGCAAGTAATCTAGTACTCTCCCTCCTCGCCAGCCTCAGGGTCAACGCTGTCACTGGCGACCTCTTCATAGTCCTTCTCCAATGCGGCCAGATCCTCTCTTGCTTCGCTGAACTCACCTTCTTCCATTCCCTCTCCAACATACCAATGCACAAACGCCCTTTTATGATACATCAAGTCAAATTTATGCGCAAGACGGTTCCACGCCTCAGCAATAGCGGTTGTGTTGGACAGCATGCTGACGGAACGGTCGACCGGAGCAAGCTCGCCACCTGGGACACGCACGGGCTTCTGGTGGTTTATGCCAAGCTTGAAGCCGGTAGGACACCACTCCACAAGATTGAACGAGGTCTTGGCTTTGAGAGAGGCCACAGCAGCAGTACAATCTCGTGGGACTACATCGCCACGATAGAGAAGCGCCACTGCCATGTACTTGCCATCTTGGGGCGTCAGGTTAGCATGGGTCTACTGTGAAAGATCGTGTATTAAACTTACTACGAGGATCGCAGACTACCATTTGGTTATTAGGCTCAAAGCCTGCAAGCATTAGCGACGTCTCTGGATATTAAAACGGAGGAGCTTACATTGAAAGGTCAGGTCAGAGACCTTGAAGCTCTCGTGCGAGCTCTTATTGCTGGAGATGACTGGAGCGTAGCTAATCACCGGGTAGTGGATACGTGGGTATGGAACCAGATTAGTCTGAAATTCATTCAAGTCCACGTTCAAAGCACCGTCAAAGCGAAGACTTGAGGTGATGGAGCTCACGACTTGAGCAATGAGGCGGTTGAGGTGCTCGTAGCTTGGTCGAGGAATATCCAGGTTACGGCGGCAGATGTCATAGACAGCCTCATTATCGACCAAGAAAGTGCAGTCTGAGTTTTCGATGGTGCTATGGGTTGACAGAACCGCGTTGTATGGCTCGACAACTGCAGTAGAGACGCGAGGAGCGGGATAGACGGCGAATTCGAGCTTGGACTTCTTTCCGTAGTCGGTGGATAGACGTTCCAAAAGGAGGGCACCAAACCCGGATCCCGTACCACCGCCAAAGGAATGAAAGATCAAGAAGCCCTGAAGAGAGGAGCAGTTGTCTGCAGAACTTAAGTATTGCGTCTAGTGCATACACTGCTCTATGCCTTACCAGCAACGCGGCGGACGCGGTCAATGACGCTGTCGATCAGCTCCTTGCCAATAGTGTAGTGACCACGAGCGTCTGAACCTGCGCGTCAGTACTGGTCCAGCCATCCTAGATTCTGTGTGTAGCCCACAATTATTGGCAGCGTCCTCCTTCCCGCTAATCAACAACTCCGGGTGAAACAGCTGACGGTAGCTGCCTGTGCGTATTTCATCAATTGGCTGCAAAGGTTATCAGCATAACCCAACGATCTTCGCTTCAAGGCTACAGTACCGATGGGTCGAGATCGACGAAGATAGATCGAGGCACATACTTCCCGTTCCCCGTCTCGGTGAAGAACGTCTCGAAGGAGCCAGATTCGCCGATGTCTTTGGCGTCGGGGTCAGGACGACCGTCGGCCTTCAGACCATGCTCGAGAAGGTATCTAAGCTTCAATGTTAGGTCCGAGTGGCAGGAGATTCTCTCGTATCAGGAAGAGCGGTGAAGGTGGAGATGCTCACAGTTCCCAAGCACTGTTCCCCAGCTGGGTGCCTGCTTGTCCGATATGAAGATGACAAACCTAGATTTCACAAGTTAGCATCGTGACGCTGATGTTTCTTTATACTGTCATCTACCGTCCACATCTTATATTATGGATTGTTGGACGCGTCGAGATGCCTACAAAGTAGTAAACACGCAACACTTACTTCACCCCTCATGGTTGCTATTGAGCTTCACGGCCGATGAATCTTCGTCACTAGTAATTTGCGAAAGACAAGATGGGTACGGGACGTGGATGCCGACGACACGCTGCCACAGAGCGGACGATAGGGTTTAGTAGAGGGTGAGTGCGGGCACGATAAACAAGCGAGAAACAAACCCCTGAGCTACGGACAACGATGAATCGGTGATTCTGGCCCGGCTTTCACTTTTCAACAAATCCGGTATCGAACGTGGTGGATTTGGAGATGTTACTCTGCAAGATATTGTCTTTGCTTGCATCCAATCATCCATGGTCATCCAATTTCTATGGAAATACAAGTACAAGGCTTCCTGCAGGTGTCCTAGTAGACATGTCTCAGACCTTGGAGCAGTAAAAGGAGTATTGATACAGCTGGCAGTTGCTGCTTGCTCTCCATGAGGCTTTCTGGTATCCGTACTGCGTATCGTTCATAATAGAAGGGAGAACCCCACAAGTCCAGGATTTACAGTTATCTGTAAACTCAGTGTGGTAACACCACGGGACGGGAGGCGTTTTAGCCCTGCATAAAGGTTTCTCTACCGAATCCCAACGTCCGGGTTCACTACCCAACATTGCTGACTAAGGTAAACTTCGAGATTCGATTATATACTGAATCACGATGAAACGAGCCGATAGTGATAAATGAAAAACTGGGATACGCTTGCATAATCTTATTCTGAGACTGACAATTACTGCTCCCAGTCAGCGCTTCAAATTGTTTCCGCCTCGGTCATGGATGGGTGCTCTACCTAAACGTTGTGGTTACAGGGAATGACGTTGGAGGGCGTTTTGACATTCTTCAGATAGTCAAGAGTGCAGGGAAAGCATGAGCTTTTTTGATGACAAAGAACGGGTCTTTGTCAAACGTCTCATCAATTGAGGACTGGGAAGCTTTTGATAATCTGTTGTCCTGGCCGCCAGATCCGACCCCATTGATCGATTTGGACAACGAACCATACAAAGTCTTTTCAGCATCAAGGGCCCGCAGTTCTGCCGCGCACTCTCATCTAAACCATCTGGATCGTACTCTATAGGATCGTCTCCAAGCTCGTTTCACTGTCATTACTGATCTTACTGGAGTATCGCCGTTACTGTATAACTTCTGAGACGATCAACGCGACAAGTTTCCTACTTCTTACAGACGTATCTACTGTACGAGCGTACTTCCGAACATACTGCATCCCGAGACGTTCTCTACTCCGGAATTGATTTCAATTGAAATCGTCGGGCAAAAGTCCATATCATCCGACCAATTTACGCAACATGTCAACTCCCGTCAACGAACTCCCTCAACCCCAATTCAATCCGGACAATGCCACATCCCAGTCGTCCTGCGAGGATGGCACATACGTGGGCGAGGGCTCGGTTGAGAATGACTTCAATCACTTGAATGTTCAGACTATAAACGACTCCGCCGAATACTATCAATCTCCAATATCACCCTCTCAGACTCGGGAGCAAGAACACCGTTTAGACGACGATTTAACCATGCTACAAGCTGAACAGGTGGCTTCGAGCGCGCAACACGTGCAGAGTAATGGCAACTTGGCACATTCGATATCAGTGCACCGCTCACGGTCACGACGATCCGACCCGGTGGACGAGTTCGACGTTGCTACCAATCCTCTCCACGAGAAGACAGCAGGCTACAAACCCCCCGAGCACCCGTCCACCAATTTCGCGAAAGCGATCAAGAAGATTCACAATTCGAGCTTCCTGATTCGATACTTCACATACATAGTGCCAGTTGTAGCATTGCTGCTCGTTCCATTGCTCCTGGGCGCTCTCGTATTCAAGAATGCTAGTGTCGGAGGAGTCACACTTCTTTGGTTCTCAGTCTGGCTCGAATTGCTTTGGTTATTACTCTGGATGGGTAGAGTAAGTCCGCATTACATGCTCGACCATAAGATGCCTTCTTACCCCTCAACTTCTAGATCGTTGCCAAATGTATTCCTTGGCCTCTCGGTCTCGTCTCAAGTCTTTTTACGAATAACAGTAAGAAATGGAGGGATATGGGTAAACAGCTTGAAGTTCCGGCAACGATCTTCTTCTGGTGGCTTGGAATTGAGATATCCTTCCTCCCAACGATGACAAATCACCATACGGATGGTACCAAGACGATCAAACCTTGGGAGGTGACAATGAACAAGATCATTGTGTCCATCTTCGTCGGGACGACTCTCAACTTCGCTGAGAAAATTATCATCCAGCTCATCGCGATCAGCTTTCACTTGCGAACATATGCTGATCGGATCGACCTCAATAAATTCCAGATCGGGAGTTTGACGAAGCTGTATCAGTATTCGAAAGAGAAGATCACCATGGATGACTCCGATTTCGAGGAAGGTGGGCCTTCCAACCCAGGATCTGGAGCACGAACACCGATGCAATACTTGGATAAAGCACAGAAGAATGCGCGAGGAGCTCTCAACAAAGTTTCGGATGCAGCGGGGAAAGTCACTGCAGATTTCACTGGCAAACAAGTAGTGAAGAGCACACATCCGCACCAGGTCGTATTGACTCTTTTAAACACTACAGCGGGAGGTCAAGTCCTTGCACGGCGGCTGTACCGCACGTTCGTACGCGAATTTTCAGAGACAGTCTTTGCAGACGATTTGAAGAACGCTTTCGACAACGATGAGGAGGCCGATGCTGCTTTCACCATGTTTGATAAGGATCTCAACGGTGATATATCCATGGAGGAGCTTGAGGCTGTGTGTGTGGAGATTGGTCGCGAGCGGAAGTCCATTACTGCTTCATTGAAGGATCTGGATTCAGTCGTTTCCAAATTGGACAGTGTTCTACTCTTCGTCGTGCTTGTCATCACGCTGCTTGTTTTCCTTTCACTGATCTCGACCTCTGCCGCTGGGGTGCTCACCTCCGCTGGATCAACACTCCTTGCACTATCCTGGCTGTTCTCTGCGACTGCTCAGGAGTTCCTTCAGTCAGTTGTCTTTGTTTTCGTCAAGCATCCGTTTGATGTAGGCGACAGAGTCTCGATTTACGGCAACACCGGTCCCACCATGAAGGGAGATGACTATTTCGTTAAGGAGATCGCCCTTCTATACACGGAATTCAAAAAGATGGAGGGACATGTTGTTCAAGCTCCGAACAGCTATCTTAACACGCTTTTCATTCTCAACATGCGTCGTTCGGGCGGTCTCGCGGAAGCGGTTCCGGTAATTGTCAAATTTGGCACGACTCTCGACCAGATCGACCAGCTCCGACAACGTCTTCTCGAGTTTGTGAAGAACGAGAAACGAGAATATCAAGGAAATATACTTACGGAGATTCGAAATATCGTAGAAGCGCACTCAATATCTCTCAACGTCGTTTTCTTCTACAAGTCAAATTGGCAGAACGAGCTTCTGCGGCTCCAGCGCCGCAACAAATTCATCTGCGCCTTAATGGTCTCAATGCAAGAGATTGGTATTGAAGGCCCACGGATGCGTCTCCCAGGGCAAAAACAGGACTCCCCATACTACTTCCAAAACATGACGCCAGACGCTCCTTCGGGGTTCACATCGGGTGTTGACAACGGTCCTGGTCCACGATCCGGCTCACTATCACGCGAAACTCCCTTCGTGCCCAACGCCGCCGACGAACCGCCTCCAGGACGTCATCCCTCCATTCTTCGCCACGCACCTAGCACGTCCCGTGCCACCCGCGCTCGTGGAGAGTCAGTGTCTGCAATGTCTAAACGTGTCGATTTCTCTCTTGGAATGGGAGAAATCAGCTCGGGGGACTTGCTGTCCGATGTGTACTCCGACCGGTCGAGACCTCGCGTTCCGGATTTCAACAAGTCTCCTACCAGAACACGGGGTCTGAGCAATCGCATCTCCGAAGAGATGGACAATCACACACTCGGCCGCACTACCTCGGCGGAAGGAGCTTCTCGCTACAGCAACGAATCTCAAAATCGATTAAGGTCAAGCCATTCCGCCATTCACCGGAACCGCTTCTTCAGCCGTAATCGAGGCGCCAGCAAGGATAGCGCAGACCAAGAGCTTATGGAGCAAGGAATGGCTGATATCCCCGAGATCGCCGAGAATTCCAGGCGTATGGATCCGAGGAGTGGTATGATCAGCCAACAAGCGATGAGGACCACCACGAACACGTCAAATGCTGGATTAACAGACGCAGGTGCAGGTCTCAGGGGTGTAGGTAAACTACCGCAGAGGAGCCAGACGGATGACTTCGAGATGAGGAGACTGAGGAAATAGCTTGATTTGATTTGATCTGTGTGATCGCGATTTAGCGTGATAGAACGGCATTTAGATTCGGTGGTGGCACGTCCGGAGAGGCTATCGTGGATTTCTTAGCTGTCATGGACAGGACCGCATCGCTGTGCTCTCTTTGGGTTGTGGACAATTTGTGGAAAGCACTTTGTTCGACATCATTGCTCCAGAGACTTGGGCATGGTGCTCTTGTAGCCTCGCTGTGACTGGACGAGGAGTTGGGATTCGTCCGAGGTAACTATGTATCGACCTCAGAGTATGTATGTACAGGACTCTTTCATCGAATGAATGCTAGGATAAAGTGACATCCCACCACCAAGGAGTCGAGTACGTACTGAACGAACCCCTCGTCGGTCCCAACGACAACAACAACAACAACCCACCTAAACCCGGCGCCTGAGAGAGCAGCTTGATTTCTGAGAAAACACCATAACTCACCGTCACCGTACTCTACATTGAACTCATCACCTTACTGCTCAAATCGACGACATAATCTAGCAGAAACGCATCGAAGCATGTAGAGTACACACAAACCCCTCTCTACTAGACACCTTATACGTATGTATATCACCCTAACCAACCAACCAATCACTGACAAACCCCCACGACCGATTTCCATCATAACCACTGCCCTGCCCTGCCCTCAACACCTCCCCCACCTACCAAACCCAACAGCACAATATCCGAAGAGCCCTTGATATCTGCAACCTGCACACATATGCCCATCAACCTAGTCCGACCCAGTCCGTGAGCGACGTGCGTAGATACGTCGAAGC